>OHEP01001619.1_pt1 | contig 11223 bp, 9 predicted proteins | sample 1567271 | NCBI WGS metagenome assembly OHEP01 (sample SAMEA3879577, study PRJEB24766) | human gut metagenome | biome: human-associated habitat; feature: feces | place: USA | collected 1985/1987
CTTGTCAGGAATTGGTATAGTGCTTCCACAGGATTTTTTGGCTTAAGGATTAAATCCAAGTCATCATCGTCGAGTTCATAACTGTCATGGATAAGAGCAGAAAGCAGGCTTTCCTTTGCCGCAGTTTCAGCTGAATGGCGATAAATTTCATCGGCAGATAGCTGCTTCACCCTTTGAGCATATTCCTTCATTTCATCTTCCGCACGATCAATCAATCGATAGATGCTGCCTGTATAGTCCATTGGGCACCTCCTCTCTTAAAACATCCCGCCCAGGGAATGGATAATCTCGTAGATGATGATGGACAGATAAGTCACCAGGAAGCACATGAGCAGGACAAAGGAGAATACACGGATCTTAGGCGGGATTTTCATGGCCTTTGCTTTGTCAATCTGGTGGATTTTGACGCTCTTTGGGGCCATCGGCGCAATCCGCAGGGATATGCAAAAGAGCTGGAGCGTTTTGACGAAAAGCTGGGCGAGCTGCTTGATATTCTGGGAGAAGAGGATTTACTGCTGATTACAGCAGATCATGGAAATGATCCGACTTATAAAGGAACGGATCATACAAGAGAACAGGTGCCGCTTCTGGCATATTCCAGGTCTATGAAGGGATTTGGCGAGCTGCCTGAGACGGATACCTTTGCAGCAGTCGGGGCGACAATTGCAGAAAATTTCCAGTGCGGGATGCCGGAAGGAACGATTGGGGAGTCGATTTTGGATGAAATCAAGTAAAGAAAAGCATTGGAGGAAGAAAACATGCAGCGCAATAAGGCCTGGCGGCATTTTAAAACCATAACGGGACACAAAATTCTGGTGATGAAAAACTGCTTTCGGGTAGGGCTTTTTCGTCAGGGACTGATGCATGACTTATCAAAATACAGTCCTGTGGAGTTTGGAACCGGAGTGAAGTATTACCAGGGAGACCGCAGTCCCAATGCAGCAGAGCGGGAAGAAAAAGGGTATTCGGAGGCCTGGCTGCATCATAAGGGGAGAAACAAACATCATTTTGAATACTGGATTGATTTTTCCAAAACCAGCCAGGGGCTTTCCGGGGCAAAAATGCCGGTGAATTATCTGGTGGAAATGGTGATGGATCGGATTGCAGCTTCCCGGGTATACCGGGGCGCTTCCTATACAGACGGGGCAGCCTGGGAATATTACCAGAGAGAGCAGCCCTATTTGTCAGGGATCATGCATCCTGAGACTCAGGCGGAGCTGGAGAAAATTCTGATTATGCTGGATAAGAAGGGGGAGAGGATGACCTTTGCCTATCTTAGAAAGCTTTTGAAAAAAGGCGCTTATTAAAAAATCAGGGGTTTCGATTATGTTGAATCCAAAGGGCGGCTGCGGTTTTGCAGCCGCCCTTTTTTGCTTCATAGGAAATTACGTCCTATGAAACAAAAAACGCTCCGCGAGACTTGCCATACCTGCGTTTTGTCTCAGTTATGAAAGATGTCGGCAGGATAGTGGTAGATTTCCGCATAGGATTCCAGCTCTGCCTCTGACTGGGGAAGACTGGGAATCAGACCAGTACAGTCTGTGGCAGAGCATGCCTTAATATCAGGATAGGCGGGATCGTCTGTCCCATAGGGCTCCTGAACCGGAGGTTCCTTCTCCGGCTTTTTTTCCGGCTCTGTAACGGGATTAATGTTAAGCAGAGCCGTATCAGGTATCATGTCTTTTGGAAAGAAGCTCATTGTTATCACCTCAGTCACAGTATGAAACAGAGGCTTTGTTTTTATGCATGAAAAACGGAATTGTCCGGAAGGGAACAATTATTAAAAATAAAATGAACCAGATGGAAAAAGAAAGACTCTTATACTACAGATGCATCAAAAAAGGGAAAGGAATCATGGCATGGACGAGAAAAGCAGGACTGATGTGGAAAAAATGATACAGGGTGATGAGTCGGCATTTGATGAACTGTACCGATCCTTTTCCGGAAAGCTGTACCGTATGGCATATTTTATTACAGGAAATCAAAGTGACAGTGAGGATGTGCTGCAGGAAACCTTTGTAAAATGTTATCTGAACCGGAAATCATTGAAGGATCCGGAACGGTTTGAAGCCTGGCTGTATCAGATTCTGGTACGGACGGCCTGGAAGCTCTGCCGGAAAAGGAGAGACATTTCTCTGGATGCGGTTTTGGAAAACCCGGATGAAAAAGGAATGGCTCAGCGTCTTTGCAGAGATGAGAAGGAAGGGCCATTGGAACAGATTCTGGAACAGGAACATGCCGTTCATCTGTGGAAGCTGGTGGAAAGACTGGATATAAAGTACAGAACAGTAATTCTTCTATACTATTATAATGAACTGAGTACCAGGGAAATTGCAAAAATCACAGGAACCCTGGAGGGAACTGTAAAATCCAGGCTGTTTCAGGCGAGAAAGCTTTTGAAAAAACAGCTGGAATCTGAGGAAAGGAGAATCTGTTTTGAAGGGAAGCCAGGATGAAAAAACTGTGAAGGAGGGCAGAATGAAAGAGAACCGGGACAGAAAGGAAATGGATAAACGGATTGGCAGAGTACTTCAGGAGAGCATCCGCGAAATTCCCTGGAGTGAACAACAGGAGCGGGAAGGGCTGAGGGCAGTCCATGCTGCAATGGAAGAAAGGAGAATGAAAATGAGATTTCAAGGAAGAAAGATGGTGGCGGCAGCGGCGGTTATTCTGGCGCTGACAGGAACGATTACAGCAGCAGCGGCAGGGAAAATAACAGGACTTTTTAGTTCTACAAACAAAACGGATGCAGTCACTTCCGCCGGGGAACTGGAAGAAAAAGGGAAAAAGGAAGTGGGCGAGGAGCTTTTTGTAGCGGATGCCCTGGCGGATGGAAGCCGTTTTCAGGAAGGCTATGTTACAGAGATTCAGGCTGTGGATGACGGAGGAAATACGGTTGGAACCTATCCGGAAATCAGCATCCAGTACGGGGATTATTTTTTCAGTGTGATTCGGGAGAGCGATCGGGAGATCATGGATGGAAATCAGAAAGACGCCTCTGCCGCTGATTATGAGGAATGGTATGAGGGAATCTGCCTGACCGGCAGGGAAGATGATTATTTATTTCTTCCCCCGGATCAGAAGCCTTCAGAGGAGGACAAATCCCGGGAGGAGGCAGGAGAGCTGTATATCAGCTACGGAACTGAAAAAGAGGAACGCTGTGTGTATAAAAATATGATGTGGGAAAAGGACGGACTTTCTTACACCATGGTGACCAGCGCAGATAAGACTCTGGAGGAAATGGCGGAGCTGGCAAAAGCATATATGGACAGTGAAAGGTAAAGAAACTTTGTTTTTTCCGTGATGGGTTCTTGATTTCTCCGGAAACTGCCAGTATAATTAGGAATAGTTGTGTAAAAAAATAAGATATACAGCAGGAACAGGAGATATGCCCAATATGGACAATAACAACAGTCAACAGCCGCAGCAGAACGGCAATAATAAATTCCCCAAAGGTCAGTTTATTGTGATGCTGATTGCGGCGCTGGTGACACTTGGTGTTGCCGGAATGATGAAAAGCTATATGGGGAACCGGAGTCAGAAGGAGGTTACCTACGATCAGTTTATTGAAGAGGTCGAGGACGGACAGGTAGAATCTATTTTAAGAAGAAGCAGCCGGATTGAGATTCGATATAAAGAAAGCTCTGATAAATTCAATCCGGCCTTTCAATATTATACCATCCCTCTTTCCGGGGATTACATGCTGGCAGAGAGACTTCTGGAGCATGACGTGGAGATTAAGCAGGAGCAGCAGGAGACCGGGGATTTATTCTGGTCAATTATCAGCATGATTTTTCCCTTTGTGCTTCTGGTTGTATTTATGAATTTCATGATGAAGCGCATGGGCGGAGTAGGAAAAAGCAATGCCAAGGTCTATATGCAGAAGGAGACCGGTGTGACATTTGCCGATGTGGCGGGACAGGATGAGGCGAAGGAGTCCCTGGTGGAGCTGGTGGATTTCCTTCACAATCCTGCCAAATATACCCACATTGGCGCAAAGCTTCCGAAGGGCGCTCTTCTGGTTGGACCTCCGGGAACAGGAAAAACCCTTCTGGCAAAGGCAGTGGCAGGAGAGGCGCAGGTGCCCTTTTACTTCCTGTCCGGTTCGGACTTTATGGAGCTTTATGTAGGCGTAGGTGCTTCCCGTGTCCGGAGTCTGTTTAAGCAGGCTCAGCAGACAGCACCGGGAATTATTTTTATTGATGAGATTGATTCCATCGGACGGAGCCGAAGCGGTTACGGCGGAGGCGGAGAATCAGAGCAGCAGCAGACCTTAAACCAGCTGCTTTCCGAGATGGACGGTATGGACTCCTCCAAGGGTGTTTTGATTCTGGCAGCCACCAACCGGCCGGAGGTTCTGGATCCGGCGCTTTTGCGTCCCGGACGCTTTGACCGCCGGGTGATTGTGGATAAGCCGGATTTAAAGGGCCGTGTAGATATTCTGAAGGTTCATGCAAAGAATGTTTCTCTGGATGAGACGGTGGATCTGGATGCCATTGCTCTGGCAACCTCCGGCGCCGCGGGATCGGATCTGGCCAATATGATTAACGAGGCAGCAATTCTGGCTGTAAAGAACGGGCGGAATGCAGTAAGCCAGAAGGATCTGTTCGAGGCGGTTGAGGTGGTTCTTGTAGGTAAGGAGAAAAAGGACCGGATACTCAGCAGGGAAGAACGCAGGATTGTTTCCTACCATGAGGTAGGTCACGCTCTGGTAAGCGCCCTGCAGAAGGATGCAGAGCCGGTGCAGAAGATTACCATTGTTCCACGTACCATGGGGGCCCTGGGATATGTGATGCATGTGCCGGAGGAAGAAAAGTATCTGAACAATAAAAAAGAGCTGGAGGCGATGCTGGTAGGATTTTTGGCAGGCCGGGCAGCAGAGGAAATTGTGTTTGATACAGTGACCACCGGGGCGGCCAATGATATTGAGCAGGCAACCCGTCTGGCAAGAGCCATGGTTACCCAGTACGGAATGTCAGAAAAGTTTGGTCTGATGGGACTGGCAACTCAGCAGGATCAGTATCTGACAGGACGGACGGTGATGAACTGCGGAGAAGCTACGGCGGCAGCAGTGGATGACGAGGTCATGGAGATTCTGAAACGATCCTATGAGGAAGCCAAACGTCTTCTCAGTGACAACAGAGAGATTATGGATCAGATCGCAGAATTCCTGATTGAGAAAGAAACAATTACCGGCAAGGAATTTATGCAGATTTTCCGGAAATGCAAGGGAATTCCTGAACCGGAGGAGAAAAAATCATCAGAGCATGAACCGGAGGCTACGGCTTCCTGTGAGGAGGCTTCCTGTGTTTCAGAGCCGGAAAGCCTTTGTGCCGGAGATGAAAAACCGGAGCAGAACGAAGCGGAGCAGAGCAAACAGGAGCAGAACAGGGTTCAATCTGATACAGATGGTTGGATTCCTGTATCCGGTCATGAGGAAACACATTAGATTTCAGCTGAATAAAAGAATGAGAAAGGGCTGCGGCACTGTGCGTGAAAACACAGGACCGCAGCCTTTTTGCGTCATGGAAAATTGGGGGAATTATTCTTTTTCATCAAGAAAAGAAATGACATCAGCAGTAAATCTCTCGTGGCACTGAAAGAGAGCTCCGTGGCCGCAGTGTTCATAAATAAGAAGCCGGGAGTCCGGAATCAGACGGTTCAGCTCATGGGAACAGGAAACAGCAATCATTCCATCATGTTCTCCTGCTACAATCAAGACGGGACAGGAAATCACAGAGGGATCTACGGAGCGGAATCCAAACCAGGAGCGAATCGCCTGGATCTGTGCCTTTAAAACAGGACTGGTCAGCCTGATTTTCATGTCTCGATCCTTTTTGCGGGTGTGAAGGCGGTCTAAAAATGCAGCTGCCTGTTTTTTGCCTTCCGGTGTGGACTCGAAGAGAAAATAATATTTGGGATCCCGGTGACGGAGAATGGCTTTGGCAGTGGTTTCCTTTAAAGGGATGGTATAGGAATCGCGGAAAACAGTGCCGGACGGGCCGGTTCCCACCAGGATCAGCCGCTCTACCATCTCCGGATGGGCGGCGGTAAATGCCTGGGCAACCATTCCTCCCATGGAAAATCCCAGAAGAAAAATGCGGGAGAGTCCCATGGCCCGGAGGAAATGAAAAGCATCCTCTGCCATTTCTTCGATAGAGGAAGGTGTCTGTCCTTCGCTTCTTCCTACTCCCCGGTTATCAAAAAGATAAACGTGGAACCGGCGGGAAAGACCGTCTATAACAGCAGGATCCCAGTCATCCATGGTGCTCATCAGATAGCTGAAGCACACAACAGGGATCCCTTCGTGTTCGGCTCCTGCCTCCCGCCAGACAAAACGGGTGCCTGCAGCGGAAATCAGATTTGTTCTGGCCGTGCTGTACTGGTACATATGATAATCTCCTTTGTATGTGTTGTGAATAGTTTCGTTATATCATTTTACACGGGCTTTTTCAAGGGCAGACTCAATGGCTCTGATTAAAACCTGGGAAGTATAGCGGGTTTCTTCCGGATAAGACAGGTTTTCCAGAGACTGGGAGCTGCAGATCTGGCCGGTCAGATGCTCCAGAGAGGGCTGAACCAGAGGAAACATGGTTTCTACGGAATCGCTTAAAGGAACCATGGAGACAGAACGGATTTGATCCTGGTCTACAGTTACCTCCACATTGATTTCCTGGGAGCCGAGGGTTAAGGAAGAAGCGTAGACTCCGGGTATGTAGGAAGCCGTGCTTGCAGAGTCAGAGGAATTCTCTTTTTTGGGATGAAACATAATAAAAAGCAGCATGACCAGAAGAATGCCGAAGCCGATAAAAATAGCAGTATATATGATTTCTTTCATTCGCAGGACGACAATTTTCGTTTTGGAACTCATGGGGAGACCTCCCGGTATGTTTGGTATAGTCTATTCTCCGGCAGAGCTTTTTATGCTATACTGAAGTGCAGAGAAAGGAGCATGAAAATGTCATTACAGTTGATTCTGGGTGGTTCCGGTTCCGGAAAAACCACCTGTTTATATGACGCGGTGATTCAGGCGTCCATAAAAAATCCACGGCAGCAGTATTATGTGCTGGTGCCGGAGCAGTTTACCATGCAGGCGCAGAAGGATGTAGTCGCCAGACATCCGGCGCATGGAACGATGAATATTGACGTAGTAAGCTTTCAGCGGCTGGCTTATCGTATTTTTGAGGAGCTGGCTGTGGAAAATCTTCAGATTCTGGATGATATGGGAAAATCCATGGTGCTTCGGAAGGTTGCGGCAGAAAAAAGCAGACAGCTGGTTTTGTTCCGGGGGCATTTAAATCAGGCCGGATTTGTCAGTCAGCTGAAATCCATGCTGTCGGAATTCTATCAGTACGGCATCGGACCGGATCAGTTAAGAGAGATGGCGGCGGCTGCAAAAACACCGCTTCTGAAGCAGAAGCTGGAGGACTTCGCTCTTGTATTTGAAGGCTTTCGTGAATTTATTGCAGGTCATTATGTGACAACTGAGGAGGTGCTGGAGGTTCTGTGCCGGGTTCTGCCCCGGTCACAGCTGATTAAGGACAGTGTGATTGCGCTGGATGGATATACGGGATTTACTCCGGTTCAGTATCGCCTTGCAGAGCTGTTTATGGCTTACGCAAAGCAGGTGATTGTGACAGTCACTGCAGATCCGGAGGTCGATCTGTATGGCTCCATGGGAATGCAGAATCTGTTTTTTATGAGCCGCCAGATGGCAGTCCGGCTTTCTAAGCTGGCAGAGAAAAACCAGGTAAAAAAACTTCCGGATCGGTGGGTAACCAGGGGAAAGAATTTCCCGGTTCCGGAGGAGCTGGATTTTCTGGAGAAAAACCTGCTCCGGTATGGAAGAGCGCCTTATCAGGGAGAGCAGACAGGGGCATTGGAGATTTATCAGGCCTCTAATCCTCCGGAGGAGATTGCTGCAGTGATTCACAGAATCTGGCAGCTTCAGCAGGAGGAAGGAATGCGCTACCGGGACATTGCAGTGATTACCGGAGATCTGCCCGGATACGGAAAAGAAATTGTCCATCAGTTTGAGCAGAATGAGATTCCTTATTTTATGGACGATAAAAAAAATATTCTGGATAATCCTCTGGTAGAGATGATCCGCTCTGCCCTGGATGTGGTACGCCGCGATTTCTCTTATGAGACTGTGTTCCGTTTTCTCCGTTCCGGTCTGGTCTGTGAGGAAAGAGAAATGGTGGACCGGCTGGAAAACTATGTGATTGCCTTGGGAATCCGCGGAGGAAAACGCTGGAGACAGGAATGGGACAGAACCTTCCGGGGAGGGGGAGAAATCAATCTGACAGAGCTGAATGCATTTAAGGACAGGGTGATGGCTCCCCTGCTGACACTGCAGGAGGCATTTCGGAAGGAAAACCTGACCATCCGGGATATGATTGACGGAGTGAAGGAGCTGTTGGAGAACTATCAGGCAGAGGAACGGTTGGAGGAGTTTTCGGAATCCTTTACGAAGGAGAAGGAATACCGTCTTGCCGGAGAATACAGCCAGGTATATGAACTGGTGATGGAGCTTTTAGAGAGGCTTTCCGATCTTCTGGGCGAGGAGACTGCAGGCAGAAAGGAATTTATGGAGATTCTGGATGCAGGCTTTCGGGAAATTACTGTGGGCGTGATTCCGGCAACTGTGGATCGGGTGGTTGTGGGAGATATTACAAGAACCAGACTGGCTCACATTAAGGTTCTCTTCTTTGTGGGTGTGAATGATGGAATTGTACCGTCCCGCAAGGAGGGAAAGAGTCTGCTTTCTGACCGGGAAAGAGAATTTTTTGCCAGTCACCAGCTGGAGCTGGCGCCTACAGCAAGAGAGGACAGTTTCCAGCAGAGGTTTTATCTGTACCTTTTGATGACAAAGCCTGTAAATCGGCTGATTGTGTCTTTTTCCGGAACAGGAAGTGACGGAAAGGGAAGAAGGCCTTCTTTCCTGATTGGAGAACTGAGAAAAATGTATCCGGGGCTTTCCTGGAAATCCTGCAGGGAGCTGCTGGAGAATCAGCAGATTTATTCGGTGGAAGAGGCGCTGAGACAGCTGATTGAAGGTCTGGGACAGTTTAGGGACGGAGAGTTTCCGGAGGAAGAGCGGAAAGAGAAGCAGTTTTTAGAGCTTTACCGGTGGTTTTCCTGTTCCGGAGAATACGGGAAGGAGACAGAAAAGCTTTTGGAGGCAGCGTTCCATGTGTATGAAAATCAGGGAATCGGCCGTGCAGTCGCCAGAGCCCTTTACGGCACGGTTCTCAGCGGAAGTGTGACGAGACTGGAACAGTATGCCGCCTGCGCTTATGCCCATTTTCTGAAATACGGACTGGAGCTGGAAGAACGTCAGCGGTATGAGCTGGCCTCATCAGATTTGGGAAATCTTTTTCATCAGTCGATTGATCTCTGCTTTAAAACAGCAGGAGAGGAGGGACTGGACTGGAAAACGATGGAGGATTCTGTCCGGAGGGGGCTGGTTCACCGCTGCGTAGAACAGGTGACAGCGGATTATGGAAACACCATATTAAACAGCTCTTCCCGCAATGCCTATCTTGCCAGAAGGGTTGAACATATTACCCAGCGAACGGTCTGGGCGCTTCAGCAGCAGATACAGAAGGGAGATTTTGTTCCTGCAGGGTTTGAGGTGTCCTTTTCAGCAGCGGATAATTTAGAGGCCATGAAAATTGCTCTTTCAAAGGATGAGGCCCTTCATCTCCGGGGACGGATTGACCGTCTGGATCTTTGCGAGGAGGAAAAACAGGTTTATGTCAAGATCATAGATTATAAATCAGGAAGCACCTCCTTTGATTTGCTGGCGCTTTATTACGGACTTCAGCTTCAGCTGGTGGTTTATATGGATGCTGTGCTGGAAATGACAGAGAGGCGTTACCCCGGGCAGGAGGCGGTTCCTGCGGGAATCCTCTATTATAATATTGCAGATCCGGTGATCCAAAAGGAAGGAAAACAAAAACCGGAGGATATTGAGGCGGAAATTCTGAGAAAACTGCGGATGAACGGACTGGTTAACAGTGAGCTGGAGGTGGTCCGTCATCTGGATCATACCATTGAAAAAGAATCGGATGTGATTCCTGTGGTTTTAAAGGATGAGGCTGTGGTAGAGTCAAAATCTTCTGTAGCAAACAGAGAACGATTCCGGTATCTGCAGAAATTTGTCAGAGAAAAGCTGAAAACAGCGGGAAAAGAGATTCTGGAGGGAGAAATCGGCCGGGAGCCATACAAATACGGTTCAAGAACAGCCTGTGATTACTGTCCCTACCACCCGGTATGCGGCTTTGATAAAAAAACCTCCGGCTATGACTACCGGAAATGGAGAAACAAAAAGACAGAGGAAATCTGGGAGGAAATATGTCAAAAACAGCAGTAAACTGGACAAAAGAACAGCAGCAGGTCATTGAAAGCAGAGGATGCCATCTTTTAGTCAGCGCCGCGGCCGGAAGCGGAAAGACGGCTGTGCTGGTAGAACGGATTATCCGGATGGTAACGGAAGGAGAAAATCCCCTTGATATTGACCGGCTTCTGGTGATGACCTTTACCAATGCAGCTGCGGCTGAAATGAGGGAACGGATTGGCGAGGCCATAGAAGCCCGCCTTCTGGAGGATCCGCACAACCAGCATCTGCAGGTGCAGTCGGCTCTGGTCCATCACGCAAAGATTACAACCATTGACAGTTTTTGTCTGAATATTATCCGGGAACATTTTAATATGCTGGATCTGGATCCCTCCTTCCGCATTGGAGACGAGGGAGAAATGCTTCTTCTCCGGGCAGATGTGATGGCGGAACTGATCGAGGATGCATACCGGGAGGGAAGCGAACGTTTTATCCGTTTTGTGGAAACCTTCGGGCAGGGAAAGAGCGATGCAGGCATTGAAGATTATATTATGCAGGTGTACCAGTATGCCCAGAGCAATCCTTATCCGGAGCAATGGCTGGAACAGTGCAGAAGGGAGCTTTCTGAGGAGGAAAAGCCGTCCCTGCCCTGGATGGCCTTTCTGATGGAGGACGTGAAAAAACAGCTGAAGGAGCTGATTGTACAGGAGAGAGAATGTCTGGAGCTGTGCCGGGAGGACGAATGCTTCCAGGCTTATATTCCCATGCTGTCTTCCGATATCTGTCAGATGGAGGCGGCAGCCGGGGCAGAGGATTTTGAAATGCTGTACGGGAAGCTTTCTGCAATTTCCTGGGAGCGGCTGGCCGCAGTGCGGAGCAAA
>OHEP01001626.1_pt1 | contig 11194 bp, 7 predicted proteins | sample 1567271 | NCBI WGS metagenome assembly OHEP01 (sample SAMEA3879577, study PRJEB24766) | human gut metagenome | biome: human-associated habitat; feature: feces | place: USA | collected 1985/1987
CCCCCGCCCGGAACCCGATAAGCAAAAAGGACGCAGCCATACTTGGCCGTGTCTTTCTGATTTTTCGCCCGCTTGGGCGCACCTATTCTATTGTTTATCCGCATAATGCTTTGCAACTTAGAAACTGTGATTGCCTACAATGGCAGACTTGGATACTTTTCTTTGCTGAAGTCTGTGCCTTTTGAGAAAAGGACGAAGTAAACAAAATCTATCTCTCGACACTATGTGCTTGATAGCAAGCACGACCTCAACTTCCAACAGACCAAAGCCTGTTTCCATGTTCATTATATCCCACTCGTCGCCGCTTTTCAAGCCATGATAACATTTGTGTGAAAAACGGCAAAAAAGTGGAAAGCGGAAAGGAGCATAGCCTTCCCGCTTGTGGTCACTCTTGTTTTTCTTTGCTTTTTAAATCCATTATGGTATAATTTTTATACCTTCATGGTTTAGGAGGGCTTTTATATGGGTTTGGAATACTTCGCAAATGATAAGTATCGAGTTTTAGAGTGCATGGCCGAACGACAAATATCTGTCAAAGGCAGCACTGTAATTAAGTTAACGCAGCAAGAAATTGCTGATCTTTTGCAATTTAGCAAGGTCAAGGTAAACAGCATTATAGCGGAACTAAAGAGCGATGGCTATATAACGCAGCAAAGCCCAAGAGGCAAATACTCTCTTACCGACAAAGCAAGAGCTGCATTAGTTAATATGCAAAAGGGGGGGATTGGGCAATGAAGATTTCATTGAATAATGTAAGAGAACTGATAACAGCACTCGGCTTTCTTCCCGAAGACGGCCGAGATAATATCTATTATAAAAAGTATTCCGGGCATGACGGTTACATCGTTCGTGTCAATTTCAATACGGAAAAAATTGAGTATCGCGAGGACTCTATAGATGATGCTCATGGCATCACTTGGGGCGATACAACCACAAGCAATTTTGAAAACTCCGAAAACTTTGTTGTTCTTGAATGTGTAAACAGGCTTTTAGAAAAGGGATATGCACCAAATGCAATAGCGTTGGAAAAGAAATACCCTTTAGGCCGAAACCTAAAAGGCAAGCTGGATATTATTGTGTCCGATCATGATGGAAAATCATATCTCATGATTGAATGCAAAACTTGGGGTACTGAGTTCGTAAAAGAATACAAGAAAATGGTTAAGGATGGCGCACAACTGTTTTCTTATTTTGCTAACGATAGAACGGTAAAATATCTATGTCTTTATGCCTCTCAGCTTAACGATACGCAAATAGAATACAAGAATGGTATTGTGCCGGTTGAGGAAGATTGGGCTGAATTAGCCAATGTGAAAGAAATCCATGACCATTGGAACAAGAACTTCAAAGATAATGGTATTTTTGAAGAATGGGCTACTGCCTATAACATCGAGATTAAAGCATTGGTACGCGGACGGTTGCAGCCACTAACAAAAGATGATAGCGGCCGCATTTTTAATCAATTTGCGGAAATACTGCGCCACAATGTCGTTTCGGACAAGCCAAACGCATTCAACAAAATACTTAACCTATTTATTTGTAAAATAATTGACGAGGATAAGAATGAAGACGAACAGGTTGATTTTCAATGGTTGGAGGACGACAGCGACGAGAGCTTGCAAGTTCGTCTAAATGACCTTTACAAGAAAGGCATGCACCGTTTCTTAGAAATAGAAGTAACGGACTATTCCGATGAAGAAATATCCGGGCAGCTTGCTAATATAAGCGATAAAGCAGCATTTGATGCTATAAAGAGTATGCTAACCAAACTTAGACTGCAAAAAAATCCTGAGTTTGCTTTCATTGAGGTATATAACGATCAGTCTTTCAAGACCAATGCCCACATCGTCCGAGAAGTGGTTGAATTATTACAGCCATATCAATTCAGATATGGGCATAAGCAGCAATTTTTAGGTGATTTCTTTGAATTGCTACTAAATACCAGCATTAAACAAGAAGCGGGACAGTTTTTTACACCTGTTCCGATTTGTCGCTATATCGTTTCTTCTTTGCCGATAAAAGAGTTTATATTAAACAAGCTAAAAAGTGGAGAGCCGGATATTCTTCCAAGTGTAATTGACTTTGCATGCGGGACAGGTCATTTTTTAACCGAATACATGGACAGAGTTCAATCCGTGATTGAGGAAATCGACATAAGCGTGGCAAAACCGTCCGTCCGTAAAAAGCTCAACGCATGGAGAGATTTTGATAAATACGATTGGGCGAAAGAATACGTCTATGGTATTGATGCGGATTATCGGCTTGTAAAATCCTCCAAGGTCAGCTCGTTCTTGAACGGTGACGGCGAAGCGAACATTATTCGCGCAAATGGATTGGACAGTTTTTCTACATCCAAAGATTATAAAGGACGCTTGAGAGAAACCATTAAAGACAATCCACAGGATAATGGACAATTTGATATTTTAATTGCCAACCCACCTTATTCTGTGAGCGCATTCAAATCTACTGTTCAAAATGGCGAAGATTCCTTTGAACTGTTTAATCGGCTCACGGATAACAGTTCTGAAATCGAATGCCTTTTTGTAGAACGCATGAAGCAACTGCTAAAGGTTGGCGGGTATGCGGGTATTATTCTGCCAAGCTCTATTTTGAGCAACGCTGGCATTTATACTGCTGCGCGAGAGATTATACTCAAATATTTCAAAATCAAGGGCATTACAGAGCTTGGCTCAAATACTTTTATGGCGACAGGAACTAATACCGTTATCCTGTTCTTGGAACGTCGGTCAAATCTTGACCATAAGCAAATACAAAATGCGGTCAACAGCTTCTTTGAACGTCCCAAGGAAACTACTATTTTAGGCATTGAAAAAGCATTTAGCAAATATGTCGAAGAAGTGTTTGACGGCATATCTTTTGATGACTACATTTCGTTTGTAACAAGAAAGGCAAACGATGCTTTTAAATCGCAAGAGATTTGGGCTGACTACCAGAATTGGTTTGACAGCCTGCCAGAAATTACAAAGCTGAAAGATCAAAAGCAGTTTAAGGAGAAATCGGCATCAGCACAAAACGCAGAACTAGAAAAGATTTTCTATTCTAAGGTTCATTCTATTGAAAAAGAGAAGATACTGTATTTCCTGCTTACATATTCGCAGGAAACAGTTATTGTAAAAGTTGGCGAAAAGCAGGCCGAAAAAGAGTTTCTTGGTTACGAGTTTTCTAACCGGCGTGGGCATGAAGGAATAAAAATGCTGCCGGGTGGCACGAAATTGTATGACGAGACTAGCCTTCTCAACACGAAAAAGGCAAACAGTTATATCTATAACGCCTTTCTGCATACAGCTATCCGCATAGACAAAAGTATGGAACAGAATGTTTCCTCTATTGACTTGGTTTCGGCAATTGATTATCATACTGTACAGTTTGAAAAAACCATATCACTAAATGGTTACAAGAAGCAAAAGACATTTAGCTGGAAGATAGCAGCAACTAAAGTAGATAGCATTCTGGATCCAATTATCGGGTCGACCGCAAAAATTGATAACTCGCACCTTTCAGACAAAGGAGAATACCCTGTTGTATCTCAGAATAGTATTGCGTTAATTGATGGATATTGTGATAATATTGATCCAATAACAGATTTACCCCTTGTAGTATTTGGCGATCATAATTGTTGCCTTAAATATGTTGATTTCCCGTTTGTTCAAGGTGGAGACGGTACTCAACTTCTGAAATGTGCAGCGAATATCATTCCTAAGTATTTTTATTATGCACTCAAATCTCAATCTGAGTATATTGTTAACAAGGGAAAGTATGAGCGCCATTATAAATACTTAAAAGAATTGTACATTCCTTTGCCACAAAAAGAAATTCAAGAACAAATTGTTTTTGAAATAGAAGAATATAGCCCAAAGATTAAATCATTGCAATCTGAGTTGCTAAAAGAAAAAGAACAGATTGAAGAATTGTTTATGCAATTTGATAGGCGGAACCTTACAAAAATAGCTTTGGGAAAACTTGCGCATAATATTACAAACAAAGTCAACCCACAATCAATGACCGGAGAGACAAAGTATATAGGTCTCGAAAACATTGCTCCCAACGAGGGAACTCTGTGTGGCGAAATTGATTCAGAAGTACTGTCAATACGGAGCGCAAAAACTGTTTTTAGTAAAAACGATGTATTATATGGAAAACTACGACCATATCTAAACAAAGTCTATTTTGCCGATTTTGATGGTATCTGCTCGACTGACATTATTGTTCTGCGCTTTGATACCAGTGAGTCTGCGAAAGTATTTTCCTACTATATGCGGCGAAAAGAATTTGTTGATATAGCGATGGAATCAAAATCCGGTCAGCAACTTCCCCGTACATCTTGGGAAAAAATAAAAACGATTTCAGTTCCCCAATATGACGAGGCAAACATAAACAGCCTTATGTCAGCTATAAGACTGTTTGAGCAGAAACGTGATACAATTACAAGTAGCATCAATGAACTATTATCTATGCAGGAAAATGTAATACATAAACATCTATAACCATAAAGCCAAGAGGTCATTTTACCTCTTGGCTTTATGCTAGTCTGAATATCAGACTTTTGTATTCCCGCACCCCATATCAACCACTACTGAAACGGTCACATAGTCCTTGATATACTTATTCCTGCATTTTTCGCCATCACCAGTGAAAACGCAATGCTTTAAAAAGTGCCTAAATCTAAGGATTTCTACAAGGCTTCTCTTTGTAGTAACACTATTGTCTCCACATGATAAGTCCACGGGAACATATCCACCGGCTGTATCTTTTCCACACAGTAGCCCATGTCCGCAAGCATGCGGCAGTCACGTGCAAGTGTAGCAGGGTTGCAGGAAATATAAACTATCCTGCTTACGCCGCTTTGGGCGAGAGCCTTCAGCACTGCCTCATCGCAGCCCTTGCGGGGCGGATCTATTACGGCACAATCCAGCTTTGTGCCGCCGGATACCAACCTTGGCAGCACATCCTCGGCGTTGCCGCATATAAACTTTGCGTTGGCTATGCCGTTTTCGGAGGCGCTGCGGTTTGCGTCGGATATAGCCTCCGGCACGCACTCTATGCCGATTACTTCTTTGGCGTGTTCAGCCAGCATAAGGGTTATGGTACCTATGCCGCAGTAAACGTCCGCCACACGTTCACCGCCATTCAGATCGAGGAAATCCAGCGCGTAGCTGTACAGTACCTCTGTCTGAACCGGGTTGACCTGCAAAAACGAAGGCATGGACACTTGGAAGCTGTGGCCGCAGACTGTGACGGGCAGTCTTTCGTTGCCCCATAGAGTAGTAAATCTATTGCCAAGTATGATGTTCGTGTCGGCTTTGTTGAGGTTGTGTACTACTCCGATAAGGTGTGGTATGCTTGCTCTGAGCATTTCTACAAGCTCAATATCGTATGGCAGCTTGCCGGCGGTGACGACCATCACTATCACGCCGCTGCTGGATTCACGCACCATGCAGTGTCGCAGCAGGCCGCAGCGTTTCTGTTCATCATATGGCGTAATGTTATACTCCCGCGCCCAATCGGTGACTACCCGCACCGCCGCCATAATATTCTCAGATTGTATGGGGCAGTCTGCTATAGGCACTATGCGGTGGCTGCGGGGCGAAAAAAAGCCGGGTACTATGCAGTGGTTTTCGTCATAACCATATGGGAAGCTGCCCTTGTTGCGATACCGATCCGGGTGTTCCATGCCGTGACAGGGCTGTACATTTATCTCGCTTCCATCAAACCTGCCTAGACGGATAAATGCGTCCCTCACCTGCTTTGTCTTGGCGGCCAGCTGCGCCGCATAGCTCATGTGCCGCATGGAGCAGCCGCCGCAGCGGGGATATGCCGGGCAATCCTGCTGAGCCCTATCCTTCGACGGTTCCATCACCTCTGTAAGCTTTGCCACGCCGTAGCCCGAGGTAGTCTTTATTACGTGGGCGCGTATCTTTTCGCCGGGCAGAGCCAGGGGCACGAATACCGTATAGCCGTCTACCCTGCCTATGCCCTGCCCCTCAGAGCCCAGAGCATCTATGGTAAATTCTATATCGTCGTTTTTTTCTATCGGAATTTCACGCATCATTTAAGCTTTACATTCTCCTCGCCAAGCATTTCATTCATTATGGCCATAAAGGCAGGCGACGGGTTAATGGACATGCCCCTGTCAGCCTGCATGGCCTTCTTCGTGGCTGCGTCTACCAGTATTACTGTTACATTGCCGGGGTAACGCCTGAGCATGGTCTGTATTCGCTCCACCATTGCAGAATCATTCATGTCCAGCCTGAGATACAGCCTGCCGGAGGCGCCTGTCCTTTCCAGCGGAAATATATCGTCCACCAGCACGGTATTGTTCTGATCCTCGCGCATGTTTAGCTTGCCGGATACTATCACCTTATTATCCATGATGAGCTTATTGCTGCAGCGGTTGAATACCGTCGGGAATGCGGCAAGCTCTATGGTACCGGTAAGATCCTCTATAACAGCATACGCCATGAGGCCGTTGCCGCTCTTTACAGGCTTTGTGCGCACGGAGGTTATTATGCCGCCAAGACGTACCTTCTGGTTGTCTGTATATTTTCCCGAACCGTCCGAGGCTGAAAGCTCGCTGCACGATGCAAGCTTATTTAGCTCGTCCGCATATTCCAGCAGCGGGTGGCCGCTTATGTATATGCCCATTACTTCCCGTTCCATGGAAAGCAGTGTGTTCTTGTCGAATTCCTGTATATCGGGCAGGGGTATTGCCGCGTCTGCCGCAATATCGTCTGCCCCCGCCATGTCGAAAAGGGACATCTGTCCTGTGGCCCGCTGCTTTCTGTCGCTGCCCGCGGCGGACATTGCCTGATCGTATATAGCAAGAAGCTGGGAGCGGCGCACATTCATGCTGTCAAAGCAGCCTGCTTTTATCAGGCCCTCAACTATGCGCTTATTGAGCTGGTCGCCCCTGCGAATAAAGTCAAAAAAGTCCTTAAACGGGCCGTTCTGTTCGCGCTCCGCGGCTATTTGGCCGGTTATGCTCTCGCTTACATTCTTTATTGCGGCAAAGCCGAAGCGTATGCTGCCGTTTTCCACCGAAAACTTAGCCATGCTGCTGTTTACGTCAGGCGGCAGCACCTTTATTCCCCGCTGGCGGCAGTAGTTAACGTACTCGGATATCTTGCCCATGTCCTTGCCTATGAAGCTGTTCATCTGGGCTGTCATGAACTCCACCGGGTAGTATTTTTTGAGATACGCCGTTCGGTATGCCAGCACTGCGTATGCGGCAGCGTGGGACTTGTTAAAGGCATAGGACGCAAAGTCCATCATCTCGTCGAATATGCGGTTTGCGGTGTCACGGTCAACTCCGTTTCGCACCGCGCCCGGTACGACCACCTTGCCGTCTTGGACTATGCCGTTTATGAAGTACTCCCGTTCCTTAGCCATCACCTCGTGCTTTTTCTTGGCCATAGCTCTTCGCACGAGATCGCTCCTGCCCCAGGAATAGCCCGCAAGGTCGCGCACTATCTGCATTACCTGCTCCTGGTATACCATACAACCGTAGGTCTTTTCCAATATGGGCTTAAGCTTTTCGTGGGTGTACTTGATATTTTTTCTGTCGTTTCTGGCGGCGATATAACGGGGTATCTGCTCCATGGGGCCGGGGCGGAAAAGGGAAATACCCGCAATTATATCTTCAAAGCAGTCGGGCTGAAGCTGCATCATGAACTGACGCATGCCGTTGGACTCCAGCTGGAACACGCCGTCCGTATCCCCCTCGGATATCATCTTGAATATGGCCGGGTCATCATTTTCCATGCGCTCAAGGTCGGGTACTTCCTTGCCCTGCTGCCTTATGAAGTCAAGCGTATCCTTTATAACCGTCAGGTTGCGCAGGCCCAAAAAGTCCATCTTAAGAAGGCCCAGCTCCTCTACCGTATCCTTTGTGAACTGGGTGGTTATGGCGTCCTCGTTGCGCTGTAAGGGAACGTATTCAACGGTGGGCTGAGCGCATATAACCACGCCTGCCGCGTGCGTTGAAGCATGCCGGGGAAGTCCCTCAAGCTTCAATGAGAGGTCAATGAGCTTCTTTACCATCGGGTCGCTGTCGTAGAGGGATTTAAGCTCTACCGAAAGCTCTAACGCCTTTGTAAGCGTCATGCCGAGGGCGTTGGGTATGAGCTTCGCTATCCTGTCCACCTCGGCGTATGACATATCCAGCGCGCGGCCTACGTCCCGCACCGCGAGGCGGGCCGCCATGGAGCCGAATGTGATTATCTGGCATACGTGATCCGCTCCGTATTTGCGGGTGACATAGTCTATAACCTCCTGCCTGCGCTCTATGCAGAAGTCTATATCGAAATCCGGCATGGATATGCGTTCGGGATTGAGGAACCTCTCGAATATCAGATCATATTTTATGGGATCCGTATCCGTTATGCCCATGGCATATGCCGCAAGGCTGCCTGCGCCGCTGCCGCGTCCGGGGCCTACGAATATGCCGTTTTCATGGGCAAAGTTTACGAAGTCCCACACTATCAGGAAATAGTCCACGAAGCCCATCTGAGCTATCACGTTTATCTCGTATTCAAGCCTGTCCTTCACCTCACGCGTGGCGTCAGGCATTTTTCGATTAAGGCCCTCATGGCATATCTTTGTAAGGTATTCGAGGTTAGTAAAGCCGCTGGGCACGGTAAAGCCAGGCAAGTGCTGCTCTCCGAATTTTATCTCTACGCTGCACTTGTCCGCTATTTCTTTTGTAGTCTCAAATGCCTCCGGATATTCCGGCAGCATGGCCCTGAGTTCGTCCTCCGACTTGAGATAAAACTCATCGGCAGACATCTTCATGCGGTTTCCGTCGGTGACCACACGGTTTGTCTGTATGCAAAGCAGGACGTCCTGGCTTTCGGCGTCCTCTTTTTTGACGTAATGTATATCGTTGGTAGCGACGTATTTTATGTCAAGCTCCTTCGCGAGCTTTACAAGCTGTGGAAGCACCTCCAGCTGCTCCGGTATGCCGTGGTTCTGTATCTCTATGTAGAAGTCATCGCCGAATATCCCCTTTAGCCGCCCCGCAAGCGCCTTTGCGTCCTCATAACGGCGCTGCAGGAGCAGCTGAGGTATGTCGCCCGCAAGGCATGCGGAAAGGCATACGAGTCCCTCATGATATTGCTCCAGCAAATCATAATCTATGCGGGGTTTGTAGTAGAAGCCGTCCACGAATGCAATGGTGGAAAGCTTCATGAGATTCTTATAGCCCTGTTCGTTCTTTGAAAGAAGTATAAGGTGGGCGTTTTCACGCATTCCGCTCTTTTCTAGATGGGAGCGGGGCGCCACATAGGCTTCCATGCCGAGTATAGGCTTTATGCCGTTCTTTTTGCACTCCTTATAGAAGTCTATAACGCCGTACATGGCTCCGTGGTCGGTTATGGCAAGGGAATCCATACCAAGCTCCTTCGCCCTGGCCACAAGCTCGTTTATGCGGGCCGCGCCGTCCAGCAGGCTGTACTGGGTATGTACGTGCAAATGTGTGAATCCGCTCATCAGTTATCTCCTATTTGTCCTTGAGCTCCTGCGCTATGGTTGAAAGCTTGGCTAACCTGTGGTTAAGGCCGGATTTGCTTATCTCGGCCATTTCCGCAAGGTCGGATAATGTGGCCTCCGGGTTGTTTATGCGAAGCTCTGCCGCTCCCCTGAGCTTTGGCGGCAGGCTGTCCAGGCCGGCATTGAGCCGTATGAACTCAATATCCAAAAGCTGCTGCGCCGCTGCCGCTGCCGCCTTGTTCATATTGGCGTCCTCAAAGTTCTGTTGGCGGTTTATATGGTTGCTTACGCTGCGCATTACCCGCGCCTCCTCAAAGGCCATGGTGCTGTTCATGGCGCCTATTAGGGTTATGAAGTCGGAAACCAGCTCCCCATCCTTGAGATATACTATATAGCTGGATTTTCTCGGCAAGAACTTTGCGCTTATGCCAAGGCCCGCCATTATGTCGCACAGTGTCGCTGCAAACTTTTCGTATCTGCACACGAGCTCCAAATGGTATCCCTTATTAGGATCGCTCACCGAGCCTGCGCCCAGAAACACACCTCTCAAAAACGCCTTTGCCTTGCTTTCGTCATCGGTAAGGCGCGGCGGTATGTATCCCAGCTCAAAATCCTCGTCGCCGTCTACCCCATATCCCGCGTCGTTCAGAAGATTCCTCACGCCATCGCCAGTGAACTTCACTACGTTGCTCACCGCATTGAGCCTCTCCTTTTCACTTATGGAGGTTTCGGCGCTGACGCCGTAAAGCTCCCGTCCCAGGCGTACCGTAAGCGCCGCGACGCTGCTGTTTTCGGTTATATATTGCAGGCCTATGCCGCCACGTCCCAGCGTCATGGAGCCGGCCGCATGGGTTATTCCGCAAAGCAGGGAGCGTTTCTCTTCTGTGCTTCCCAGCTTGCAGCTTTCCACAAGCTCATCTTTTGTCTGAGATGAAAAGGACATATTAGCTCTTGTCTCCTTCTCCTGTACGTTCCTTTATATCGCTGCCCTCTATGGTAAGATCCCGGTGCGTAAGCACTGCGTTATATCTGCCCTTTATCCTGTTATAAAGTTCCTCTGCCGCGCATACAGAACGATGCCTGCCCCCTGTGCAGCCGAACGCTACCACCAGCCGCCGCTTGTCCTGCTCTATAAAGCGTGGTATCAGCCTGTACAGCATGCTTTCGACGTTGTCCATAAATTCCCGCACGTCCTTATCCGCCATCACGTAATCCCGTATCGCTTTATCTTTGCCACATAACGGCCTCAGCTCTTTGTCGTAATAGGGGTTTGATGAAAATCGCATGTCCAGGACGATATCCGCCTCAAAAGGCACGCCCCGCTTATAGCCAAAGCTCATCACTCTTAGCATAAAGCCGGTGCTGCCCATATTCAGCTCGCGTTCCAGCGCCGTACCCAGCTCCAGAGGGCGCATATTGGTAGTGTCTATTATTACGCTTGCCCTATCCCTGAGTTCCGCAAGCATCTCGCGCTCCATGCGTATGCCTGCCGCTATATCATCTGAAAGGGGGTGGCGGCGTCGCGTCTCGTTATACCGCCGTTCAAGTATCTCATCGCGGCAATCAAGGAATACTATTCTGTAATCCACTCCTGCCTCGTCCAGCCGGCCGAGTGTGTTTTTCATGTTCAGCTTGAATATGCGCTCACGGCTGTCCATTACTACCGCCGCCTTTTCTACAGGCGGCGTAG
>OHEP01001630.1_pt1 | contig 11179 bp, 13 predicted proteins | sample 1567271 | NCBI WGS metagenome assembly OHEP01 (sample SAMEA3879577, study PRJEB24766) | human gut metagenome | biome: human-associated habitat; feature: feces | place: USA | collected 1985/1987
TCAATCGTAGGTACGGCGTAGAAGTATACGCGCCATGCGCCCATAGAATACGCGTAAGCACCTTTCGGGTTGCGTCGCTTACGTCGTCAACGTATAGCGTCTACGTGCCTACGGACTTATTATAGCACTAATCAATCTTGATTGCAAAATCAATTGTACAAAGCACACAACCGCCCTTCACCGTCTTTTGTACAAGCTTATTGCCGTACACGTGCCCGAAGCGGAAATTGTCAAATGTGGCAATACGTTTGATATTATCGGGCATACCCGCACACGTAACGACGATTTCGCCGTGCTTGCGTTTAATGTAGGTTTTAGCACGAAGGAAGCGTGCGTCTTCGGCGACGCCTTCGTTTTTCCATGCGCCCAACCGCTTCGGGTCTACGTCAAGCCAATCGGGCTGATTGCCCAACACGTGCACGCTGTCGGTGTCGCTGTAAATATAACGCCCCTCGTCATGGAAGCGTTGCGCCGTACGCATAGTCTTTGCGCGTGCATATGCTGTTACAAAGCACGCTAACGCCGTATAAATCGGTTCGGCTTCTTCGTCTTCGTATCTTTCAAAGTCAACAACGCTTTCGCTGTTTAGCTTCGGACGTTTGCTTTCTTGCGTACACCGGCGCGCAAATTTTCCGTATAGACAATTCAACATATCTTTTGCGTTTTGGCGCAAGCCCGCATTGTCGTTGTTTTCGATTTTAACTTGTATCCACTTGTCAATGTACTTGTCGAAGAGTCCGTGCATAGCTCGAAATTTGTAACCGCCTAGCCACTCAATGTTGAAAACGTCGTATCTTTCAAGCATAATTTCAAGGTCAACGGAAGTAAGGGCAAGAAAAACGGCTTCGCCTTCGCTACTTTTCAAATATTCAGTTTCGCAAAAACGCCCACTATTTTTCAATTGTAAAGTGGGCAATTTGCCGTCTTTTAACTCAAATTCGCACGTCAAAAATTGAATGTATAACGGGTGCCGTTTGTCTTCTTCGTATTTGCCCGAAAACTCAATCGGCGTGCCATATGGCAACTTCTCATATCGCATAACCGACGGAAACAAGCTGTTGACGTCGTAGCTTGTAACGTCATGCAAGAGTACGTCGGCAAAGTCTTCGCATAAGTACACATAACCGCCCTTATATGCCTTGCGGATATTGTCGTCTGTTTCTTTTTCGACAACCGGAAACAAGTTGCGGAAGCTGTCAAGCCCGCCCATAATGCGCACGTATTCGTCAAGCGCGTCGCTTGCGCGCGTCATTTTGACAAGCCCGTTATCAAGCTTATAACGAAGCGCGCGTGCAATAATTTCCGTATCGTTGTGGATATAGTCGATTTCAACTTGCGTAGGTTTCCAACCGCGTGGGCGATACATATCGTAGTCAATTTCACCTTTGAGAATCGGCAAATTAAACGTCTTTGCGAGCGTTGCGACGGATTGCGGAAATTTTTTCAAGCTGTCCCAAAACTCAACAAGGTTTTTCGTCTTGCCGTGTTCGCCGAAGCATACTTTTATTGAATAGAATTGCCCTTCACCGCTTATCAACGTTGAATACTCTTTCTTCCGGAGCTCGCGCCCGTCTTGCTTCCACTTAAAGCCGAATTCTTCTAACCACGATAAAATATACGCGCCGTCGTAACGTAGGTTGTGAAAATACACCTTTTTCCCTTCGCCTAGCGTCTTTTTAGCAACGTAGCGCATAAATTCGTGTATTGATGTGCCCGTGGTGTGATTAAGAGTTTCGACGTCGCACACGTCCCACAACCACACACGCGCCCAACCGTTATCACGGGCAAGCCAACTTTCCGTTGACGTTTCAAAATCGGCAACAAACACTTTTTTCATTCTTCCATATACTCGTACAAATCGTCGATAATGTTTTCGACTTCTTCGGAATCTTTGTAGTTGTAAACAAATTTCGGCGCGGGCAATATGCCGTCGTTAACGGCTTCGATAAACTTTGACGGGTTAGATTGCGCAAGGTTTCGAAGCTCGTTTGCGGTATCGTTGCCCCATGCTTTGCGCGCGCTTCCGATATAGCGGTTAATAAGGACGCTTTCGGCTTTTTCAACACCGTGTTCGGCTTGTTCGCGAAGCTTCCCTATATACCGGTCAACGTCACTCTTTGTTTCAAATTTCGGCGCTTTTGGCAAACTCGGACGCGCAATCATAAGATTATTCAATTCGCCTTTGGCAATTTTCTTGCCTACGGCGGTGTTTTTGTCGCGTGACTTGTCGTAGCGCTCTACGGCGTCCGCCCACGCGTCCGCGCGTTGTTTCGTGATAGAAGCTTCGTAGTTTTCGATAGCTTTCAATTGTTCGTCGGTTAGCTCTATCATTTTTTCACCGCCTTATTTAAGAAGCTGTTGCAAATGTGCAACGTACAATTTGTCGCTTCGCTCTGACGCTTGCTACACGTTTCCGATTGCGTGCAAACCATGCATGCGCGGTTGCTTTTTGCCAATTCTTCACACGCTTTCAAAAGCGCGTTTGTGTATTGATTATACATTTTTTGTGTTATTTTCATTGTTTCACCTTCAAATAATAAGATTTATATCTACCATTTTTGCGTGCTTTAATCTCGTACCCGTGTTCGCCGACGTGGCGCGCTAGCGTGTTGTGCCGTGCGTAGTTGTACACCGTCCCGCGCGTTACGTTTAAGACGTCGGCGACTTCGGCAAGCGTTACACGCTCAAAGCGTTTGAATAGCTTCGGGCGCGCTTTGTAGTCGGGGCAATGTATAACGCGGAAGCTTTCATAGTCGCCCGTCCCGCTGTCGTGTACAATCGTTGCTACGGCTTCCCAATCGTCGCGCGCTTCAAAGTCTTCGTGCCACGGGCAACCGACATAGTTAAAACACGTTGAGCAAAGTGATTTTTCCATGATATCACCTACGGAAAAGCGGGGCTTTCGCCCCGCTACCCTTTTAGAAGTCTTCGCACGGTTTGACAACGCGTTTTGCTTCGGCATTGTGCGGTTTCATTGAAATAACGTTGCGTATCCAATATTCGGGATAAACGATTCTATCGTCGCGCGATATGTCGGTATCGTTTAGCACCATATCGAACACGCCTTCGCTGTCGGGATATTCGCCCGCTTTGACAAGTGCGTTTTTGGCGGCCTTTGTAAATTTGAATTTACATTTCAAGCCCGCTTTTGTTGCGCCCGAAAACTCGAAAAAGTCGTATGCTTTCCCGCTGTCGTTTGTGCCTTTGATTCTCTTGACTGTTACTTGGATTGTCTTTTCCATATTGTTCCCTTTGCCCTTATCGCATAGGCGACGCGTATTTTAATGGTGACGGACTGTTGACGCACAGCCCGCCGAAGCGTGGGGAGTTAGTTTGAATAAGTTTCAAGCGCGTCAATATCAAAAATGGATACGCCGTCGCTTTCTATGATACCCGTACCGTATACGTATATAGTTTCGGGCTGGCTGTTGAAAATCATTCTATTTGTTTCGGTATAGTCTACCGCGTCACGAAGTCTTGACCAAGGCGACGCAAGTGCGATAATTTGTCCGTCAATTTTATTGATTATCATGTAAAATGAAACGTATTCGCCTTTGCGATACAGGGACGGTATTTCCTTTATTTTTTCGTTTACATGTGCTTGTACGAATTCTTCGGTGATTTCGTTTCTTGTAATCATTTTGAAGTTGTAAACTTTCTTTTCTCTAAATTTTATCATACATTTGTCCTTTAACACTTATAGCATGTGTCCCGCTTCGTGATTATAATATAGCAAATAATTTTTGACTTTGCAAGCGATTTTCAAAAATAATTTTAAAAATTTTTCGTTGTACAATTTATTTGACGTTTTGTTAAAAAAGTAGTATATAAAATGTATGATAACCTACATATGTTCAATAATCAACAACGACCAAATACAAGAATATATCGGAATCGTTCTAATGATACTTGAAGGGTTTTTAGTCCTTATCAAGTTTTTGCAATACGTCGTTGACCCGCAAAGTCGTTTCGGCAAGTTTTTGTCGAAGCTCTTGAAGGGCATGACGTTTTTGAAGGGCGAAGCGAAAAATTTTGAACAAACAATCAAAAAAGAAGGTGAAGAACATGACCGAAGAGGAAATGAAAGCGAAGATAGCGGAAGCGGAAACGGCGAAGACGCTTAAAGAAAAAGAACTTGAAGAAGCGCAAGCGCAAATTGAAGCGTTTAAGCGCGACAACGAAACGTTGCTTACGCTCAACAAGCAATTGCAACTTGCCGTCGGCGTGAAGAAAGGCAACGACGAACCACCGCAACCCGAAAAGAAAGAAACACCACAAGAAAAGCAAAACGGGCTTTTAGCTCGTATTTTGGATAAAAAATAATATAAGGAGAATACAACATGAATTTGAAATCATTTACAATGCCCGAATTTGTCGAAGCCTACATGGGCGACAAACTCGCGGAAGTCTTGCCCGAAGGCGCAAGAACTCGCCTTGACGAAGCGTTCAGGAATATCTATACTAACCCGGAAACGCGCAACGCTTTTGAAAGCGCGCTTATCAATCTTATTTCGCGCGTAGTCGCGGAAGCGGACACGGGATTTGAGAACCCGCTCGGCAAGCTCGAAGGCGATATTTTGCCGTACGGCTCGACAATCGAAACCGTTTACGCCGACGTGCCCGAAGCGTTGGAGTTTGGCAAAGAGTGCGATCAATTCAAGAAGTTTGGACAAGACGTCAAAGTGCTCTTCCACTCGGAAGATTTTCAACTTGTCTACCCGCTCACAATCACTTCGGAAGAGTTGCGCAAAGCATTTTTGAACGAAGGCGGTTTGTCGCAATTCGTCAATGCAAAGATACAATCTTTGTACAATGCGAAAGAATTCACAAACTACGACGTAGAAAAGAACGTGTTTACGCATGACATCGCGGGCGCACAAGTCAATTGCTACGACGCCGACAAACAAACCGCATATGCGAACGTTGCAAAAGCAATCAAGAAAGCGTCTTCAACGTTTGAACAGCCTTCGCGCAAATACAACCAAATGGGCGTGAAGAGAACAACTCCGAAGGCAAGACAAATTTGTCTTATCAATTCAAGCTTCGAAGCGGAAAGCGACGTCGATTTGCTCTCGGCAGCCTACAACCTTGACAAGCTCGAAGCAAAGGGCGTGGAGTTTGTCCGCGTTGACGGCTTCGAAGAAAAGGGACTTGTTGCCGTCTTGTTTGACCGCGATATGCTCGAATGGCACGACACACTTAACATGCAAACCGAAGCGTTTAACGCTCTTTGCTTGTACCGTAACGCCTTCTTGCACCATTGGGGCATGAGAAGCGTGAAGCTTTACGCGAATTGCGTTAAGATTTACAACATCGAAGCAACGGACGCAATCACCGTGACGCCCGACAAAGGCACGACCGCGGATTTGAAAATCGACGGCGTAGCGTGGGCAGTTGCGAACAACTACACCGCTTTTGACGGCGAAATTATCGTGCTTCCGAAGCTCGACGACATCACCGTATCGGCGAAGACGTACGAAGTTACGGGCTACACAATCGGCGATGTTAGTTACGAGATCGGCGCAAGAGTGAAAATCACGGGCGCAACGACAATTGCGGTTGTCACCAAAGAAAAAACCGCGTAACGATAAGTTAAGAATTCGGACGCGTGCGGGCGCGGGAAACCGCGCCCGTTTTTGGAGCTAATAGTATGGCGAAGGACATCAACATAAGCACAATATATTTTGGCAGTGGAGCATACGCGCGACAAATGCGCGCGGGCATGCAAGATATTATTGACTTAAAGGGTTTGAAAGAAAACACGAAACTATACGACGGCGTGACCGTCGGTTTTTCCGACCCGTTTGACGTGCTTATGGGCTTTAAGCAATATTATCCCACCGACACCAACCATTTTCAATATATAACCCCGCCGTTTTACGTCGTGCCGGACATGAACAAACGTTGTTTCGCAATTCAAAACGACAACTTTTTAAACAATCCGTTTGGCTCGAACGAAATTTGTTTTAACTATTTCAAAGCGATAATCAGTTACACCGACGGAAGCAACACAACCTTCTACGGCTTTGTAACGTCACAAACGCAAATGAACACGGCGAACGCTATGCTGTTTACGTTTGAAATAGATTGGGCGCACACGGCGCAATTGCTTTATAAGCTCAACAACGCCATACGTCAGCCGTTTGATATCAAGCAAGCTTACGTCGCAAGAGATAACAAACACCACATCACAAAGCACTACGACGAAACGGGCGCGCTTTACACGGGCGAAATTGCCGTCGGGCGCGGCGCGGAAAACGTGCGCATGTTCGATTTGCAAGAACTCGAAGCGCAAACGCCGTACCACCCCGAAGATTGCGGAATGTTGCCCGACGACGAAATGCGCTATGTTAAAGTTACGTTTTCAAAAGACAATACAACGTTTAAATTTAATAACAAAGATATCACGCTTGCGCAAATGCAAGCGGGTTATAACGGCTTGTATTGCGTATTTATGCCACTTTTTAAAGCGTCGGACGGCAGAGCTATTATTTTCTACTACAATAACACCACAGACGAAGGAAACTTGATAGGCGCGACGGCTTTGTCGCCCCGTTATCCGTTTGACCTATTGCACGCAATCGCGCTTTGTCCCGACACGGTATCAATTGAACTTGTCAACGAAATGCCGTGTATAAAGAAAGTGCAACGCGGAACGTGGACGGAGTACGACGTTGTGAACGTTATTTTTGACCATGTAAGCGTTATAATGAACGGCAACACCGACGGAACACCACCGCTTTTTGCAATTGATACAATCAGCGGTTACGGATTGACGCCGAAATCAAAGTCAACGTTTATGCCGTCAATATCAGCGTCCGCAAGCGTGCTTGAATTTTACAACGCCCCGAAGCAAACGTGTTTGTTTAGAACTTACGCGGAAGCGCAAGGACCAAGCGCAGTTATTAAGGGCGACGGGTATAACCACGAAGAGAAACGAACCGACGAACCGTTTGAGCCGAAACTTGCACAACCGCAGTTTTCAAGTATTGAATTTACGGACAACCAAGGCGCAACGTTTAATGTAGACTTGACGCAAAAAAATAGCGTTAACCCCGTTTTGACAGTTGTATCGGACTACAACGGTACGAACAACAAGCGCAAGTTTTATCTTGACGGCTACGCTAATGACCACGGCAAACGCTATTGCGCAGTCGCGCAAAAGGTTAGCGCCTTCCCGCTTATCAATGACGCACTAATCGACTACTTGAACGCCAACAAGAACCAAATGACAACGGGGCTTGCCTTGGCAAAACGCAACTTTATTGTCGGTGAAGTTGGCACTCTTGTAGGCGGCGTTGCGGGCATGGCAACGGGAGCAGCCAAAGGCAACTCGCTTGCCGTAGCGGGAGCGGGCGTTGGCGCAATTGTCGGCGCAGTTAAAACGGGACTAGACTATGACGCTACATTACAACGCCACGACGCGCAAATTGCGGACTTGAAAGAACAAGCACGAAGCGTTGAAAGTGTAGCGGGCAACAATGCCGAATTTGATATTGCGGACAGTAACGGCACGATTATGCGCTATAAGTGGACGCCTTCAAAGCGTGACCGTGAACGCCTTGTCGAATACTTCCACCGCCACGGATATGCCGTCGACGAAATACAACAAGACGTATCAACGGATACAATGTATTATTTCGACTTTATACAGTGCAGCGACATTATATTCGGACAAGAGAAAAACGACAAGTTTACGACGTTAGAAGAATATATCATGTTCAAAGAGTGCGACGAATATATCCGCAACATGTATGCAAAGGGCGTGCGCATATGGCACGGACGTTGCCCCGACAGCGCACAGCTTAAACCGCAAATATTTATAACGCCGTATTTGAACACGGCAAAGGAATATTGACGATATGAGTTTTGATTTTAATAAAGACTACGGCAAGCTCGCTTACGCAGTGGAACACGCGGATTGTGCGACGTTGTACGCAATGCTCTATACGCATGTATACAACAACGCAATAAACGTGTTTGAGTGGAAGGGGCTTCCGAAAGAGATTAAGCCGAAATACATCGAATACGCGCTTTTCAATTTCGGCGCGTGCGTGTTCGGCAAGAAGAAAGGCGGACAACCGAATTTGTTGTTGAAAGAATACAACAACGAAATTGAATATATCGCGTTGCCACCTTCTGGCACATACAACTACAACTTCAACGGCGACCCTATCGCATGGCGCGCGTGTGGTATCAACTACAATCAAGGCTACAACGTGCTTGATAGCGTGCTTATGGAAAATAATTCAATGCGCATGCCGTCCGTACAGTTGATAAGCGAATTTATCAGCCGTGCAGTTGACGCGTTGCAAGCCGCCGACGTGAACATCAACGCAAGCAAAACCCCGATAGCCATTTACGGCGACGAAAAGAGCTTGAAAACGCTTGTTTCGCAGTACAAACAAAACCGCCGTAACGCACCTATTACGGTTTGGGACAAAACGTCGCTAGGCTCGACGGGACGGCTCGAAGTCGTTGACCTTGACGTTGAATACAAAGCGGACAAGTTTTGGACAATGTATCGAAACTACATGAACAGCGTTTACGAACTTCTCGGGATCAACGCTTTGACGATTGAAAAGAAAGAACGCTTAATCACCGACGAAGCGACAGCAAACGACGAACAACAGCTTTTCAACGTGGGCGCAATGCTCAAAGCAAGGCAAGAAGCTTGCGAAAAGATCAACGAAATGTTCGGGCTCAATATAAGCGTCGATTTGCGTTACAAAGAAGAACCAAAACAAGAAAGCGACGACAGCTTCGAAGGGGGTATGAAATGAGATACGGTATAATCTATCCACCGCGCGCAAGTATGCGTAGCGGATATTATCCCGACGAAAACAAGACGTTGTATCAATGCGTCGAAGAAATCCGGAAAACTAATCCGGACTACGACAACGTCGACGAAGAAGAAATTTTCCACGACTCGTTTTTCATAGAAGGCTTTACAAGATTTATTCAAACAATCGGCGCGGGTATGACGGGTTACACGGAGAATGAATATTCGGACTTCATGCATAAATTTTTGCCACCGGTTGCCGAAAGCATTTACGCCGACAACGCCGACCGCTTCGTTGCGATTGTGGACGTTAAACGCTACGCACAGCACGTGAAAGCGTGGGGCTTGCAAAACGCGCAAAAGTGGTTTGCAAAATGGCAAGCAACGAAAAAGATTTTGCAACCTACGGGCGAAATGTTCGAACTTGACTCAATCACCGAAACGACGACCAAAACGGGCAACAACACAAGCAAGTCAAGCCACGACGTAACGAAGAAAGACAGCGAACAAAACAACGGCACGAACTCGACAACGGCGAATTTGTCCAACTCAAAGACGGACAAAGAAGAGTCAAACGATTTTCCCGTCTATGCTTCGGGCGCAGCTTCGGGCTACGCAAGCGGAACGCGCAAGCTCGAAAGCACGGGCACAAGCGAAGGCACAACCACGGGCACAGCTAGCGGAACGCGTGTACTTGACAGCACCGACAAAGGGACAAACGACCGCGCCGACACTATCAACGAAAGTGAAAAACGCACTTACGAACATAGCAACAACTACACGAAAGACGACACGGCGACTTTACAAGAACTTTACGCAAACAAAGTGCAAAACTTGTCAAAGGAAATCGCGGACAGCTACGGGCAATTCTTCAACGGCGACTTGCTCGCATATCAACTTTAATAAAGGAGTATAAACAATGAAAATCAACGGCACAATCTTTTCAAAACCACAGCAAGACCAACTCAAACGCGCAATCAGCGCGGAACTCGACAAAGTTGTCACAAAAGTTAGGCCGTACAACTTCAATAATTCACTCACCGCTTATAATTATCTTCAAAGCGTCCCACTTGACAAAATAAAATATATCACGATAACGGCTAACAATAAAGTGTGGACATTGATGCCGCAAACAAGCACGACAGAATATGCAGCTATAAAGGCATATTCAGATGACGGCGGTTATACAATAATAGTACTAAAAATTAACCCAAACGCCCCGATTTCATTTTATATCGATACGTATAGTGGTGGCGGGCGCGATAAACACATGATAACAAATATAAGTGAATACACAGTCTACGTCGAAGAATAATGTATTGCAGTAGCAACGAAGCGTAAAGTTATAATGCGTATATTTGAAATATGAAACACTACTACGACGGCGGGCGCGCCTTGTCCTACAACGCTATACTAACGTTTACTGTTTCCGTACGCGGAAACGGCAAAACGTACTTTTGGAAAGGTTTTTGCCTTGATAGGTTTATCAAAAACGGCGAAACTTTTGTTTGGGTAAGACGCTACGCCGACGAACTCGACGAAGCCGTTAGCAACGACGGCTTCTTGAAAGACATACGAAACGACGCGCGATACAAAGGGCACGAACTCAAAAGCGACGGCAAATTTGTTTACGTTGACGGGAACGTTGCGGGCGAATTTGTTGCCCTTACGCGCTCGCAAAAGTATAAATCGCGAAGCTTCGCTGACGTTGGCACGGTTGTTTTTGACGAATTCATACTTGATACATCGACGAACCGCCGGCAACACTATATTTCACAGCGTGAACCCGAATTGTTTGTTGACTTGCTTAATACAATCTTCCGTAGCCGCCCCGTGCGTGCGATATGCCTTGCGAACGCTATAAGCTTTAACAACCCGTATTTCATTTACTACGGCGTTAAACCCACACAAAACCGCTTTACATGGCAAAAAGCAAGGCGCTTGCTTGTTGAACTCTACACGCCCGACGACTTTATCGAAGAAGCTAGCAAAACCGATATTGCGCTTTTAACCAACGGCACGAACTACGGCGCATACGCCCTTCACAACAAATTCTTGCTTGATAGTGATACATTTATCGAGAAGCGAAGCAAAAACGCGCACTTCATATGCGGTGTACACACATCGACGGGCGATATTGGCTTTTGGTACGATAGACGCGAAGGGCTCGTGTACACATCTTTTCAAACGGATAGCGGACGCCCGTATCTTATGTATACGTTAGAGCGCGACGACCACACAACGAACATGTTGTTTATTAAGAACGCTTTGAACACGCCGTTGTCGGTTGTTGTGGACGCTTGGAAATACGGACTTCTACGTTTCGACGACACACGCGTTAAAGCGCGCGCCTTCGGTGTACTTGCATACTTTGTATAACGCCGTCCCTACTTGTTG
>OHEP01001632.1_pt1 | contig 11179 bp, 7 predicted proteins | sample 1567271 | NCBI WGS metagenome assembly OHEP01 (sample SAMEA3879577, study PRJEB24766) | human gut metagenome | biome: human-associated habitat; feature: feces | place: USA | collected 1985/1987
TACGAATACGCCGTCCCATGGGGTTCCGCCGCACATTTCGCCCTTGGAATCCACCATCTGCACAAAGGGCAGGTCGTATTTCTTGCATACCCGGTAATCGTCCTCGCCGAAGGCGGGAGCGTTATGGACTATGCCGGTACCGTCGGTGGTGGTGACATAGTCGTCCACCATCACATAAAAGGCGTCCTTGCCGCCGGCGGCCTTACGGGTGCATTCAAAAAGGGGCTCGTAGTGCTTGTATTCAAGCTCCCGTCCGACGACCTCTTTTATTATCTCGGTGTCGTGGCCCTCCAGCACCGTCCCTATAAGATCCTTGGCCATGATGAGGGTCTCTTTGCCGTCCACCCTTACATATGCGTAGGTCACGTCGGGATTGACGCAGAGGGAAACGTTGCTGGGCAGCGTCCATGGCGTGGTGGTCCAGGCCAGGAAGTAGGTGTTCTCCTCATCGGGTACCCTGAAGCGGACGGTGGCGGAGGTCTCCTTGACCTCCTTATAGCCCTGAGCTACCTCGTGGGAGGAGAGGGCGGTGCCGCAGCGGGGGCAGTAGGGGACTATCTTGTGGCCCTTGTAGAGAAGGCCCTTTTCGTATATGGCCTTCAGCGCCCACCACTCAGACTCGATATAGTCGTTGTCATAGGTGATGTATGGGTTATCCATATCCGCCCAGAAGCCCATGCGGTCGGACATTACCTCCCACTCGCCCTTGTACTTCCATACGGATTCCTTGCACTTCTGGATGAAGGGAATAACGCCGTACTGCTCTATCTGCTCTTTTCCGTCGAGGCCCAGCTCTTTTTCCACCTCCAGCTCAACGGGAAGGCCGTGGGTATCCCAGCCGGCCTTGCGCAGCACGTCGTAACCCCGCATGGTCTTGTAGCGCGGGATTATATCCTTCATGGCACGGGTCAGTACATGGCCTATGTGGGGCTTGCCGTTGGCGGTCGGCGGGCCGTCAAAGAAGGTGTAGGCGGGGGCGCCCTGCCGAAGCTGGACGCTCTTTTCGAATATCTGGTTATCCTTCCAGAATTTCAGCGTCTCCTTCTCGCGTTCCACGAAATTCAGCGTGGTCGGAACTTTCTTGTACATCTGCTTCTCCTTAGTGTTTTATAGCTTCTTTAAAATGATTTTTTTCGGGCAAAATAAAAGCGCCCCGAATATCGGGACGCAGTATTGCGCGGTACCACCCGAGTTGGCGCGGCGCGCCCTCTCTGCCGCGGCCTGTCGTAGCCGCGTGCCCGTGTAACGGCGGGCTGCCGTCCGGCGCTAATGGCGAAATACGTTTTCGCGCCGGCGCTCGCGGGTGATGCGTGTGGGTGGAGACGCCGCAGCCCTCGCACCGCAAAAACGGGCCGCTCTCTTTGGCTTCCGGTCCCACCGTGTGTCCCGGTCACAACTTTACAATTACTTATTATATTATTCCCGTTCTTTTTTGTAAACCCCCTAATTCAGGGACAAAAGTGGTATGCGTCACGTTTTTTTCACTTAAATTTGATTATTTGAGGTATGAATAGGTAAATTTTTGTGTTACTATTAGATGGATAGTTTAAACTCGTAGGTGGTATGCTTAGCCATAGGACTTTGCGGGGGGCATACCGGGGAGGTAAAATTTTGAAGAGAAGAAACCTTACAACACCGATAGTGTATCTTATAATGCTTGGGATAATCGTATTGCTGGTATCCGGCTTCGATCTTTCCGGCGATAAGGTCAAAAAGATAAGCTATTCGGAATTCATAGATGACGTCAGAGGGGGCAGGATACAGGCGGCGGAGGTCACCGAGCTGAAGCTTGTAGGACTGTACTCCGACAGCAAGATAAGCATGGAAGTCTTCCCGCAGGAGGCGGACTTCTACACCTATATACCTTCCGTGGATATCCTCAAGGATGACATGGATAAGGTTACCGCCGAGCTTACCGGCAGGGAAGCCAATGACATAACCCAGGCGGATTATCCCTTCTCCCTCGTGCTGAATCCCGCTCCCGGCCCCTCCATACTGGAGACCCTGCTGCCCTACATACTGCTCTTCGGCGGTCTGGCGCTGTTCTATGTCCTTATGACCAGGGCCCAGGGCGGCGGCAATAACATAATGAACTTCGGCAAGAGCCGCGCCCGTACAAATATGGACGGCAGGAATAAGGTCACATTTGCTGACGTTGCAGGCGCCGAGGAGGAAAAAGAGGAGCTCAGAGAAGTGGTAGAGTTCATGCGCTCCCCCAAGCGGTTCACCGCCATGGGCGCACGCATACCCAAGGGCTGTCTGCTTGTAGGCCCTCCGGGCACAGGTAAGACTCTGCTGGCCAAGGCCGTAGCCGGCGAGGCGGGCGTACCCTTCTTCTCCATCTCCGGTTCAGATTTCGTGGAAATGTTCGTGGGCGTCGGCGCCAGCCGCGTGCGCGACCTGTTCAATACGGCTAAAAAGTGCGCGCCCGCTGTGGTGTTCATAGACGAGATAGATGCCGTTGGCCGTCAGCGCGGTGCGGGCCTGGGCGGCGGACACGACGAGCGGGAGCAGACCCTTAACCAGCTACTGGTGGAGATGGACGGCTTTGCGGTAAACGAAGGCATAATAGTGCTTGCCGCTACTAACCGACCAGACATACTCGACCCCGCACTGCTGCGTCCGGGAAGGTTTGACAGGCAGATAACCGTGGGCTATCCCGACGTTAAGGGACGGGAGGCGATACTCGCAGTCCATGCAAAGGGCAAGCCCCTCGCCAAGGACGTGGATCTGGGGGTGCTGGCAAAGCGCACCAGCGGCATGACCGGCGCGGATCTTGAAAACGTGCTCAACGAGGCGGCCATACTTGCGGCCCGCTTCAAGAAGAAGGAGATAACCATGGTGGAGCTGGAGGAGGCCATAACCCGCACGGTTGTGGGCCCCGAAAAGCGCAGCCGTGTAGTTACCGAGGAGGATAAGCGCATCACCGCCTATCACGAGGCGGGACACGCCATAGTAGCCCTGAAGATGGAGCACTGCGATCCTGTACACGAGGTATCCATAATACCCAGAGGGCAGGCGGCGGGCTACACCATGACCATGCCCGACAACGACGACAGCCACATTTCCCGGGGCAAGATACTTGACCAGATAGCCATGAGTATGGGAGGCCGTGTGGCCGAGAGCATAGCCCTTGACGACATATGCACCGGCGCCATAGGCGACCTGAAGCACGCCAGCGACCTGGCCCGCCGCATGGTGATAGAGTTCGGCATGAGCGACGAGATAGGCCCCGTGTTCCTGGGCGGCGATTCCGAGGTGTTCATAGCGAAGGACTGGGGACACCAGCGCAGCTATTCCGAGGAGGTGGCCGCAAAGGTGGATAAGGAGATCCGCAGGATACTGGAGGAGCAATTCGAGCGGGCGAAGCAGGTGCTGCTCCACGAGCGGGAGGCGCTGGACCGGGTAGTGAAGTATCTTATAGAGTACGAACGCATAACCGGCGAGGAATTCGAGAAGATATTCCATAACGAGCCTGTGGAGCTGGTATCCTATAAAGAGCGGAAGGAAGCTCTTGAAAAGCCGGACGAGGAGGAAAAGCCGGAGGACGAATCCGATGACAGGACAGGGGATGAGCCGGAGCAGCGCCATGAGGGCAGCGGCGAGGACAGCTCCGAGGATAAGCCTGAAAAAGAGGCGGAACAGAAATTCTACCGGCCCGGCGGATTCGACGACGAGGACAAATAAAAAAGCTTTCGGGCGAAGACGATGCTTCGCCCGATTTTTTTGAGGATAAAGCCAAAAATGGAAAAATTCGACCTGCACATACATTCCAACATGTCCGATGGCACCTTTGACCCGGAGGCTATTCCCGCCCTGGCAAGGGTGCAGGGGGTATGCTATATGGCCCTTACGGATCACGATACGGCCGCAGGCTGCAAGCGGGCCATAGCCGCGGGGCAAAGCATAGGAGTAAAGGTAATACCCGGCATAGAGCTGGACGTGGAGTTTCCGACGGAACTTCACATGCTTGGGCTGAACATAAACCCTGACAGCCCTGCCATGGTGAAATTCGAAGCATGGCGGGGGGAGAGCAGGCGTCAGCGCAACAGGGCCATACTGGACAAGCTCAGCGCATTTGGCATACCTGCCGGGGAATACATGGAGCACAGCCGCGGCAACGATACACGGCTGCACATCGCCAAGGCAATAATCGCCGCGGGGTATGCGGATACCATGCCTGAGGCGTTTGAAAAATACCTGAATCCGGGCTGCATAGGCTTTGTGCCCGGCGTGCGCCCCTCTAAAAAAGAGGCGATAGAGCTTATACTGGAGTCCGGCGGCAGGCCGGTGCTGGCTCATCCCTGTAAGATAAAGGCGGACGCGGATAAGCTCATAAGGGAGCTTGCGGACTACGGCCTATGGGGCCTTGAGGTATTCTATCCTGCCTCCACCGAGGGGCAGAAGCGGGGCTTTTTGTCCCTATGCGCTCAGCTTGGCCTGCATGCCACCTGCGGCAGCGATTTTCACGGAAAGAACCGGGAAAACCCCATAGGCGGCCCATATGAGAAAAACCAAGCGCTGGAGTGCGCATGGCGGGAGTTCTTTGAGCGGTAAGTCGGTATAATTTTTTGATATGAAGGAATTGATTCAAAAATAACGAACGATATGCTTTGGGATGCGACGCATAGGGCAGACAATACAAAAACGGGATATGGACGGCGCACCTGCGATAAGCTGCGGTTATAATGAAATGCAGCTGCTCCTTCATCCAAATTGTCGTATTGCGTTGATTATACGGATTATATTTGTTATAATGCTGATGAAAATTAAAAGGGGGTAAATCGAAAAATGTCCGGCGACGGTACGATTAAGATTTTTGCAGGCAGCGCCAGCAAGGAGTTTGCAGCACAGATGTGCGATTATCTCGGAAGCCCTATGGGCAAATGCACAACTCACATATTCTCCGAAGGCAATACCTTCGTCCGCATCGATGAGAGCATAAGGGACAAGGACGTATACTTCGTTCAGACGTTGGGACTCGATCCAAACAATGAATTTACGGAGCTGCTTTTCTTCCTGGACGCATTCAAGCGTGCCAGCGCAAACAGTGTTACCGCCATTATCCCCTATTTCAGCTATGCCAAGGGCGATAAGAAGGACGAGCCCAGAGTTTCAATACGCGGCAGGGTGTGCGCGGAGTGCATAGAGCTGGCGGGCGCGGACCGCGTCGTGACCATGGATCTTCATGCCGCTCAGGTGCAGGGCTTTTTCAAGAAGCCCGTGGATCACCTTTACGCCCAGGACCTGCTTTGCGCATACGCAAGGTATCTGGGCATAGTGGACGACAACCTGGTAGTGGTATCCCCCGATGCGGGCAGCGCAAAGCGCGCAAGGATGATGGCCAACGAGCTTGGCTGCGCCGTGGCCATAGGAGATAAGACGCGCACCGGCCACGACGAGAACGCCAAGGTGCTTGAGATAATCGGCGACGTAAAGGGCAAAAACTGTATAGTGGTAGACGATTTCACCATCTCCGGCGGCACTCTGGTAGACGTTGCACACGGCCTCAAGGACAAGGGCGCAAACGATATTTACGCATTCCTGTCCCATGTAGTGCTCCGGGAAAAGGGCGTAAATAAGATCGAGGAGAGCCCCATAAAGCTGCTGGTATCCACCGATACCGTAAATTGCCCCGCCGTAAAGGGCCACGACAAGATAAAGATACTGTCCGCCGCCCCCATGTTCGCGGAGGCCGTTCGCCACATACACGACCGTATGTCCATGAGCAACCTCTTTGACAACCCCAGCCAGAGAATGCTCACCATGAGCTTCGCCAAGCAGATGTCCCTCGACGATATGATGAACCTGCACAAATAAAACAGGATTATATTATATTAAAAAGCCTGCCAAAAAACTTTGGGTTGTTAAGGGACCGCAGTCCCTTAAGTTCATTCCGGCTTTGACGACATGCGCGTCAAAACGGATGAAAACCCAAGGTTTTCGTTCCCTACGGGTTTTGCCGCCCGGGAGCGAATGCGAGAGGCAAAACGCGAAAAAAATCGCAAAAGTGGGCTTCAGCCACTTTTGCGAAAAATGAATTAACGTCTCGTGACTTTGTGTTGCGGGGCGTTTTTCATTGGGCTATACTCATTGTAAACCAGCATGGAGAGGTAATATGAACGACATAAGCTTTACTGAAGCCCTTGGTATAGTGCCGGGCATCACCGCCATAATAGGGGGAGGAGGAAAGACCAGCCTTATGAATCGCCTTGCCGCGGAGCTTTCGGCTGCCGGCAGCAGGGTGATAATATGCACCAGCACCCACATATGGCGGCCGGCGGATTTGCCGGTGCTGGAAAACGCAGCGGAGGCGGACATAGCCGCTGCCCTCATGGAGCACAGCGTCGTATGCGTAGGCGAGAGGGAGGGAGAAAAGCTCATAGCCCCAAGGCTGCCGGTAGCCCGGCTCAACGGCCTTGCGCCTTATGTGATAGCCGAGGCGGACGGCTCAAAGGGGCTGCCCTTAAAGGCCCACGACAAAAATGAGCCCGTGATACCCCCAGACTCAAAAGTAATATACGTAGTAGGGGCGGACGGTATAGGTAAGCCCATAGCCGAGTCAGCCCACCGGCCGGAGCTGTACGCCCGGCGGCTGGGAGCGGACGTGAGCCATGTGGTAACGCCTAAGGACGCCGCAACCATGGTGGACTATGGCGATACGGTGCTTTTCAACAAGGCGGAGAGGCCAAAGGACGTGGAAAACGGCAGGGCCTTCGCGAAGGCGTTCCATGGAAGAACGGTGATAGCCGCGCTGAAGCAGGGCAGGGTAATAGAAGTGATCAATTAGATCCTGTGCATTATGGGCTCCATATTTTTAAATGTGGCCACATAGGGTATTCCGGCGGCGCGTATCATGTCCAGAGCCTCGGAAAGCCTGTTGCCTACCCTTTCCGGCTTGTGGGCATCGGAGCCTGTGGTCACGTATTCGCCCCCCAGCTCACGGTAGCGGCGCAGTATGTCAAGGCCCCATGGGGCGTCGTTGCGCCAGGCGGAGGTGTTGACCTCAAAGGCCTTGCCGCGGCTTATAAGCTCCCGGAATATTTCATCGAATATCTGAGGCGCCAGGGAGTAACTCATGGAGCGCTCGGCATAAGGGCTGTGCTTGGCGCAGAAGTCGTAGTGGCCCATTACGGAAAAATCCGATACCCTGATGCATTCGAGGTCTTTTTCAATATAGGCAAGGTAGGCCTCCTCGCGGCTCCTGCCCTCGAAATATTCGGGATAGTAGGCGTCCACGCCGTTTACTATGTGTACCGAGCCTATGACGAAGTCCATGTGGCAGTCCTTTACATGGTCGTATGCAGCATTGCACGCCGCCTTGTCCTTCATTCCGAACTCCATGCCGAAGGATATGTCGATATCCGGGAACTGGCCCTTTAAGGCTTCTATCTCGGCGTTGCGGGCGGCTATGTCGGCAGGGGGCAGGCCTACGCCGTCAAAATCCACGTGGTCGGTGAAGCATATATGGGTCACGCCGGCCTTCTTTGCGGCGCGAAGCTGCTCTATTACAGGTGCTCTGGAATCGGCTGAGTAGCGGGTGTGTACGTGATAATCAAAAAGCATGGCATTTCTCCGTGTAAAAGTTATGGACAAGCTGTATTATACATCATAAGCGCCCCCAAGTCATTGACTTTTAGCTTTGAATAAAATATAATACATACGATATCGGCAATGAAGCGAAAAAGTAGGAAACAGCCATGCAGAGCGAGCCGCATATGGTGCAAGGCGGTGCAAGAGGCATTTTCGAAGCTCGTCGCGGAGCCCCGCCCGTGAAAGCGGACGGCGTCCTGCCCGGCGTTAACGGGAGTTGAGTTGGGCGAATTTTCGCCAATGAGAGTGGTACCGCGGAAGTTCAGGCTTTCGTCTCTTGGCTGAGACGGAGCTTTTTTTATTGCTAAAAATAGTTAAATGCTGAATTGGAGGAAATATCAATGGCAGAGCGCTACGATCACGATCAGGTAGAGCTGAAGTGGCAGAAGATATGGGAGGACGCCCATTGCTTTGAGGCAAAGGACGACTATTCAATGCCCAAGTTCTATCCCCTGATAGAGTTCCCTTATCCCTCGGGACACGGCCTTCATGTAGGGCATCCCCGATCCAACACCGCATTGGATATAATCGCCAGAAAGCGGCGCATGGAGGGGTATAACGTGCTTTACCCCATAGGCTGGGACGCATTCGGCCTGCCTACCGAGAACTATGCAATAAAGACCGGCATACACCCTGCCAAGGTCACCCACGACAACATAGAGCACTTCCGCGCACAGCTCAAGCGGCTGGGCTTCAGCTTTGACTGGAGCCGCGAGATAAACACCACGGATCCCAGCTATTACAAATGGACCCAGTGGATATTTCTGAAGTTTTTCGAGAAGGGCCTTGCCTACAAGGCTGAGATACCCATAAACTTCTGCACCTCCTGCAAGGTGGGCCTGGCCAACGAGGAGGTCGTGGACGGCGTGTGCGAGCGCTGCGGCGGCGTAGTCGTTCAGAAGGTGCGCAGCCAATGGATGCTCAAGATCACGGAGTACGCGCAGCGGCTCATAGACGATCTTGACGATCTGGACTATATCGAGCGCGTAAAGATACAGCAGAAGAACTGGATAGGCCGCAGCGAGGGCGCTGAGGTGATATTCCCCATAGAGGGATACCCCGAGGGTCTGAAGGTATACACCACCCGGTGCGATACCCTCTTTGGCGCGACCTATATGGTAGTATCCCCGGAGCACCCCATAATCGACGCCATGAAGGACACCATCGAGAACATGGACGAGGTGCGGGAATACCAGAAGGCGGCTGCCCGCAAGAGCGATCTGGAGCGCGCAGAGCTTAACAAGGAAAAGACCGGCGTCATGCTCAAGGGCCTAAAGGCTACCAACCCCGTTACCGGAAAGCTGATCCCTGTATGGATATCCGACTACGTGCTTATGGGCTACGGCACCGGCGCAATAATGGCCGTTCCCGCCCATGACGAGCGCGACTGGGAATTCGCCAAGAAGTTCAACATGCCCATAATAGAGGTAGTCGCCGGCGGCCGGAACGTTCAGGAGGAATGCTACTCCGACGTTGAGAACGGCATAATGGTGAACTCCGGCTTCCTCAACGGTCTTACCGTAAAGGAAGCTATCCCCACCATGATAAAGTGGCTGGAGGAGAAGGGCATAGGCGAAAAAAAGGTAAACTACAAGCTGCGGGACTGGGTATTTACCCGTCAGCGCTACTGGGGCGAGCCCATACCCCTCGTACACTGCGATAAGTGCGGCTGGGTACCCCTGCCCTACAGTGAGCTTCCGCTGAAGCTGCCGGAGATAGAGGACTTTGAGCCCACTGACGACGGCTCCTCCGCACTGGCCCGCGCAACCGACTGGATAAAGACCACCTGCCCCAAGTGCGGCGGCCCGGCAAACCGCGAGACCGACACCATGCCCAACTGGGCGGGCTCCAGCTGGTATTTCCTGCGCTACTGCGATCCCCACAACGACCAGGCGTTGGCCAGCAAGGAAGCATTGGATTACTGGATGCCTGTGGATTGGTACAACGGCGGTATGGAGCATACCACGTTGCACCTGCTCTATTCCCGGTTCTGGCATAAATTCCTCTACGACATCGGGGTGGTCTCCACACCGGAGCCCTACCGCAAGCGCACCAGCCACGGCATGATCCTGGGGGAAAACGGGGACAAGATGAGCAAATCCCGGGGCAATGTCATCAACCCGGACGACATCGTCCAGGAGATGGGTGCGGACTCCTTCCGGCTCTATGAGATGTTCATGGGCGCCTTCGACCAGCCCATCCCCTGGAGCACCACCGGCGCCCGGGGCTGCCGCCGGTTCCTGGACCGGGTATGGCGGCTGCAGGACATGCTTTCCCCGGCGGAAGGCATCCGGCCGGAGCTGAAGGCGGCGGTCCATGGGGCCATCAAGAAGGTGAGCGAGGACTACGAGCGGATGAAGTACAATACCGCCATCGCCGCCATGATGAGCCTGGTGAACGAATTCTACGCCAAGGGGGATGTGACCAAAGAGGAGCTCCACACCCTGCTCACCATCCTATCCCCGGTGACGCCCCACATCTGCGAGGAGATGAACGAGCTGCTGGGCTATGAGACCCCCCTATATGCCACGTCCTGGCCCACCTGGGATGAAAGCGCCCTGGTGCAGCAGACCGTGGAATACGGCATCCAGGTCAACGGCAAGATCCGGGCCCGGGTGGAGCTGCCTGCGGATATGGACAAGGACGCCATCCAGGAAAAAGCCCTCGCCCTCCCGGAGGTACAGAACTTTACCCGGGGCAAGACCATCCGCAAGGTGATCGTGGTAAAGAACATCGTGAACATCGTGGTGGGGTAAGCCTGCCCAAATAATACCAAGCCGGTGGGATGGCACGCTTCCCGCCGGCTCATTTTATAAGGGGGCCGGTTTGGGCGCGGCATGGACAGCCTGCCCAGCCTTGGATTTCCCCCAATCCCCGGGCGCAACAAACCATTGCTTGACATAGGGGAAGCAGAAACGCTATCCTGACCGGGAGGTGATGAAACCATGTCCATCGGCGAAAATTTACGGCAGCTGCGGCTGCAAAAGGGCCTGACCCAGGAACAGGCGGCTGCAAAGCTCCATATAACCCGGCAAGCCCTCTCCAGCTACGAGTCCCAACGGACCCAGCCGGATATCCATATGCTTCTGGCCCTGGCGGAGGTTTATGAAACCGACCTGGACGGCATCCTCTACGGCCAGGAGACGTCCCTTAAAAATCTGCGGCGGCTTCGGACGCTGGCCCTATGGCTATTGGCCCTGCTGACCGGCTTGAGCATCCTCAGCGCCGCCTTCCTGTGGAGCGCTAACGCCTTTTTTCCCTTGACAGGGGGACAGCTGGAACAGATGGAAACTGCCGTCGCCATCCATTTCCGTTTGACCGATGCATGGGAAACGCTGGATGGGTTCATTTTGCTCCTAAGCAACCTGGGGTTCCTAGGCCTGCTGCTGCTTAAGCAGATGGGCAAATGCAACCTTTCCTTGGGGCGTAGGGTGGCTTATATGGGGGCCCTGGCCGGGGGGACTATGCTGCCCGGCCTGGTCTTTTCCCTGTTCGATCCGGTATATGCCTTTATCAATTATGGGATCACCCCCTTGTTCCTATGGGCGCGGATGCTGCTGTTTTTCATTATCGACCTGGCGGTGGA
>OHEP01001637.1_pt1 | contig 11149 bp, 10 predicted proteins | sample 1567271 | NCBI WGS metagenome assembly OHEP01 (sample SAMEA3879577, study PRJEB24766) | human gut metagenome | biome: human-associated habitat; feature: feces | place: USA | collected 1985/1987
TCCGGGGCTTTTTGATTAATTGTTTAACTCGTCCCATTTTAACGGGACACTAATGATAGTTAATATTATTTTACTACATTATAGACGGTCTATTTTTGGAAACTTGGATTAAAAGTCGTAATTTTGCAGCATGTAGATGTTGATAGTCTGACGTTGCAGGTCTTTTTTTGACCCTAGACTGATGACTATGTTTTTAAGGATAAAATTGATAAATAAGATGAAAAAGTTTTTGGTAAAAGGTGCATTGTTATTAACAGCATTTGTATTCAGCGCACAGGCCGACGCACAAATAAGTTTTGGTGACATTTTGAAGAACGTTGTGTCAGGAACAAAAGATAATACTGAAACAACAAACCAGAAGTCGAATACCGGAGATAGTACACAGGGGGGATTGTTATCGGCTTTGACAAGTATATTTTCAAGTGACAAGGTTGCGACCGAAGACAAGATAATAGGCACATGGGTTTATGAGGAGCCAGCCGTGGTTCTGACCGGTGACAATGCACTGAAGAATATCGGTGGCAAGTTGGCAGCTTCGGCGGTTGAAGGCAAGCTGAGTGAAAAACTTGAGAGTTTTGGAATTAAGAAGGGATGTGTCACCATGACATTTTCAAAAGATGGTAATTTCACACAGACACTGATGGGTAAGACTTTGAGTGGCACTTATTCAATAGATGACAAGAACATTGTATTGAAATACGGTGGCCGTGTGTCGCAAATTATTGGTACTACACAGCTTGACGGTAACAATCTATTGATTGTGATGGACGCTTCAAAACTTTTGAAGTACGTTAATGTCTTGGGTGATATATCCCAAAATACGACATTGCAAACTGCAACTTCGCTTCTTGGCAGCATGGACGGACTAGAATGCGGCCTTAAGCTGGTAAAACAATGATTTGCAGGTGATAGTGGATTAGGGTGCCACTATATGGATATGGTTTTATCCGTTTTTGTTCCGTTGCATGGCTATATTATGTACGATATTTCAAATTGTCGTGTTAAAAAAAATAAAAGTGCCAATATGGCGAAACGAAATTCCGGATAAAAGTATTACCTTTGCATCCGCTATTACGAGTTGATAGCATAATTCAAACCTAATTAACAGATTAAAAATGGCAACAAAAATCAGATTGCAGCGTGGCGGACGTAAAGGATATGCCTTCTACAGAATAGTCATTGCTGATGTAAGAGCACCACGTGATGGTAGATTTACAGAGAAAATTGGTACTTATAACCCCAACACTAATCCTGCCACGGTAGATTTGAATTTCGACCGTGCCCTCTATTGGGTCGAGACTGGCGCACAGCCTACTGATACTGTGCGCAATATCCTCAAGCGTGAAGGTGTTTATTTGATGAAGCATCTCCGCGGAGGTGTCAAGAAAGGCGCTTTTGACGAGGCTGCGGCACAGGCTAAGTTCGAGGCTTGGAAGGCTGGCAAGGAAAAAGGTCTTGATCAGATCCGTGAGACTGAGGCAAAGAACAAGAAAGATTTGTATGCTAAGAACCTCGATGCTGAAAAGAAAGCTAATGAGGCTATAGCAAAGAAAGTAGCCGAGAAGAAGGCTGCATTGGCTGCAGAGAAAGCTGCTGCCGAGGCAGAAGCAGAAGCTGCTCCTGAAGCAGAGACACCGGCTGAGGCTTAGTCAAGACAGTTTAGTTTGAAATATAAAAGTCCGGATGTGGTTATACATCATCCGGACTTTTTTTGTTTTTGGGCTATCGGGATACCTACTTGTTGTCAGTTCGCTTTGAAAGACACGACCTGGTTCATGTCAGGCGTGAGATAAAACGTGTGGCTTGTCGTGTCGTTGCCAATACAAATAGTTACGCGCGTGTAAATGTATTGCTTGCTTTCGCCGGCGTATTTTATTCCCTTTTTGAACATTTTGTTTTTTAGTGCTTCAGCCCTCATTATGTTGACAATGCTGTCTGATACGTATTGCGTTGAATCAATGTCCGAAAAACTTACAGTATAATCGCTTGCCTGCAGGTTTGCTTCAAGGAAATCATTGATTACGCTTTCTGCTTTCTGCTGTTTGCTGCAGCTGCACAATACCAAGGTCATTGTCACAAGCGTAATAATTGTCTTAATCTTATTATGCATCTTCAATAATAGTAAGAGTGTGTCGCGTTATGTCATGTAACCTAGTTATAATTGCTGACACCTTAGGACACACTCTTTTTGCTTGTTTTATTCTTGTTTATTTCTCGGGAATATTTTTCATTATTTCCAACAAATGATCCCATACCATTTGTACTGTCGGTATGAGGAGCCGTTCGTCTGGAGAGTGTACTCCTCTAAGCGTCGGCCCCATTGAAACCATGTCCAAGTTTGGATACTTCTCTGAGAACAATCCGCATTCAAGACCAGCGTGTATGCCTATTACTTTTGGCTCTTTATTGAATAGCCGTTTGTAGGTGTCGACTACAATTTTTGTGAGCTCGCTGTTGGGATTCATTTTCCATGCCGGGTATCCGTCGCCTTGCTCGACTTCTGCTCCTGCTAATTGGAATGTGGCTTTTACAGTGTTGCCCATGTTGGTCAAGTTACTCATTACGTTGGAGCGTTGCGAAGCTACGATTCTTATTTCGTTGTCTGTGGTAACTACGCTTGCAACATTGCTTGAAGTCTCGACCATCCACTCTAAAGCTTCATCCTGGCACATTGAATACGGACCGTTGTCTATGGCTTGTAGGGCAAGTATGAGGTTGTTGCTGACTGCTTTCGTGATTACAGGCTCTGCGTCAGTACTCTCAAGGTTGAACTGTATGTCGTTTTCTGTTACATGGAATTCGTCTTCGACGTCCTTTGCGAAAATATTTAGCGCTACACGAACATCTTCTTTCGCTTCTGATGGAACGGCGAAAACGACAATTCCGTCACGTGGAATAGCATTGTGCATCCTTCCGGAATTGAAGCTTGCTAACCTTACGTCATATTTCTCGTTGATGATGTATAAGAAACGCGACAATAACTTTATTCCGTTAGCGAATTTTTTGTTAATGTCGTCTCCGCTATGGCCTCCGTGCAGCCCCTTAAGTGAAAGCTTCATGAAGAAATAGCCTTCAGGAGCGGCCTCTTTTTCAAACTTGAATGTGGCGTTGGTCGTCATACCTCCTGCGCAGCTTATAAAGAATTGTCCTTCGTCTTCACTGTCAAGGTTTATAAGCAGGTCGCCGGTCATGAATCCTGGTTGCATCCCGTCCGCTCCGGTAAGTCCGGTCTCTTCGTCTCTCGTGAATACGCATTCGATAGGGCCGTGTTCTATGTCTTCGTTTGCGAGGACTGCCATTTGCATAGCACATCCAATGCCGTCGTCAGCTCCAAGCGTGGTCCCTTTTGCCTTAAGCCATTCTCCGTCGATATATGTTTCGATTGGGTCTTTCGTGAAATCGATGTCAACATCTACTAATTTATCGCAGACCATGTCCATATGGCTTTGCAGGATTAATGTTTTCCTGTTTTCGTAACCTTTTGATGCAGGTTTGCGTATGATTACATTTCCTGTTTCGTCAATAATGGTTTCCAGATTTAGTCCGTTTCCAAATTCTTTAAGGAACTCAATCATTTTCTCTTCATGCTTTGAAGGGCGGGGAATCTCATTAATTCTCGCAAATTGTTCAAAGACGCATGATGGTTTTAAATCGCTTTTGTTCATTTTATTACTAGTTTATGATAAAACACGTCGTTTGATTTAATTGTTATTTTCATATCAGCTTGTTAGCACATCTTAACCTGTAGAGGTGTTGCGCAGCTTAGACTCAAGGCTCATATTAAAAAGCTCATATTTAATTCGCTTTTATTTTGCATTTCACATGATTTGCATTATCTTTGCATGCAAAAATAAGAAAAATGGCAGAAACTTTTATCATCGGCGTGTTAATAATTGCTATATCGGTGGCAATGTTATCAGTCAAGGTCATATTCTTGAAAGATGGTAAGTTTTCTTCACAGCATGTCAAAGACAATCCGGGACTTCGCCGTCAGAAAATACATTGTGTGATGGAGCAAGACAGGGAGGCCCGTACAATGAAACATAATGCTGTGGTTAATGAAGAAAAATAAATAACATCATAAACTAACTTCAAAATTATGAAAAAAACAATATGTTCGGTGGCTGTGATTTCATTGATGGCGTTGTTTGTTACGTCTTGCAATAAACAGGCACCTAAGGTTGACGAGAAACCTGTTGAGGTTTCAAAATCTGAAGCAGGATTGAAAATAGCTTATATTGAAGTAGACTCGATAATGTCGCAATATAAGTTTTGCAAGGAATATGCACTAATCCTTGAGAAAAAGAGTCAGAATATCCAGAATACGATAAATTCAAAAGGACGCTCGTTGCAGAATGCTGTTGCTAAATTCCAGCAGGACATACAGAATAATAAATACACCCAGCAGCAGGCTGAGGCAGTGCAGGCTGGATTGCAGAAACAGGATGCTGACTTGAGGGAATTGCAGCAGAGACTAGGTAATGAGTTCCAGTCTGAAACGGAGAAATTCAACAAGGCGTTACGCGACAGTATCCAGCACTATTTGGCTGTTTATAATAAGGATAAGAAATATTCAATTATTCTTAGCAAGGCTGGTGACAACATCTTGTATGCGGACAAGGCTTATGATATAACTAACGAGGTTATAGCAGGCCTTAATAAAGCATATAAGCCTGTGTCTTCAAAGAAAAAGTAAAACATGAATTTATGATTTCAAGGAACCTGGACAAATAAGTTTTAGGTTCCTTTTTTATATCTTATTGTTAATGCGTCTTTTTACTTATTCGAGAGAATTATGAATTATATATGTTAAATATGGTAAATATGGACGCTCTGTTTTTGTTTGCCTATGTTTTTTTGTTAACTTTGCACAGTAGAATGTAAAGCATAATTGCGTGAAAATAAAAGAAGTGGTTGATGCCCTTGAACGTTTCGCGCCACTGCCTCTGCAGGAAAGCTATGATAATGCGGGCTTGCAGGTAGGATTGACAGAGGCGGAAGTATCAGGGGCTTTGTTGTGCCTTGACGTTACAGAGAAAGTTATAGACGAGGCTGTCGCTTTGGGATGCAATCTTGTTGTGAGTCACCATCCTTTGATATTCCATGGGCTTAAACGCATTATATATTCTGATGAAGTACAGCGTACTGTGGCAAAGGCGTTGAAAAATGACATAACCGTTGTTTCCATGCATACTAATATGGATAATGCCAACGGTGGGGTGAATTTCAAGATTGCTGAAAAAATGGGACTTGGAGCTTGCCGGTTCTTTGCCGGAAAGTCTGTAGACGGTATTGAGTGTGGTAGCGGTGTTATTGGTGAGTTGCCAGAACCTCTTGCTGCTGATGACTTTGTAATCATGCTTAAACGTAAGTTTGATGTAGAATGCGTTGAGTGTAACCAATTGTTACGACGTTCCATCAAGAGCGTGGCAGTATGTGGAGGCGCAGGTTCATTCCTCCTTAATGATGCTATCGCCGAAGGTGCTGACGCTTTTGTTACAGGGGAGATGCATTACCATGAATATTTTGGACACGAGCAAGATATTCAGATTGCTGTAATAGGTCATTATCAAAGCGAACAGTATACTAATGAGATTTTTAAGTCAATAATCAGCGAAAAGTGTAAAGGGGTCAAAACTTTCCTGACCAAGACAAATACCAATCCGATTTTATATTTATAATAGAATAAGTAACTCGTTGGCAGGGAAATCCAAAATAATTGGTATCTTCCAAATGTCAGCAATAAAAGAATAGTTTATGGCAAAAAAAGATCCTACAGATTTGTCAGTAGAAGAGAGGCTGAAAGTGCTCTACCAGTTGCAAACCACATTGTCGGCAATCGATGAAGAACGAGCCCTACGCGGTGAGCTTCCTTTGGAGGTTCAAGATCTTGAAGACGAGATTGCCGGTCTTACAACTCGTGTTGTGAAGATAAAAAATGACATCAAAGAGTTTGAGGATGCTATTAAGCAGAAAAAGGCTGAAATTAACGAAGCGCAGGCAAGTGTCGAAAGGTATAAAACTCAGCTTGACGATGTGAAAAACAACCGCGAGTATGATACCCTGAGTAAGGAGATTGAATTCCAAACACTTGAGATTGAGCTTTGTAATAAGAAAATACGAGAAGCTAACGCAAAGGTGGAGGAGAAGAACAACGATCTTAAGGCTACTGAAGAGCTTATTGAAGACCGCAAGCAGGCGCTTGAAGAGAAGAGAAGCGAGCTTGAAGAAATAATGGATGAGACGCGTGCAGAGGAAGAGCGTTTGAAAGAGAAAGCAAAAGATCTTGAGGTTAAGATTGAGCCACGTTTGCTTACAAGTTTCAAGCGTATTCGTAAAAATGCACGTAACGGTTTGGGTATAGTTTATGTGCAGCGTGATGCTTGTGGTGGATGTTTTAACAAGATACCTCCACAGCGCCAATTGGATATAAAGATGCATAAGAAGATAATTGTATGTGAATATTGTGGACGCATACTTATCGATCCGGAGTTAGCTGGAGTTAAAACCGACAAACCCGTAGAGGAGAAACCTAAGCGTAAGCGTGCAATACGTAAGCGTGTGGTTAAGAAGGACGATGATGTAGATTTCGTTCCTGAAGAAAAACTTTCTTGATACGAAGGATTAAAATAAATATACAAGACCATGAAACAAACAAACAAACAAAGTGGTAACATCATCGCAATCGTTGCGATGATGTTCCTTTACGCAATGATTGCGTTTGTCACAAACCTTGCTGCTCCTATTGGCGTAATATGGAAAAACCAACCTGAACTTATGGGCAGCAACATGCTGGGAATGATGGGTAACATGATGAACTTCCTTGCATACTTGTTTATGGGTATTCCTGCGGGTAAACTGCTTGTTAAGATTGGCTATAAGAAAACTGCTCTTGTTGCCATAGCTGTAGGATTGGTAGGAGTATGCGTTCAGTATTTGTCTGGATTTCCAACAGGTTTGACGGGATTCTGGGTGTATCTGCTTGGCGCATTTATCAGTGGTTTTTCTGTGTGCATGCTTAATACTGTTACCAATCCTATGCTTAATCTGCTTGGTGGCGGCGGTAACCGTGGAAATCAGCTTAACCTCATTGGAGGTACTTGCAACTCTCTTGCCGGAACGCTTACACCGATGCTGGTTGGCGCACTTGTAGGTACAGTTACAAAAGATACTGCCATAAGTGATGTCAATTTGGTGCTTTACATCGCAATGATAGTATTTGCACTAGCTTTCATAATTCTTTCATTCACTCCAATATCTGATCCCGAGATGGGCAAAACTACACAGGATACTGTGTTTGAACACAGTCCGTGGGCGTTCCGTCATTGTACACTTGGCGTTATTGGTATATTTGTTTATGTAGGAATTGAAATCGGTATTCCTGGTACGCTTAACTTCTATATTTCTGATATGTCAGACAAGGGCGCAGGCGTATTAGGTGATGCAGCTGCTATTGGTGGCTTTGTTGCAGGAACTTATTGGTTGCTTATGCTTGTAGGACGTTTTGTTGCAGGTTTTATTGCGGACAAGGTGTCGAGTCGTGCAATGATGGTGACCGTAACAACATTGGCTATTGTGCTGATACTTATTTCAATGATTTCTTCTAAGGGCACCACGACATCAATGCCTGTATTCACAGGTTCGTCATTTGCAATGGTTACTGTTCCAATTAGTGCGTTACTACTTGTGCTTTGCGGATTGTGTACTTCCGTTATGTGGGCAAGTATATTTAATCTTGCTACGGAAGGATTAGGTAAGTATACAGCTGCAGCTTCTGGAATATTCATGATGATGGTTGTCGGTGGCGGTGTTCTTCCGTTAATCCAAAATTATATTGCCGATAAAGCAGGGTATATGGTTTCATATATTGTTCCACTTATAGCCTTAGGTTATTTGTTGTGTTATGCAATTTGGGGTTGTAAGAATGTGAATAAGGATATACCTGTTGATTAAGTTAATCCATTGAACAAATTGTAGCCCTTTGTGCAATATCTCATATAATTTATTTTGCACAAAGGGCTTTTATTGTCTTCAATTTAAAATAATATTTTATTTCATATTTGGATTTTGAAATTGTATAGTTATATGTAATCTTTAATTATGTGAAAGAGTGCATATTGTACTTGCAAAGTATACTTTTGGCGAGGTGGAATTTGTTCGATTGATATTATCATATTATTGAATATAAATACTATTCGTTATATAAGACAAATAATTATACAATTAATATGCCATTATATTTAACTGTTTCTCAGAAAAACAAGATGAATTTATTTGTTTGTTTAATAAAATTAAGTATATTTGCAAAAGAATGATGTAAGACTTAAAAATACTAAGTGATAACATAATTTAATATGGCAGAAAAAAGAGTTTATACTTTCGGCAACGGTAATGCCGAAGGAAAAGCAGACATGCGTAACCTTTTGGGAGGTAAAGGTGCCAACTTGGCAGAAATGAACCTCATTGGTGTTCCGGTTCCTCCTGGTTTTACAATCACTACAGATGTTTGTAATGAATACTTTGAGAAGGGGAAGGAAGCTGTTGTAGCCCTTTTGAGTGAAGACGTTATTGCATCAGTGCATCATGTTGAGAATCTGATGAACTGCAAGTTTGGTGATGTTGAGAATCCGTTACTTGTCAGTGTTCGTTCCGGAGCTCGTGCTTCCATGCCAGGTATGATGGACACTATATTGAATCTTGGTCTTAACGATGCCGTTGTAGAAGGATTGGCAAAGAAGACTGGCAACGAAAGGTTCGCTTATGACAGTTACCGTAGATTTGTACAAATGTATGGTGATGTTGTTCTAGGTATGAAACCGGTAAATAAGGAAGACATTGACCCATTTGAAGCTATTATACAGAAGGTTAAGTCTGTCAGAGGCATTACTCTCGACAATGAGATGACTGTAGATGAATTGAAGCAGCTTGTTAAACTGTTCAAGGAAGCCATTAAGAAACAGACAGGCAAGGATTTCCCGAATGATCCGATGGAACAGCTTTGGGGTGCAATATGCGCCGTATTTGATAGTTGGATGAACGAACGCGCCATCTTGTACAGAAAGATGGAAGGAATACCTGCAGAGTGGGGTACAGCGGTTACCGTCATGGCCATGGTATTCGGTAATATGGGACCCACGTCAGCTACTGGTGTATGTTTTAGCCGTGATGCCGCTACAGGTGAAAACAGTTTTAACGGGGAATATTTGGTGAATGCACAGGGTGAAGACGTTGTTGCCGGTATCCGTACTCCGCAACAAATCACTAAGGAACGTTCAATCAGATGGGCACAGCAACAGGGGATTTCAGAAGAAGAGCGTGCTGCCAAATATCCTTCAATGGAGGAGGCAATGCCTGAAATTTATGCACAGCTGGATGCTTTACAGAACAAGCTGGAGCACCATTATCATGATATGCAGGACATGGAGTTTACCGTACAAGAAGGCAAGTTGTGGTTCTTGCAAACACGTAATGGTAAGCGTACCGGTACTGCAATGGTAAAGATTGCTATGGATTTGCTCCGTGAGGGTGAGATTGACGATAAGACAGCACTTGAGCGTTGTGAGCCTAACAAACTTGACGAATTGCTCCACCCTGTATTTGACAAGGATGCATTGAAGGGCGCAAAAGTTCTGACCCGTGGCCTTCCTGCATCTCCTGGCGCAGCATGTGGTCAAATTGTATTCTTTGCTGACGATGCCGCTAAATGGCATGCAGAAGGACATAGGGTTGTGATGGTACGTATCGAGACAAGTCCTGAGGATTTGGCTGGAATGGCGGCTGCTGAAGGAATTGTTACCGCAAGAGGCGGAATGACTTCTCATGCTGCCGTGGTTGCCCGTGGTATGGGTAAGTGTTGTGTTTCTGGTGCAGGTGCGTTGAATATTGATTATAAAGCTCGCACTGTTGAAATTGATGGTACTCTGCTCAAAGAAGGCGACTATATTTCAATTAACGGCTCAACAGGAGAAATATATCTTGGTGAAGTTAAGACAAAACCAGCTGAAGTAACTGGTGATTTTGCTGACTTGATGAAACTTTGTGACAAGTATACAAAACTTGTTGTACGTACGAATGCTGATACTCCGCGTGATGCAACTGTTGCACGTAATTTTGGTGCTGTTGGTATAGGTCTTTGTCGTACTGAACACATGTTCTTCGAGAACGAGAAGATTAAAGCAATGCGTGAAATGATTCTTTCTGATTCCGTTGAAGGCAGAGAAAAGGCTTTAGCTAAGTTGTTGCCTTATCAAAAACAAGACTTTTACGGAATATTGAAGGCAATGGACGGATATCCAGTTAATATTCGTTTGCTTGATCCGCCTTTGCATGAATTTGTTCCCCACGATCTTGCTGGACAAGAAACCATGGCTAAGGAAATGGGCATTACAGTGCAGGAAATCCAGCAGCGTGTTAACAGTCTAAGCGAGCATAATCCAATGTTGGGCCATAGAGGTTGCCGTTTGGGTAACACGTACCCGGAAATTACGGCCATGCAGACCCGTGCGATACTCGGTGCAGCAATTCAACTGAAGAAGGAGGGTTACGATCCCCATCCAGAAATCATGGTACCTCTTATTGGTATTGTCAACGAGTTTGACATGCAGGAGAAGGTTATACGTGAAACTGCTAAAGAATTGTTCGAGGAAGAAGGTGTTGAGATACAGTTCCACGTTGGTACAATGATTGAGATCCCTCGTGCAGCTTTGACTGCAGACCATATAGCACGTAGGGCTGAATACTTTAGCTTCGGAACAAATGACCTTACACAGATGACGTTCGGTTATAGCCGCGATGATATTGCTAGCTTCTTGCCGGCATATCTTGACAAGAAAATTCTGAATGTTGACCCGTTCCAAGTCCTTGATCAGAATGGTGTAGGTCAGCTAATTAAGATGGCAGTTGAAAAGGGTAGGTCAACGAGACCAAATCTACCATGTGGTATCTGTGGAGAGCATGGAGGTGAACCTTCATCTGTTAAGTTCTGCCATAAAGTAGGTCTTAATTACGTTAGCTGTTCTCCCTTCCGTGTTCCAATTGCACGTTTGGCTGCGGCGCAGGCAGCGGTGGAAAAATTGTAATTGTGAGAATAGTTACCAATAAAAGTAATACGGCAGTCAAATATATATTTGACTGCCGTATTACTTTTATT
>OHEP01001640.1_pt1 | contig 11135 bp, 16 predicted proteins | sample 1567271 | NCBI WGS metagenome assembly OHEP01 (sample SAMEA3879577, study PRJEB24766) | human gut metagenome | biome: human-associated habitat; feature: feces | place: USA | collected 1985/1987
ACTCCGTAATGACGGTAATATACAGTCACCAAAAGGCAAAGAAAAGCCTAAAGCATCGGAGGACATTATGAATACAAAGACAGCAAGACAGATTGAAGAAATGAAAAAGCAGACAATCGGTGTTGAGATTGAAATGAACAGCATTTCAAGGAGCAAGGCTGCAAAGCTTGCCTCTCAATTTTTCGGAACAGGTCGATACAAAAACACGGCAGACCGCAACGGCTACTGCACATACTCGGCTTGGGACGAGCAAGGCAGAGAGTGGAAATTCCAAAAAGATGTCAGCATTGCAGGAATTGACAGTGAGAAATGCGAAATGGTCACACCAATTTTAAACTATTCAGACATTGAAACCTTGCAGGAGCTTGTAAGAATATTAAGAAAAGCGGGTGCAAAGAGCGACTCAACAAGAGGTTGCGGAGTACACATTCACATCGGTGCAAAAGGCCACACGGCAAAGACACTCAGAAACCTTGCAAACATTATGGCAAGCCACGAACAGCTTTTGATTGATGCCTTAAACCTTGACGAGGTGAGAATAAGAAGATACTGCAAAACGGTTGACCCACGCTTTTTGGAACAGGTCAACAGAACTAAGCCTGAAACAATGTCACAACTTGCCGATGTGTGGTACAGAAGTCACAATTCAAATTACGGCAGAAATCAGCACTACAACGACAGCCGATACCATATGCTAAATCTACATGCAACCTTTACAAAGGGAACGGTTGAATTTCGACTTTTTCAATTTGACAAACCTGCAAACGGCAAGCAGAACGGACTTCACGCTGGACAGCTTAAAAGTTATATTCAGCTTTGCTTGGCACTTAGCCAAATGGCAAAAGAATTAAAGTCAGCAAGTCCAAAACCACAGCAGACAGAAAATCCAAAGTACGCAATGAGAACTTGGCTTTTGAGACTCGGCTTTATCGGGGATGAGTTCAAGACGGCAAGAGATGTGTTCACAAACAGACTTTCGGGTGATACAGCCTTTAGAAATGGCAGAGCTGCTTGAAGGAATTAGGTTAAATGCCCCACTGACCGCTTTGGCGGTCTTAAGGTGGTAGAAGAACATATCTTCGGAAAGGATTGATTTTATGAAAAGGTTATACATAGCCTACGGAAGTAACCTGAATGTAAGGCAGATGAAAACGAGATGTCCGAACGCAAAAATTCTCGGTACAGCAAAGCTGAAAGGCTGGGAGTTGCTTTTCAAAGGGAGCAAGTTGGGTTCGTACCTTACCATTGAGAAAAAAGAAAACGCCATTGTGCCTGTTGCAATCTGGGAAATCTATGAAACCGACGAAAAGGCACTTGACCGATATGAAGGTTACCCTAATTTTTATTATAAAAAAGATATTAAGCTTGAGTGTGATGAAATATGTTCTGGCAAGCAATGTGTAATTAATGCTTTTGCCTACATTATGTACGAAAACAGACCAATCGGTATCCCAACTCATCACTATTTGAACACTTGCCTTGGTGGATATGAGGAATTCCGTTTTGATGAAAGAATACTTCTCAATGCCTACAAAAAGTCAAAGGAGTTATATGAAAATGGTAGATAGAGCTCTTCAAATGCACGCCTGTCCCCGCTGTAACAAGGTTTATTCCGGACATGGAGCAATTTCAAGGGCAGACAACCTAACCGTAATCTGCCCCGATTGCGGCACACGAGAGGCACTTCAAAGCATTGATGTTAATGAAAAAGAGCAGGATAAAATTATTTATATTATTCACAAACATATTAAGGCATAAAAAAGCAAGGACTGAGAATTCAATCTCAGTCCTCACTTTCAAGGAAGTTTTCTGTATGTGGTGATGACCTCTTCCCTATTCTGAGGCGGATCATACACGAGCAACTCAGTAATGTCGCAATTAAGTACTGTGCATATTCTATCAAGATATTCAAGATTAACTCTTTCACACATTTCGTGATACATATCATTGATAGTCGACGGTCTGATACCCGTCCTTCGTGCAAGGTCAGCCTGTGTCCAGCGAATCTCGCCAAGCTTCCTGGACAGTAAAATTCTTATAGCCATTTCCAACTGCTCCTTCAGTTATAATTTACCATTTGCCAAAAATATCGTCATACATTCGTTGTTTTTCTAATATATACGATAGAAAATAACGATTTTAGTAATGGCAATTATAACTATACAGGATAGAAATTTATATAATAAGCAAAGGAGATTTAAACATGATTGCACACGATTTACCTATTGAAAAATTACATCCACATCCGGACAACCCTCGTAAAGATGTTGGCGATGTAACAGAACTCGCCGAAAGCATAAAAAAGAACGGCGTTCTTCAAAATCTTACTGTTGTTCCAGATGATGGCTCTTGGGAGAACTTTACAGTCATTATCGGCCATAGAAGATTGGCCGCTGCCAAATTAGCCGGTATTTCTGAATTACCTTGTGTAATTATAGAAATGAACGAAAAAGAACAGATGTCTACAATGCTCACAGAAAATATGCAAAGAACAGATTTAACTGTATATGAGCAGGGTCAGGGTTTTCAGATGTTGATTAACTTGGGTGACAGTATCTCTGATATTGCAAAAAAGACTGCTTTTTCAGAAAGCACTATACGAAGAAGATTGAAACTCACAGAACTCGATGAAGAAGCATTTAGAAAAAGTCAAATTAGACAGCCTTCGCTTGAGGATTATGAAAGACTTAATGTAATCAAAGACATTAATAATCGAAATGAACTTCTCTCTCAGATCGGAACAAAGAACTTTGATAATGCTCTGATGTTGGCAAAGCAGAAACAAATTAAAGAGGATAACAAGGTGCAGATAACTTCTTTAATGAAAAATTTTGCAAAGTATGTAAATGATATGAGGGATATTCCGTTAGAATATATCTCTGTAGGAAACATTGTCATTAACAATATTGAGAATTTTATCAACAAACACAGTAACGATGGCAGGGAATATGTATATTACATCGGTTACAGAGGCGATTTTGTAGGAATATATCGAAAGCCTTCAGACATGGAAATTAATGCTAAATCTACTGTAGAAGAATCTAATCGTATCAATCGTCAAAAAAGCAGAGAATTGCAAGACAAAGTAAAAGAAATTAATGAACGTTGCAAAGAATTAATAACGGAATTTATTCTTTCGCCATCAGTGGCACAAAGAATTGCTAATTCAGATGTAAAGAATGATGTAATTAAATACATTTGTGAATACTTCGCGAACTCAATTTTTAGTTTACGTTACACTAAGTCTGTATTAACTGAAATGCTTAACTTCGCATACGACGGAAACAAATGCATTAATTATGACGATTGTGTTACTGGCAACAAAGTTGGAACTCTGCTACTTGCGACAGCTTATGCGATTTTCAAAGGCAACGATTCTATGTCTTATATAACAATTACTTATGATGGTTACAAAGCGTCAGCTGTCAGAAATATAAATCAAAACCTCAACAAATTTTACTATGTGTTAAGAAAATGTGGTTATGAAATGAGTGATGAAGAGAAACAGCTTAGAGATGGAACACATCCAATCTTCTTTAAGGAGGATTCAATTAATGACAACTGAAAAAATTAAGCAAATGTGCGAAAAAGGATTTGCTACACATAAAGCAACGCTTATTCAAAACACTGACCGTTTTCTCATCATAGATTGGCGAAGGGCTGACGGAAGTGGTGACTATTATGTGAATTACATAGTAGATAAGAAAAGAGGCAGCTTAATTGTTAGCGGCGATTTAGGCAATAGTATAGCTACTTGGTATAACCACATTAATCCGTCAGACCTAAAATGCTGGGTAAAAAATGATATTGGCTATTATATAAGTAAGCTTCAATGCTATTCAAATTTATACTATTGCGAAAGTGAGAATATTATTGCTGACATAAAAGAAGAATTAAAAGATTTTGATATCGATGATTTAACATCGGCATATAACCGATATGGCTCATATTATGCAGATACCGGGGATGAACTTTGGGATAATCTTGACGATGAAGTATCAAGTTGTATCTACGCTGAAAATTTTATTCCCACTGAAGAGATTAAGAATTTTTGCGAAGAATTCGATTCAGATTATTGGGAGTGGCTTTATGATTGTGGCAAGCGGATACATCCTCGTGTTTATTTATGGGCAGATGGCTTTTATAGAGCATGTAATCAACTTGGTTTTTAAAAAAAGGAGAATAAATAAATGAGGTGTGATTATTGCCCTTTATGTCCTCGTGATGATATTTGCCCGGAATCAGAAAACAACTACGGAATTGAGTATAAAAACGGCGAATATGGCTGTAAACATCCACGAAATTGGGTTGAGAAAAGATATAAAGAATATAATGAATACTACAGCAATATGGGGATTGATATGGGTATAGAAATGTCCTTGACAGAAAACGAGTTTCAGCAAGCAATAAAGCTCTGCAAACATATGATTGGATTAGACTGCAAAAAGCCTTATCATCGGCATGGTAAGGCTTTCTATAGGAGTTATCGTAATTATTTCTGTGCTCCAATATGCGGTGACATTTTTTTAGACAAATTGCCATCTTTCATTATTGAAAAGGAAATATCAGAAAAAAGTGTATGGTACACACTTACTTCAGAGGGAATCAGTTGGCTTAGCAGACAACTAAGTATTGTAATTAAAGCAAAATATTAACAATAATATTATATTTTTTGAACTTAAAGCCGCAACAAGTAATTTGAGAATACACAACAGATAGTCTAATTTTTTAACTTTCTGATACATTGTCAAAAGGTATTTGTTGCACTAAAAAATTTGTACTCATTTTTCTTTTGTTTGGTGTTTTAATTTTCTTTTCTTTGTGGTATAATTTCTTATAAAAAGCGAACCTTCATTTATAAAGAAACAAAAATTTGAAGTAATTGTTTTAATATCATATTATTTATGATATGACTATTGTTTACTATAGAAGGTGGTGACGATGTATGATTAACAAGCAAGGAAAGCTGTTTAAGAATGTTGTTTCAAGCAAAGTAGAATGTATAGAGTATGATATTAATCAAAACTATTATTCATTTATTCGAGATAAACAAAAAAAAGGTTATAATCAATGTATTGTTACTTCTGACATCATGATAGAAATTATGCAATATTTTTTGTTAAAAGGTGGGATTGAGGTTACATCAATTAGTTTTATGGTTGATGATGAAGAGTTGAAATCTGAAATACAATCAATCCTTGATTCTATGAAACAAAATGCTGCATATTGGGAGATATTGAAGAATAAATTATCATTTTTGAGCCAGAATGATTCTATTGAAATAAAAAAAGTGAATTTCAGAATTTTGACGGGAACAGGAATACTTTTTTCCGTACAAGTTAACGGATTAGTTATAGTTTCAGAAAATGGATATAATACAGTTTGTAAAAAAATATCAAATATTATGGAGGGATGTATAAAGTGAGAGTTCCCACCATAGTAAAATTGATATTGAAATCGCTAATTATTCCTATTATAGTAATTCTCTGTTTAAATTTTTTCAATCTGTTTAATTATATCACATTTGTGCCAATAGAATATCAGTATGATGTTGGTTTAACGGTATATTTAGCCGTTGCCGAAGCAATATACACTTTGATTAAAAAACATATAGAACAAAAACAAGCTATTGTAAGGTGTATTTTTTATTCGACAGATGTAGATAAGAATATTAAGACAGATCCGTCAATCGTGTGTGCTGATGCTACTGACGGTGTGGCAAGTATCAGATGTCATATTGAACTTAAAGGAAATCTTAAAAGACTGAGAAAGTGTAATATTAATTTAAATTTGCCCGAATGGTTATCATCGCAGGCAAATGCATCTGATATGATTTTTAATTATTCTGAAAATCAACTAAATTGGGAATTTGAGAACTTATTACCTAAATATGGTGATGGTGAGCAAAAGGCAGAATATAATAGTAAGATTTCATTTATTAGATCTACAGAAAACAGCAATTTATCAATTACTCTTAAACCTCATATGAATAAATGTTTTGGAGTAAAATTTGAAACCAATTGTATAAAAGTACAGAATGGAGTTTAGGCTTATGCAAATTACAAGATGGACAAATGAAACGGAAGCAAATTTAGAACAGGTGGAGAAGCTTCTTTTATCAGTTCATAAAGATGAGCAATCTAATACTTCTACAGGATATGTAAATTGGTCAATTGAAAAACAATTTTCAAATAATAAAATGGAAACTTTTAATGGAAAGACAGTAACATATAATTTGTTTACTTTTTCAGTTGATCAGATTCCCGCAGGATTCGGATTAGATGATGATTCTGTTTTAAAGAAAACAGGGTTTATTATTCCATATGAGATAAACGGAAAGGTAAAATATATTATAGATAAAAATTCTGGTGCGTTAACATTAATTAGAAAAATGTTATTTTACACAGGAAAATGTAAAGTTTTAAAAAGTAGTATACCTTTTTCTGCAGATAAGTTTGTGTGGATGATAAGTAAAATATATAAAGGAGAAAATGTTCTTGAAGGAGGAAGTGAATTTTTAGATGACTTGACCATTAGTACGATAAGAGGTTTTAAGGGTAACACAGAAGATTCTTTGACGACTATTAGTGCAGAGGGAGAATCTGTAATGAATATCATTAGTACACTTTCTTTTTTGATAGAAAGCAAAAATTTAAATCAAATTAATATAGACTTTGCTTATAGAACACATACAAATATAGGAATTACATTAAATAACAGAAATACAATTTTTGTATCAGAAGATAGATATACAGGAGAATTGCTTCAAAATAATACGAATTATGAACGTATTGCTAAAATTATTTTGTTGTTATATACAGAGGTAATTCCTATTATTATTCAAAACTATCAAAACGATGTAGATTTGAATATGTGGAATCAGAATAAATGTATTGAATTTTTGCAGAATGTTGCCAATGAATTATCTAAAAAAGTTGCTAGTAGGATTGAAGACTTAAGAGCAAGACCTGAACAATTAAGTCTTACTTTACAATACTAATCACTACCGTTACATTTTTTATAAATGTTTAATATAAAGTAACGATAACCTGATATATTTGCTTTAATTTGTCATAACCCACATTTTTAGATTTAAGATATAAATTTGAAAAAATTATATAGAATTTCGGGAATTCCGAATTTTCAATTACAAAAATCCACCATCACAACGGTTGAATTAATCAGAGCGATTACAACCATCGGATGGTGGATTTTATCATTTTATCGAGAAGTAAAAGCTTCTCTCACACGCAAGTGTTTAGTAATGCTATTTTATCATTAATAAAAGAAAAATGCAACATTTGTTAGTCTATAATAATGTAAAATAATATTTCCTTTAAGACTAAAATAATTTATTACGCTACAAATAGAAAAGTTGAAAACGACACAATTGAAATATACACATATCACAAAAAAGATCATAGAATTTTTTGCACTCTATGACCTTTTTAATTTATTAAAAAACAAGCTAAGCTACTAAAATAATGCTAGTTATTTTTGTTTTTTAGTATTGATACAATACTCATAATTATTTTAATGATTTGTAAAATCATTAAAATAATAGAGGCAATAGTCTTGACAACACCTAAAACTTTGATATATATGATATAAATTATTAATAATAATTGAATACACATAAATATATTACTCCTTTCCAAAATGAAAAAGAGCAGCAAAGATTAGACAAACATAACCTACCTGATACGACGGCCGCGTATTATTATTTTAGCAGCAAAGCTTTTTTCCTCTCCCCATGCCCACAAGTTTCAAATTGCCTTACTGAAACTAATCCAAATATATTATAATACATATATTAATAATTTTCTATTAACAAATTTACAAAAGTTTTAGATAAAAAATTATATAAAACGCACAAGCAATTATGTAAGAGTTATTTGAATACCATCAATTTTAAATCCAAATATTCCAGCATAACCATCCTGTTTTTTGCCATCAGCAGTCAAACAAGTTTCTGTATTGTGCTGGTAAGGGAGGCACTTGCTTTCTCCTTGCAGTCTAACACGATATGTAGCTTTATAGCTATCGCCATCATCATTTATGTACTCAATTTGAATGGCATCAATGACTTTTTCTTTAACTCCAGCATAGCCATTTTTGCTGTCGCTGATGTTGTAACCTGTTACCCAAGGTAACCAATCTCCGTTAAGCAAATGCACTCTGTACTTGATGTTGCCCTTGCTGACCTTTACTGCAACTGCCGAAATAGCTTGCTTTTTTCTTCCTGCGATATTTGAGAGTCCTTTTACTTCACTGTACCATTTGTGATCAGCAAATACACGATAAATCAGTGATGGTTTTTCTGATGTGTTTTTATCAGCACAATTGTAAAGGCTCTCATCATATACAATGTTAGTATCCAGTCTTCCGCTATAACCGTTGATACGACCAGACGAACTATTCTGCCAGATGTCGCAGTCAAGCTCTGCTCTGTCATTATACTGAGCAAGCCATACACTGTATTTACCCTTTAATCTGTTATAGTTCAGATAATTGTTAAACCAGTTGAGGTTTGCATATACTCCAGCTTTATAATTATTGCGTTTCAATGTGTCACAGAAACGCTCGGCAATTGCTGTCAGAGTAGATTTACCAAGACCGATTTGTGATGAGTCCTCCAAATCATAATAAACAGGAAAATCAAAACTCTTGCCTTTTACAACTGCCATAAAAGCCTTAGCTTCTTTCTCTGCATCATTGATACTGTCGGCATAGCTGTACCAGTATGCACCGACTTTCAAGCCTGCTGATTTTGCATTTCTGTAGTGACTTTCAAACATACTGTCTTTTTGAGATGTCTCTCTGCCATAGCCTGCTCTTATAATGACCGCTTTTATACCGCTGCTTTTAAGCTGTGCAAAGTTAATATTCTGCTGCCACTCTGAAATATCAACAACAGTTACAGATTTGCTCATTTAATATACCCCATTTCTTTGTAATATTTTTTCTCTTCCTCAATTTCGTCATCGGTAATACTGTCAATTTCATCGTCAGACACACCCATTACAGATTTAATCTGTTCTCTGTCTGTGTTATATGCCAGTGCTTTGATAAGCTGTCTTTTTTTCTGTTCATTCATAAATAATTACTCCTCCGTCTTTTTATTGATTGCTTCTGCAATCTTTTTGTTGTCATCAATCATCTGTCGCATAATCACAAGTGCTGCATCAACAAGTTTTGAGAAAACACACCAAGGTATTATCTTAGTAATTGTTGGATACTGCTTAACAGCAAGGTCATAAGCATACCTAATTTTGAGCTTACCGGTGCCACTTCCGAGATATTTTTCAGCTTCAGAAACAGCAAATACAAGCCAGTTCCTGAAACTTTTAAACCTCATCGCTGCCACAATTACAAGAATTACAGCCACAACTGCAATTATGTAGAATATAATGTCACTCATTATCTATCACCTCCTCTCCGCAATCTTCAAAGCTATCCTGCTCAGCAGAATTTTTTATTTTCTGCTTATTTTCAACTGCCGATTTAATCAGATATGTAACAATACCGCCTGTCATCGGCAAGCCAACATAAGAAAATAAGCCATCAATATTAACACTATCCGGTGTAAGTGTTAGCTGATAGCCTGTTATAATAGCTCCATAAATAGCGACTGTAAACCAAAGAACTACCATTGCTACAATGATAACTTTTGAATACTCTCGCCACGATGTTTTGTGTTTACTTGTTTTTTTCTTGTTCATTTTTTAGCCTCCAAGTTGTCTGATAATAAAGCCAATTGCCGCACTCACAATGGCCGTAATCGCATAAGCAATCACACTACGCCACTTTTCGCCATCTCGACTTTCGAGCTGCTGTAAGCGTTTACCTTGCGATTCCTGCTCTTTAACCATCAGCTCAATACTTTGAGCAAGTTTTTCTACTGATACAGTTAAAGATCCGATCTGTTTTGTGTTCTCTTCAAGAATTTCAAGACGTTTATTCTGCCTTTCGTTTTCTTCTTGCAGTCTTGCTTTGAATTCTTCATGCTCTGCTCTTGAAATAGTGCTGTCCATATGTGTTATACCTCGCTTTCATTTGATGATGTATCATCTAGATACTGTTGTGCCGCTTGTCTAATTTTTGCGATAGAATTTGTATTAGCAGAACTGAGTGTTTCATAGAACTTAGTCGTTGCTTCATCGTTAATCGGTGTTGTCATACTTATTTGATTAACTTGTCGTTTTAACTGAGACAACTGAACTGCTACCTGTGCGAGTGTCAAAACTTCAGATGTATTAGTTTTGTCTGAATTTTCGCTATCTTTCGACTCATCAATTTTAGTATCTTCGTTAATCGGATTTTTGCTATCTTCTATCAAAAACATAATCCTGTCATACTCATCTTCATCAATAAAAAAAGCACTAAGAACTATGTCGTCCTTAATGCTTTGAAGATTACTGTTATTAAAAATATATATTGAGTTTCCGTCAGATGATACTATCCCCTGTGCCTGCTGCTCCAAACATCCAATAAAAATATCATTCCTACGAATATATTTTACAAATGCAGGATTTTCAAGCTTTCCTGACCATCTTGTCCGTCCACAAGCCCTGCAATTACCATTTTTTTATTTTCTCAAACATTCAACTCAGTCCTCCTCTGTTAAAAGAGTGTCAGTCATTAATGCTGTATAAGCGACCTGAGCCTCTAATCTATCAAATTCAGTTGGTTGTTCGTTGTTAGGCTGATATTCTTTTATTTCAGCAATTTCTTGCTAAGTAATTATTTCTGTAATACAGTTTGCTTTTGTATTATCAACAATTAAATGTCTATAAATCATCACTCTACCTCGTTTCCGTCAACTGTAACTTTCCAATCACAACGCTCCGCAGGTGCAGAATACATCTTTTTGACTTCTGAAATATTAATACACTTTTCAATATTAACAGTGTTTGGAGTATCAGAATATGCGCCCTTGAGAGTTCTTGCTTGGATTTCCGTTCCACCAAAATCGCAATTTCTGATTGTAATATTCGAGCCTGTTTTCATATGTAAGCCGAAGCTGCTATTATCTGCATTATCGTGATTTTGATAACCTATCGTGCAATGCGTAGGTATGATTTTACAATTTTCAATTAAGCCGACTTCGCCAAAGCTATGACCGCAACCAAAAA
>OHEP01001642.1_pt1 | contig 11127 bp, 9 predicted proteins | sample 1567271 | NCBI WGS metagenome assembly OHEP01 (sample SAMEA3879577, study PRJEB24766) | human gut metagenome | biome: human-associated habitat; feature: feces | place: USA | collected 1985/1987
TTCTCCAGATACAACGTCCGGTTTGCAATCACTCTCCGGTGGATCGTCTGAATCTTTCCATCCGTATAAACCGTTCCCGAACATGCTACCACATTCGGATACCGGCGAATCACGCGGTCACATTTCTGAATATAATCTTCTGCGATCATCGCATCATCATCGATGATCAGCACCCAGTCCAGATCTTCTTTACCTGCAAGCTCCAATCCTACACGGAATCCGCCTGCACCGCCCAGATTCTCCGTCTGTTCCGAAATCACAAACCGCATATCTGCTTTGTACTGTTGCAAATACTCGTCCGTTCCATCGGTACTGCAATTATTTACGATAATAATCTTTTCAAACGGGATTGTCTGTCTGATACAATTCTCAATACATTCCTTCAGTAATTCTAACCGGTTATATGTTACAATTACGACTCCATATTTCATCTTAGTTCCTCCAGCAAAATCTGTAACGAATCGATCTGGCATTTGTTTTTAAACGCCTCCCGTTTACAGTCCTTCTTAAATGTTGCATTGGTAGACATATCCTCCAAATGCAGAATATCAATCGACGGTTCATATACCGTTTCAATTTCATGCTTGCGGCACCGCAAATATAAAAGCTCTTCCTCACGGAACATAAATGTCCGGTCGTCAAATGCTGTATCAAACTTTCCAATATAGAGCGGTGTCAGAATCAGACAGCAGCCATGCAAAACGATATTTTTGTGCCGTTGCTTGCTCGCAATCACCATCTGTATCTTATCGTCCAATGTCTCCTTAACCGGTTGCTTCTGAAACTTCAACGCAGGGAGCAGTTTGTCCAGTGTTCGATTGATTATATTTCGAACCGGATAAAGTCTGGAAGTATAATACCGGTACATCTGTTTCGACATTTGTAATTCATGTTCAAAATATTCCCGCGTATGTATTTTGAGATACATATAATTGGTATAGCCGTTCAATAATGTGATATGCGGTCCAACTATTCCACACTTCGACGTCTCATACTCCTGTACAATCCGCTCTATAAAATCCGGCTGTAACAGCAATACATCATTGTTCATCACACATATATAATCCGCATGCAACGTCTGCTTTGCATAGGTATACCCAATGTTATTTCCTCTGGCAAACCCCAGATTTTTCTCTGCTTTCAAAACTGTAATATGCGGTTGGTCTTTATATTTTTTCTCCAAATAACCCCCTGAACCATCCGGAGAACAATTATCAACAATGACAATCTCTGAACTGTGCTTCTTTGTATTCTCCCGGATTGCTTTCACACATTTTTCTGTCACTTTTGGTTCATTATAATGGAGTACCACAAACGCAAAAATAATATCTGCCATTTTACTCTCCTAAAATTCGCTGGTATTCACGATATATGTTTTCGGCATTTTTCTTTGCTGTCATATGCTCTGCCATGAAATCACGGGCTGTCTTTGCTATCTCCCGCAATTCTTCTTTATGATTTAAAATATATAGCATCTTCTGCTTAATACTTTCTGGATTTCCGCATTGATACAGCACACCGAATTTTCCGTCTTTCAAAAGTTCTTTTGTTCCCGCTGAATCCGCACCCAGCACCAGATTTCCCGTCAGCATTGCTTCCACGGTTACACGTCCAAACGCCTCACACCGGGAAGTTACAATCGATACATCTGCCTGTGCCATCACATCGGGCACATCACTTCGAAATCCAAGCAGTTCTACATTTTCTATATGATTCGCTTTTAATTTCTCGCGCAATGCTTCCTCATACTCTTCCCCACCTCTTCCTGCAATCATCAGCCGGTATGCATCCTGATACCCCTCCTGATTCAACAAGCGGCAAGCCTCAATCAAATCATCCGTTCCCTTTAATTCTGAAAGTCCGCCAACATAGCAAAGTTTCAATATCGAATCTTCAAATATCTGTCTCTCTGGCTTATAAAATTGATCTATGTCAATTCCATTATATATAACCTTCATGACATTTTTATGAAGTGATTTATTATATTTTTTATAAATGCTACGGGAAATGGCAATGACTAGATCTGCCCGGTTCATCAACTTATACATATATTTCGGAAAATAGAACTCATTCCCCTGATCTTCCTCCAAAAACTCCCGGATATGCCATACATAAGGAATATTCACCTTACGGGCAGCATATGCGCCAAAATAGCTATACACCGTGTTAATATGCACCAAATCCACATGTTCCTTCTTTAGGATACCCGCCAATCCACGTGCATAGATTTTATTTCTTAAAATATATTTTATCTGCCCCAGTGTTGCCAGTATATTTCTTGGAAAATCACATGATACAACTCCTGATATGGATGGAACCACATAATATTTGATTTTGTGTTTTCTTAATAAGTTTACTCCATCGCCAGGTCCTACATAAGGTCCTTCCTTTGGAATGATCACAATCGTTTTTACATGTAATTGATTTAATTGTATTGCAAGATTTGTCATGCTTAGGAAAGCTCCAGAACTTGCATTATTATCCGAAGCAATCAATGCTACCTTCATTATTTTCCTTCTTTGACTACCTTTATTTTTTGTCATAATACTTCTACATTGTACCCAATTCCATACAAGAAAGCAAGAAAAAAAGCAACATCTTAGCTGCCCGCTAACATGTTGCTTTTCTTATCTCTCTGTCTATTTGAAGAACACGTGATTACCAATCTGCTTATAGGTTCCAAGTGTACTTGTATCCACATATCTTGCAGGACGGAATGACATCAGATCACCGATGTTGTTATTGCCTGCACACGCATCTCTGGCTGCCTGAATACAGCTTGCCTGCGCACCGTTCTGAATCAGTCCTTGCAATCTGGAATCCGATACAACGCTGAACTGGTTGGCTGCATAAACAACACTGCTGATCGTACTGCCCCATGCGCCAGACTGCAGGCGGTTCAAAATTACATTTGCTACCGCAAGCTGTCCTTCGTAGGACTCATTTCCACATTCCAGTGTCATTACAGCTGCCATCAGATTGATATCTGCATCACTCAGGGATACCGGTGTTCTGGATGAAGAGCCGATATTCGAGCTGTTGTTTGCCTGTGTTGTTGCTTCTGTTGTTGTCTGCTGTGTTGTAGAAGTCTTTTCTGTTGTTGTCTGTGTCGACTGCTTGTTCTCCTCTACACTGCCAGAAGCCTTCTTTGTCTCAGTTGTAGATGTCTCCTCAGAAGTTGTATCTTCGTCTACCGCTGTACCATCGACTGGCTCTGCAACACGATATCCTTCTGTGACTTCCATATAATCTGCACTTGCATATCCTTCGGTACCAGTTGCCACCTGAAGACATACCCATGCATCATCTGTTTTCTCTGGTGTAACTGTATAAGTTACATTCTCATAAACCGCACCGACAACCTCAGCGTCCTTATTGGCTGCTGCACGAAGATTGATACCATCTTCCTTCGCAACGGCTGTCATAGAATAATACTGCTTTGCAAGTGCATATGCTTCCTCGCCGATTGTAACATAATCTGCTTTCACATAGCCCTTTACATCACCAGACGAAATCTGCACCCATCCGTCTGCCTGTGCAAGCACATCGCCACAAGCACCGATATTCATATGGCCAACGATTGCAGAATCCGTAGATGCCTCTGCACGGACATTCACATCATCCCGATTAGCTGCACACTTATCTGTAAACTCTGCAGCTGCCGCAGCAACCACTTCTTTTTCCTTTGCTTCCTTATCTGCAGTCATAACAGACTCCAGATCTGCACGGATCATATTGGTTCCGGCTGCATTCATAGAAGTCATCGAACCATCCAGAGTCACAACCTCTTCCACATTTCCAGAAGCAACAACTGTATCTGCTTTTGCTTCTTTCCTGTTTCCAATCATAATGCCTGCGCCTGCACACATGGCAACAACTGTAACCATAATCGTAAAGGCTAAAATATTTCTAACTATGTAACGACTGTTAAATACATTCTTTGTGAGGAATAATCGCATATTCCGTACTTTTAACTTCGTTCTTCTACTCATTTCTTTCACCTTGCAAAATATTTTTGTAACTTCTTACACATATTGTTACATTTTTATTACAGAAGTATCTTAACATTATCTTACAAAGGTGTCAATAGTTTGTTACATATTTGTTACAAATGCAATCGCTAACATACCAGAACCGACATGCGTACCAATGATCGGTCCAATTGGCGCAATCATCAGATTGTCCGCCTGCATACCAGCGTCCACCGCCATCTGCTTTAATTTTTCTGCTTTCTCAATGCAGTCCGCATGTCCGATTACGGCACGGAGTGTGCTTAAATCGCCGCCCTCTTCCACGGTCTTTGCAATAAGGTATTCCATCGCCTTATTTGTTCCACGTGCTTTGGAACGGATAACCAGCTTGCCTTCTTCATCCACACTCAGAATCGGTTTGATTTTAAGGGCACTTCCGACCATCGCTTCGACGGTTGATACACGTCCGCCACGTTTTAAATGGAACAGATCTTCCACCATAAACCAGTGATGCACATGTCCGCGTGTCTGCTTCACCCACTCTGCAAGCGCATCCAGATCCAGGCCTTCCCGTTTCTTCCTTACGATCTCATACAGAAACGCCCCCTGTCCCACAGCGGCTGACCGGGAATCCACACATACGATCTTTGCTTCCGGGTATTTGTCCAGCACCATATCCGCGCCAAGCATAGAAGACTGATACGAACCACTTAAGCCAGAAGAAAAACTGATGTATAAAACATCCTTTCCTTCTTTCACATATGGCTCAAAAAAATCCTGATACATCGCCGGATTGATCTGTGACGTCACAGGCATCGCACCCTTGCGCAGGCGCTCATAAAAGCTTCCAATGTCTCCATCGCGCTCATCCAGATAATACTCGTACACCTGCTCCTCGATTGAATAGGAAAAAGGTACGATCGGAACTTCTAATTCCTTTACAACCGCAATTGGCAAATCTGCTGTTGAATCACTTATAACGATATAATCTCGCATACAATCTATCCTCCAATTTAATATCCATAATACGCATCTAAGCCATCTGCAAGTCCCTGAACGATTTCTTTCTGATAATCCTGATCGATCAGTTTGGATTCCTCCTCTTCATTGCTCAGATATCCAAGCTTGATCAGTGCGACTGGCTTTTCACTCCAGTTAATGGCTGTCATCTGGTCTGTCTCGTAAATTCCCTGATTCGTACATGCAGTATTATCCAGAACACCCTGAATCAAACGCGTTGCCAAACGGTAACTGTCATTGTACAAGTCACTGTTAAATTCACTATCCGGTGTCATACACACACCCATTACACCAGTCAGGGAACTGTTCTCACTGAAATTCATCTGAATACGCACATACACGGTTGCCTCTGAATCATTCGCAAGCAATGCACGATCCTTGTTCGACAAATTGATCTCATCGGTATCTCTTGTCATCAGCACCTGGTAACCACGGCTTTCCAGTTCTGTCTTTAACAGATTCGCATAAGTCAGATTCAGTTCACTCTCTTTCGTTCCAAGTGTCGTTCCAACATTTCCCGTAGATGCCCCCTGTTTGGTCACATCAGTATTCGGTCCGATCTCGACCTGTTCCGCATTCACAACCGCCTGATTGGCTGGATCAAGCATAACGATCTTCTTTACCTTCTCGGCATCGCTTTTTGTTGCCGTATCCGTCGGTGTCTCTTCCTCGGTTGTATCTGGCAGGGTTCCGGCTGGCGGTTCTGTCTGGATCACATATTCGGAATACACGTAAAATGTACTGCCATCCACCATAACCTTTGTCCACTCTTCATTGTAACCGACACGATTTAATATCTCTCCACCCGGAAGCAGCTTGTAAATGTCTGCGTCCGTGGATGCTGCCACGCGGACATTGATCGTCTCTCCCAGTGTTTTCACATAATCATTTGTAATATAGTACCCATCGGCATCCATCGGAAGATCCGGCTCCTGCGCTGCATCCGCATTCGTTGCCACAACTGCAGGTTCTGCCGTTGTAACTGCCTCGGTTGTTCCATCCTGTTTCTTTCCGCAGCCACCAAGCAGTACCATACAAACGGAGCCAATCAGCCAGCCTGCCAGTTTATTTCTTCGATTTAGTTTTTTCTTCATAGCTTGTTACTCCCATTTTCGTATCTTGATTCATCTGTAAAAAGCGTATTTATAAATAGTATCATTCCACGCAAAAAAAGACAAGATGTTTTCCGCATCTTGTCTTTTCCAATCTTTTGAAATATAAAATTAGAAACAAACGATCACTCCGCCACGGCTCTCATACGTGGAGCTGATTCCGTTGGCATCAAGGATTTTCACATCCGTAAATCCGAACTGTTCCATCAGTATCTTCCGTACATTCTTGCTTCGCTCCATACTGCCACACTGTGTGATACGAACCGGTTTGGTATTGTCATAGCCTTCTTTCTCAATATGCGACAACAGCTTATTTAACGCTTTGTTCATGCCGCGCGCCTGATCAAGCTGCTGAATCTCTCCGTCAACACCATGCAGTACCGGCTTGATATTTAACATATTGGCTGCCAGTGCCTTTACCTTCGTAATTCTTCCGTTCTTCCGCATCGTATCGAGGTTATCCAGTACAAAAAGTGTACGAATCTCTCCAACATATTCCTCTGTCTTTTCCACGATCGTCTTGAAGTCAAGATCCTGCTCTATATAGCGTTCCAGACGCTCGCAGATCAGATGCTGTGCTGCCGCTGCCGACTTCGAATCAAACACATGGATTTTTACATCTGGATGATTCTCCTGATAGATCTGCTTTGCAAGCATTGCACTGTTGTAGGAGCCGCTTAACTTGGAAGAAAGTGTCACTACAAATACATTTTCCGCACCTTCAAAATGCTGCATATAATTCTCTGGTGAAGGGCAGGAAGAACGAGGGCATTCCGGGCATCGGTCTACCATATCCAGATATTTCTCCTGATCAAAGGTATCATCATCAATCACATCCGTATCCCCAACTGTGAGAATCAACGGTACCCGGCTGATATATTCCTTTTTCAAATCCTCGGCTGTAAAATCACAACAGCTGTCTCCAACAATCTTATATTTCATAGTTTTCGCCTTTCAACTCTTTTAGAACTATTACACGTGGTTTTTAATACTACATATGATAGCATGTTAAAACACGAATTGCAACCTATTCTTATACGAATTCATAAGTTTTTCATGATTTATAAATTATTTATCTTTTATTTACCTTTTTCAAATTGTATTTTTATACCTTTCATAGTATAATTTCAAAAGTTTGTATTATACATTCAATATAATAGTGAAGGAGTAAGAAAACTTGAATTTTTTAGTTGATCTGATCAAAGGTGTTTTTGTCGGTATCGCAAATGTTATTCCGGGGGTCAGCGGAGGTACGATGGCAGTTTCGTTCGGCATTTATGACAAGCTGCTGAATGCAATTTCCAGCCTCTTGAAAAGCTTCAAAAAAAGCTTTTTGACCCTGCTTCCGATCATACTCGGAATGGTAATTGGAATTGTTGGTTTTACTTATATCATTCCGTGGCTGCTTGCAAACTTTCCATTTGCAACTTCCTGTGCATTTACAGGGCTGATCATCGGCGGTATTCCAGCGATCTTACGTTCCCTGAAGGACGGCTGGCAAAGTGAAGAGAAGAAATCTCTGCTTGTGAACATTCTTGTATTTTTGATTTTACTTGCCGTAGCAATGGCAATGGTATTCTTAAATGGTGACAGCGAAAGCGGCATTGCACTGACTGCAAGTGCCGGTATGATCGTGAAGATCTTCTTCATGGGAATCATCGCAAGTGCAACTATGGTAATCCCCGGTGTCAGCGGTTCTCTGGTGCTTATGATTCTCGGATATTACTTCGGTGTTATCAATTCTGTAAAACAGTTTGTAGAGGCACTCCGCACACTGAATCTGCAGGGCATGCTGAATCAGCTTTTCATCCTGATTCCTTTTGCGATTGGCTGTGTACTTGGAATCTTCTTTATCTCCAAGCTCATAAGCTATCTGCTGAAGCATTTTGCATCTGCGACGTTCAGCGGAATCTTCGCGCTTGTAGCGTCTTCGCCGATTTCAATCTTCTATAAGGTAAATCAGGAATACAGCATGAATGGAACTTCCGTCGTATCCATCATCGTCGGTGTGGTTCTGCTGGTTGCCTGTGTAGCATTAACCTTATTCATGGAAAAACTCGGAGCACCGGAATCTACGGTGTCCAAGTCTTAGTTACGATTCCTTTCTCCACAAGGCTGTCCGGCTGATAGGACAGCTTTGCCTGGCGAAGTCCGGGAATTCCCATATCTTCTTCCCGGTTTATATAGGTATAGTCCGACAATTCCTATATAAACCGGGAAGAAGATATGGGAATAGTCCGACAATTCCCGTCTGACAAATTCCCGATTGATCATGGCATACGCACCTTGTACATCTGCGTATGCCTTTTCAAAATGCACATCAAACGTATCTTCTGTCAATCGTTCTCCCAATGTAAATGCTACAACCTTGCCCTCTGCACGGATCAGTCCGCCGATCATGCCAAACATCTTCCGATGCGCAAGCGCATAGGCAATAACTGCTTTCTCATTTTCTTTATCCCCATCGTGTTCCGGGTTGTTCTCCCGCGCCCATGCTTCTTCTAATTCCAGACATTCCTTCCAGTTTTTCCCATTGATCCGCTCATATTGATAATCCGGGTAATTCTCTAAAAACCGGTTAATATGGTTTCTCTTCGCATGCAGCTTCTTGCCTGCAAGTGTCGCAAGCGACTCCTGTCTGTACAGATAATCGGCGCTGTCTCTGTCATATTCAATCTGATACTGTCCCGGATACCAGCGTTCAATCATCTCGAACATTTCCGGCTCTACCATATACATAGCAAATGGCAGATTACTTTGTTCAAAGTAATCTACCACTCTGTCAAATGCATCCTTCGGATCGTGTTCCCCGATTGGAAACGTAAATGAAGTCGGAATGCCATCCTCCACTCTGCAAAACACAAGCATATCCTCTAAAATCGTGAATTTCGTCTGATAAAAATCACACCAGAACAGGCTGTTTGCAGCAGAGAATTCACATCCTCTGTAATGATTGTACTGCAAATAATGATCTAACAACTCTTTGGTCTCAATACTCGGTCTGATAATATCCATGTTTGTCTACTTTCCTTCCAATAATGTATCGACGTCATTTCGTCCGTACGCACATAATTGTTTGCGGATTTCCTGAATTGTATACTCATCTGCATGAATTTCTACCTTATCCAGCAAATGATCCACATAACCACACCACTTCTCGTAGATACGAACCAGATCCTGCTCGGTCGGCTCCTTCTTCTTATGATCGTTCAAAGAAACTGCACCTGACATAATCTCCTTCATCGTAAGTGTCCGTGGCTCAATGCCATATGCAATATAACGGATCTCTTCGGTACGAACCAATGCACAGTCATACATCTCTACCAGCAGATCCTCAATACAGTCATCTGCAATATTAAAATGATGATAATATGCTTCGATCGGACGGCGCGCCGGACGGTCTGCCGCATCCTCTTTGTTATACCAATAGAAATCTTCATCACTTGCAACCTTGGATTTTGCACGTTTATTCTTCTTAGAACCATAAGAAGAAAGTTCTTCGTTGATACCAAACATCGTCTCGACCGGCACCTTTGCTGCCTTCAGATCTCCCATGATGGCTGCGCCCATCGCCTCTGCTTCCCGTACAGATGCAGCAAGCGCCTCGTTGCTGATATTGATCTCTGGAATATCCGGTCCAAATGCAGAATCTGTAAAGTCATCATTTACAGCCTCCGTCTTCGGTTCCGCAATCGCTTCTGGCTGTTTCTTCTGCTTTCTTACATGCTTTTTCTTCTGCTTCTTTGGAGATTCAACCGGCGTCTCTGCTTCTACCGGTTTCTCCGCCACTGTATCAGCTTCCGCCTCCTGCTCCGCAGGAATTTCTGTATTAATCGCTTTCTGATCTTCTACGGCATCTGTGGATGCAGAAACCACATTTTCTGTGGAGTCTGACTCCTCTGGCATAATCGATGTTTCTTTCTCATCCGTTTCCACAGTCTCTGCTGTATCTTCTGATTCATTCTGTACCGATGTCTCAGTCTCCGTCGCAATCTCCGGAATACCTGCATCTGCCTGCATAATATCCTCTGTCTCCGGCTTTGGATTCCGACGTTCTTCCTTGACTGCCTTCGTATCGATCTCCTGTGTCGGCGCATTTGCCTGAACCGGATCGATCTTCAGCGAACCAGGTACATCAAATGCACTGTCAAGCTCTGCATCATACTCATCAACTTCTACATTCTCATAATCTTCATAGGAATCATCTGCATCCGCTGTATCGACGTCATCATAATCTCCGTCCTCTGCATATTCATCCTCGTACTCATCATCATAACCGGTGTCTTCTGGTGCAAACGCAGAATTTTCATCCGGCATATCCAGATTATCTACATAGAAATCATCTGATAGCATGGCATCCGCATCATCAAACACTGTCTGCTCATCTTCCAGCTGCTCCGCATCTTCATACTCTGTGCCATCTTCAAACTCATCCTCGTCATCATATCGACGCTTCGACTTGCTTGCAATCACAGCAATTGTTGCTATAATCATAATCAGAAACAGCGCAAGCAATGCGACAAAATATATCATTGAAATCATTGATCGATCCATATCATTTCCCAGCTTTCTTATAAAATAACCACTCCCAAAAACGAGAACAATCCTTTTGTAGTATACTAAAAATAAATTCAATAATCAACATTATGTTGTAAAATGATTTTTCCTTTGTTATAATTTCCTAAGAATTTATCTGTTATACAGGAGGCTATATATTAAAATGGCAAAGATTAGAACAAGATTTGCACCGAGCCCGACCGGCCGGATGCATGTAGGAAATTTGAGAACTGCTTTATACGCATACCTGATTGCAAAGCATGAGGGTGGCGATTTTATTTTGCGTATCGAGGATACGGATCAGGAGCGTGAGGTAGAAGGCGCTGTCGACATCATCTACCGCACTCTGAAGGAAACAGGACTTGAGCACGACGAAGGTCCGGACAAGGACGGCGGATATGGTCCTTACGTACAGAGTGAGCGCCAGGCCCAGGGAATTTACCTGAAATATGCCAAGCAGCTGGTAG
>OHEP01001647.1_pt1 | contig 11104 bp, 9 predicted proteins | sample 1567271 | NCBI WGS metagenome assembly OHEP01 (sample SAMEA3879577, study PRJEB24766) | human gut metagenome | biome: human-associated habitat; feature: feces | place: USA | collected 1985/1987
GGTGTGGGCTTTCCTTGTTTGTGATTGTAGGTGTTGTGGTGATACCTTGGACTCAACAAGAAAGCATCACACCTTTCTTTTTGTGGTATGGCTACAAAAAGGCAGCATGGATAAGGAGTATATCATATTTCAAGAGGATGGTCTGTTTGGTGTTAAGAACCAAGAGGGAGAAGTTATTATTCCACCTCAATACAATTGGTTTGACCCACAATTCATCTGTGGTTTTGCCCGAGTAATGAAGTACTCATATATTGAAGAAAAGAATAAATGGGGAATAGTAAATACATTAGGAAACATAATTGTTCCACTGAAATATGATAAAATATGGGCTATAAAGGAAGAATATCTTTTTTCTCTTAAGACATTTCTCGGTGATAAAGAAGAAAGAATAAACCTTCATCTATTAGGCAATAAGGTCATCTTTGATGGTTTAAGCTACATCTGTACTTATTCAGTAGAGGCTTTTAAGGAATTAGTACATTGCAAAAAACTATATGTCAAGGCTCAACCTAATACAAGACAATTGTATTTTACTTACGGGGCTAATATAGGTTTTGTTTCTTTAAAAGGAACTCCAAAAGAGCCTGTAATCTCCATTGTTGTCAATAGTAATGGCAAGATATTTCCTTTGCTAATGGAAAAATCAGATGTAGGCAAAAACACATTATCTCCTGCTAAAGCTGCTCCTAAAAGAACCATTTCAAAAGCAGCATCTCACAAAACATCCTTTTGGGATTATGAATCCGAAAAAATAAATGATGTTGGTGATTGGAGTGACCCTTATGGAGATGAGCAAGCCTATTATGGTGGTTGGAGTAGAGAAGATATTGATAGTGGATTGGCAGATGCTTATGAAGGAGATGCAGATGCAAAATGGAATAATGACTAAAAATGTAATAGATATATGGAATTTCCACTGACTTTAGGCTTGCAAAAAACAGGCTTGCCACTGATAGCAACATCAGGCAAACCAAAGAATTTGTGTTTTCTTGTTGATACAGGAGCCACACACAATGTCCTTTTTACTTATGTGTTTGAACACTTCAAGAATGAATTTAAAGTGCTTGGTGATTATCAAAGCACAATGGGCATAGAAGGAAACTATAAAGAATATCCAACTATTGAAGCAACATTCACTTTTGAAGGGATTGATTACACCTCAAACTTTACTGTTTTGGATGCTACAAATGCAGTGACACAGCTACAAGAAGAAACAGGGGTGCAAATTCATGGCATTCTAAGTACTGACTTTCTTGTAAGAAACAAATGGATTCTTGACTTTGATAAATTGACAATTAAAGACAACTGACTAAAAAAAGACATACAAATGAAGAGGAGTTTTATAATCTTATCCATACTATTAGGTATTATATCAATAGCTTCTATCTCTTATAGCATATCACTATATCAAGAGAATAGAGCATTGACAGCCAAGCAAGATTCCTTATACACATTGTCAGAAGCTCAAAAGGTGTTTAAGGAGAATGGATTAAAGCTGATAGATGATGTAACAGTATCCATCCAAGATATTAAAGACCATGCAGCCAAGTATGGTATAAACCTGCCTGAAAGTAGAAACTCATTCAACATCAATGGACTTAATCCTTTGATTGTTTACTATCTTGCTTACAATGCTATAGACATCTCCAGCCATCCAATGGTTTTAGGAAACACTATCAATCCTGTAATGGGAAGAGTAAACAAGAATGAAGTTGTTGATGGAATATTTATAACTATGCAGCAACTATCAAAAGGAGACAATAGTGGTTTATTCTGCACTTTAAGAATACAGGCAATGAATATGGGAGATTTGCCAAAGCCTGAAATAAGAGAAATTCCATTAGAATGAACTCAAAATGAATGAAATCTTTATCCAAGTCAAAGGCATTGGCTTTGCTTTCCTTCTTAACAAGAAGTTGAAGCATAACCTTGTCAGCCCTGCATTCTTGGCTTTCTTCAATCTTAGGAAGAGGCAGATGTATTCACTTCCTGAGAATAATATATGGGAAGTGAATACAAAACCTGCCTATGACAACTTGCAGCCCTTTCTTCCTGACTATGTGGATTTCATCAGCACTAATGATGTGTTTCATTATGTGGGAAAGAAAGTGGGAAGATGTAAGGACAACAAGTTGAGAGTATGCAAAGTATTCATGTTTGGATTTGAGCATGAGGGATGTACTTTTTCTTTTCTTTTCCTTCTTGACAAGAGTTTGGACAAGCCTGCTATATTAGGCAAAGAATCATTGAACCATATAACCAAAACAGTTATGAAGCATAAAGCAGAAACTTAGCACAGTATAAGTGCATTCATTGGCTTGGTATAAACTTAGCCATTGTTGGTCAATAGTTGTTCTATTGGCTTTTTAAGAGATTATTAACAGACTGACATACAGTAGTTTCAAGCAAAAATTTTGGCAGACTCATAATCTGGAGGTCCCTGGTTCAAGCCCAGGCTGGTCCACAAACTAAAAGGCTGATTCCTAACGGAATACAGCCTTTTTTGTTTGCAGACCCTCCAGATATAAATCTGTTGCTCTTGGTTGATTTACTCCTATTTTAAGCAAATGTTGACTAATTGTTGACTAATTAAAATAGAGTTAATATGCTGACTATTAAAGCAGAAATTAAAAGGAGTGAGTTAAAAGTTGACGGAACATATAACGTCAAGATTAGATTCACATTAGACCGCAAGGTAAAACGCTTATCCACCAACCTGTTTGTAACTCAACAAGACCTAACTAAATCCCTCAAATTCAAAGAGGACACTTCCATTAAGAGAGAGGTAGATAGGCTTGTTCTCTATTACAGGGAACAGTGTCTAAAACTGCAATTAGACCAAAATCATTATTCGTTAGATGAGATAATTGAGTTCTTAAACGGAGAACAGGAGAAGCAACAAACCATTAACTTTATAAAGTTCAGTCGTGAGTGGATAGCTTCTGCTACTATTAAAGGTGCGCCCAATTATACAACTGCCATCAATGCTTTGGTACGGTTTGTTGGTAAAGAGGAATTGGATATAAATCTTATCACTTTAGACTTCTTGGAACAGTTCAAAGCATTCTTAATTGGAGAACGTGATGCACGCACCAAGAAACTAATGCAGCAGGGTAAACGTGTTACCTCTAATCGTACCCTTTCCCTCTACTTGGTAAGCATTAAGAAGCTGTTCAATGAAGCTAAACGCAAGTTCAATAAAAAGGACAAGAACCTTATTCTTATTCCTAACTCACCCTTTGAGGACTTCAAGATACCTAAACAGGAAGCTACACGTAAGAGAGCCATTCCAGCAGACATTATTAAAAAGGTGTGGAAGCTACCTTATAAGGATATGAAGAAAGGTTATAAGGCTACATGCCGTTATAATTTGGCTAGGGATTGTTTCATTCTATCATTCTGCCTTATGGGAATCAATTCAGCAGACCTTTACAATGCTACTGAAATGAGAGGGAATACTATTATCTATAACAGAACCAAGACCAAGGCTCGTAGATTGGATGGTGCAAAGATGATGGTAGATATTCCTAAGATAGTGCAACCTCTTATTGATAAGTACAAAGATAGCACAGGCAAACGTCTGTTCAACTTCTATCAATACTACGGGGATGAAAAGACTTTTAACAAAGCTATCAATTCTGGGTTGAAAGAGATTGGTTCAATATTAGAAGTAGATGATTTGGAATACTATGCAGCGCGCCACTCATGGGCTACTATCGCTCTCAACAAAGTAGGCATAGACAAATACATCGTTCATGCAGCACTCAACCACATAGATGATTCTATGAAGGTGACAGATATTTATATTGAACGTGACTTCGTTAATGAGAACAAGGCTAATGCCAAAGTTGTGAAGTACGTGTTTGGTAAGTAAGCTAATAATTCCTCACTTGTAGCAATGCAGGTGAGGATTATTTTTTAACTTTGTCCTAAACTGATAATCATGGAGAAGCTAAAGGAAGATTATATAAGCATTGACACTCGTTTGGAATACATGGAAGCCATAGCCATAGAATATGTTCCCAATGTAGAAACAGACCTTGAAACAGGAGAAAGATACGTCTGTGGCACTACCGCCCTACCCATATTTGTAAGAAGATACAATCAGAATAAGCTATATGGTAACTTCACATACGAAGATTATATAGCCAATGAGGACATACAGAATACACTAAAAGGTTTAGGAATTGATATAGATAAGTTCTGGTTTCTACTTCTGTTCATCTTTGACTATACTTGTGGAACATGCTTGGACGGAATGAAAGCTACAGGCATTGGAATAGAACAGCTCACCAAATTCGCCAAAGCCATAGCTGACAACCATAAGGAGATTAACCAATTTGGAGTGAGTTTTAAGAAACCTATCACTATATCTGTAAAGGTAGAGGGCAAGCATCAGATAGTAATTGACAATGCCAATGCAATAGGCTACTTGGCTACTACCATCATCAATAACCTAAAGGAGATAGAGGAACATCCTTGGATGCAGAGCCAACAAGTCAGCATAAGCACCCATGCAGAAGAAAAGGAATCCATTCAGATATACCTATTTTATAAAATGTTTAACGACTTCTTCAATCTATCTCCATATAATAAGCAGTTTAATGTCAGACAAAAGAAAGGAAGCACCATATCACTTAGTAAGACATTGCTCATATCAAGGCTTATCTACTTCACCAAGTTATCCAAACATAGTAAACTCTCAGATGATGAAGATGTTTTAAAAGGTTACATCAAGCAATATAAAGACAAAAGAATTGATACTGTGAACAGCATATATTGCTAATAAACTTCTGATAATTAATACAGTCCTGCTTCATGCCATTAAGAGGGTACATGAAAGCAGGACTTTTTTTCTCTCTTTTAATCCTGCCATTATATCCCATCTTTGCAGCGTCAAAAACGATAGCGGACGAGCTGACAATTAAGAGGGGAAGTAAAACCACTCATTAATTTCTCTCTTTTAATCAGCCCAGAAGCAAATAACTTTGCAGCGTAATCAGATAACCAAGTGTACATAGGTTTGAAGGTTACACAGAATCAATTTTAATAATTAAAAATCAAATGAATATGAAAACTTTAAATGAAAAAGTAGCAAAGACAGTAAAATCAAATAACGCAACTATGGGTAACGTAGAGGAACTGACTAAGGTTTTAAAACAAGAGGAGAAAGAATTAGAACGCCTCACAAAAAGAAATGCAGATGAAGCAGTGATAGCAGCACAGCAGAATGTAGTTGATAGTGCCAAAGCCAAGTTGGAACAGGCACAGGAATTTGAGAAAGAATCCAATGAGAATATAGGCAATGACTTCCTTACGTTTTCTGTTGTCAATGAAGAAACAGGTGCAAGAGCTGAACAACAAAAGAAGATAGCATTTGTAAAGAACAACAGATCTGTAAACTCCAAGAAAGTAGATGGATTCATTGCTCTAATAGCTGCAAATAAATATGAGAAAGCATTTCCTATTATTGTAGTAGAAGCAGCAAAGCTGATTGAAGCAGGTTACACTGTTACTGATATTAAAGGCAGGGAATTGACTAAGGAAGAGGCAGCGGACTATCTCGTTATCCTTGACGGACAGCACAGATGCACAGCATTCGCCAAGCTGGTAGCAACAGGAAAGTACACTGAAACCATTCCCAATGTTTATATGAGGGATGTAGAGAATGTAGGTGAATACTTGGTTGATATTAATAATGTAGGCAGCAGTTGGGATAAAAAGGACAGATTGGTTGTAGCTTCCTTGACTACTAAAGATGGACTATTCCAAAATGTAGCAGAATTGTTAAACGAGGGGTTCAATCCAACCACAGCTATGTTGATTTACACAGGTAAGAGCTTATCTGACAATCAAGTGAACAAAGCTTTAAAAGGAGAAGAGATAACACTTCCCAAAGGTGCAGAGATTAACATTGAAAGAGGAAACAAGTTCATCACTTTATGCAAGGCAGCCAAGATGGATGTTTCTTTCATCACTAAACGCTACTTCATTAGAGGCTTCAACAAATGTGCAGACAGAATAGGAGAAGAGAAAGCGTTTATGGCATTGGATAAATTAAAATACATGGAACTGACTGATGAGCAACTAAAGCGAGTAAAAGATGAAGCAGATTTTAAAATAATGCTTGACGAAGCTCTAAAAGCATAATACATACTACGGAGTAAGTCCATGTGACAGGTGGGCTGCTCTACTCAAAATTCTTAGGTTGGGCATTTCAACCTTATAGAACTATCTCAAATTACCCCTTATATAAACTTTAGACATATCTAAGATTCTATAATTGGGGTTACAGCTAACAGATTTTTAAAATCCAACAATATATGATAACCAAATTAGATATTCAAGAAAAAGATGGATTTCTCATCATGAAGGACTTCCCTACAAACTGCATCTTTAATAAGGTCAAGACAGGTTGCGGTGCTACTACCATAGCACTTACTAATGATGAGAGTTACATCATCGCAGTACCAACCACAGAACTGATTGAGAACAAATGCTATCCAACTAAAGATACAGATGGAAATGTGAAGTTCTGGAAGAAGCGTGAACGCAGAGCAGGGTTAAGTCCTGTTGTTAATAACCTGTTTGGCTTATATGGAAATTTCACCTTAGAGCTAAAGAAGAAGTTAAAGGACTACTTATCTTCTGTTGGAGTAAAGAAGATTATCTGCACTTATGACAAGATAGACAAGCTGATGGAGTTTATCAATCCTAAAGGCTTTAAACTGACGATTGACGAATATCACAATTTCCTTAAACAATACTCATTCAGAGATAAGGCTATCAATGGGGTGTTGGCTCACTTTAAAGAGTTCAAATCCTATTGCTTCTTGTCAGCTACCCCTATTCCAAACAATTTGAAGCCAGCAATATTCAATGATATACCAGAGTACATCGCTAATTGGAATACAACAGACGATATTACTGTTTATCCTTACCATACAGACAAGCCTTATATGGTAGCAGCCAAGTTCATCAAAACCTACCAAGCTAAAAGCAGTCTGAATGTGAACGGCATTGAGAGCAAGGAAGCATACTTCTTCATCAACAGTGTTACTGAAATCAAAGCCATACTTAAACAGACGCAATTAACAGAAGATGATTATAGAATTATCTGTGCAGACAATCCTAAGAACAGAAGAACTTTGGAAGGATATACTATATCAAGTTCTGCTGACGCTCCCAAGAAATTCAACTTCATCACTTCCAAATCATTTGAGGGTGTGGACTTTCATTCTGAAACAGGATTATGCTTTGTGGTCAGCAATGTTCAGAACAGACACACATTGGTCAGCATTGATATGGATATACCACAAATTGTGGGAAGAATCAGAACCAAGTCCAATCCATTTAGAAACAAAGTAGTCCACATCTTCAACACTAAAGCTACTGACCATTACACAACATTTGAAGATATGAAATTGATAGTGGACGAGGAAGTTAAAGCTGCACAGGAAAGGGCTGATATGCTTAATAATGCCAAGCTATCAGAAGCTGCAACCAAGCAACAGGTTAATGAAATTAAGAAAGTTGGGGTTGAATCTTACCTATCCTATCAAGAGAATAAATTTATCGTTAATGATATGGTAGCCAAGTTGCAGCTTTACAGCTACTATATTGCTACTGTGGTTTACCAATCAGACAAATCATTAAGAGAAACCTATGCCCAATCTGGAATAGTAACAACTAAAGGTAAATGGCATATCGCTCCAGAGAAGTTTGTCAAGGAGTTAATTGTAAAGCCAACATTCAGAGAATTACATAAACGATATTGTGAAATCAAAGCAAATCCAATGACATTCGACTTGCAAACCATTGATATAGAACATGAATACCCTATTTTAGGAAGAGCTTACCGCCAACTTGGAGTGAAAGAATTAAAGCGATTGCGAACCATCAAATCCATCCAAGAAGCTTTAGGTGAATCATAAACTTATCTCAAAGAGTAATAGCATAAGTTTATAGTGTAACGAGCGAGAGGGTACACTACATTATTATCCCCCTCATGGCTCTTAAATAAAAAGAATGCTTTAGAAATGTAGTCTGATGGCTGACAGGAATAAGCATTCTTTTTTAATCCATGAGGGGGCACGATGCACTATTATCACAACCAACCTATAATTTACTAATGCTCCTCATTTCCTTTGAAAGAATCTTTAGGGAAAGACATAGGACAGCCTAAGATACAGGTGAAGAAATTCACTTGTGTTTTAGGTTCGTTCCTATTAAATCCATTCAATCAATAACCATTTAATTCAATTTCATTATGAGAGATTTAGTAATTATGCCTGCTATGGCACAGCGTAGAGAATCATTAAACATGGGTGAGTTTGCAGAAGAAGCAGTCATTGTAGAAGAAGTTGCAGTACCCAAGAGAGTGAACCATTTCATTGAAGCAAATACACAGGAAGTAACCTTACAGCACCTACAACAAGACTGCATCATTCCAAGTTTTGCATCAATGGAAGAAACCATTAGCCACCAATCCTTTATAGGTGCAGTAGTGGATGCAGCTAAAGATTACTTTCATGGAGAGCAGTTTGATATGCCAGAGATTAGAATCTCACACCCTATCAATGGTAGAATACCAAGTGCATTAGGTAAGAAGGCTTCTGAACTGACTGATGAAGAGAAAACTTTGTTCTATCAGAGAATGTGCTTCTGCTTTGAAATTCCATCCATTGTACACGATGAATACGGTAATCGTTTAGCATTATCCATTGGTGGAGTGAGAGCATATAACGAGATTAACCTGTACAGTAAGAAATCTGTGGAGAGATTTAAAATCTTCATAGGCTTTCGTAATCGTGTGTGCTCAAATTTAATGCTTACTACTGACGGTTTACAGGATAAGATAGAAGTCCTAAGCGTACAGGAACTATATGCAGCAGCATTGAATCTGTTCCACGCTTACAACCCATCCAAAGACCTACACCTGTTAAGAACACTTGGGCAGATGTCAATCTCCACAAGCGAGTTTTGTCAGATAATAGGCAGGATGAGATTATATCAAGCTCTTACACCCAACCAACAGAAACGCTTACCTCGTCTATTATTAGGAGACAGTCAGATTAATGCAGCTTGCAGAGCATTCGTTTCTGATGCGAACTTCAAGAGTACGGGAGACAGCATTACAGGCTGGCAGCTCTTAAACCTGCTCAATGGTTCTGTAAAGTCAAGTTACATAGATAACTTCTTGGAGAAGAATCTTAACTGCACAGAGTTCGTACAAGGCATCCAACGTGCCAAATTAGGAGATAGTGAATACGCTTGGTTCTTGAGCTGAGTGGATTGTTGATTGAGAGAGGAAAGGGCAGCTATTAAGTTAGTTGTCCTTTTTTATTTCTACCAACCATTAAACATTACAATTATGAATATAGATTATAAAGTAGGAGAAATCAAGCTATCTTATAAACCCAAATTCAAGAATCAGCAAAAAGTAACCTGTAGAGGATGCTTATAAATCTATGCTTCCCACATAGAAGAAAGGAACGATATGCTACAAGGAATATTTCAAAGTCCTATCCCTAAATCAAGCTAACCGGATTTTAGGATATACCCTTATTTCAGAGGGAGGAATCACAGAAACCTGTGCTGATATCAGATTAATTATACAAGCTGCATTACTTACTAATTCCGTAGCTTTAATTCTGGCACATAATCATCCAAGTGGAAATTTAAAGCCAAGTACAGAGGATATAAGACTGACTAAACAGGTAACGGATGCAGCCTAGCTTATGCGAATAAAAGTCTTAGATCATATCATCATTACTGATGAAGGAATGCTGTAGCATAAATAAGGGCACTCAATATTTTAGTCGGGTGTCCTTATTTTATAATATTCACTTCTGCACAAAGTGAATGTTTCGCTATTATTCAATTAGTTACAGCGGACATTCACTTTTATTATCCCCCCCCAAAAGTAAATGTTATGAGTTTGAAATACAGTAATACAACGGCTGACTTCTTGGCATGGAACGAAACTATGAACCTTATCAGAAAACTTTATAAGGATGGAAACTACAACATGAGTTTATTGATAGCTTTAGGTTGTTTCTTTGGTTTAAGGATAGGTGACATTCTTTCTTTAAGGTGGAATCAGATTCTAAATACAAGTGAGTTCACCATAATAGAAAAGGAAATAGGAAAGAAAAGAACTATCCGTATAAACCCACAATTCCAAAGGCATATATCTGAATGTTACAAGTCTATCAGACCAACAGGAATCAATGCACCTGTATTAGTAAGCCAGAAAGGTACAGTCTTTTCAGTTCAGAGGATAAACATCATACTAAAAGAACTGAAAAAGAAATATAGGCTGCATATAGGTAATTTTAGCTGCCATTCACTTAGAAAGACTTTTGGCAGACAGGTTTATAACATGAATAGTGAAAATTCAGAGTTGGCTTTAGTAAAGCTTATGGAACTTTTCAACCATTCAAGTATTGCCATTACTAAAAGGTATCTTGGACTAAGACAGGAAGAACTTTTGAATACTTACGAATGTCTTAGCTTCTAAATCCATAACAGGTAGAAAATCTGAAAATTTTGTTCTTATATGGGCAGGATTGGATTTTCTACCTATCTTTAAATTTTAAAGTAAAAACATCTATAAACCAACATAATAGACAATATCCTTGTTTATCAACATGTTTTTTTCTACTTTTGTGGCAATTCCACAATGGAAGGACATATTTAGAATGAGCATTTGTTGCTATTCTGTTATGAAATCTGGACAATTTCATTGCAAAAGAATAGTAGAACAAGGGGCTCATGCTTTCGTGTCGTATATATGTATCTTATATATACCTCATGAGGCATGGGCTATTGTCTATTACTTTTGCAAGGGCAGTCCAGAGCCTCATAACGGTAGTATTCAATAGTTCCCATGCCTTTTCTATATATGCACTATTCACATAAAAATACTATATCGGGGGACTGGTAGTACATATTTTTATTATGAATTCTATTTATATTTTCAATATGTGAGGGGAATACTTTTCATGATGTGACATTCCACCATATCTTTATTATTTTATTAGATATTATATTAAAACAGAAGTAATCAACTTTTTTGATATTTAATGACAATAACCCGTTA
>OHEP01001648.1_pt1 | contig 11096 bp, 9 predicted proteins | sample 1567271 | NCBI WGS metagenome assembly OHEP01 (sample SAMEA3879577, study PRJEB24766) | human gut metagenome | biome: human-associated habitat; feature: feces | place: USA | collected 1985/1987
CCCGCCAACTCTACGACACCGCCCGCCGCAACCCGCAACGTGTGGTATTTGCCGAAGGTATCCACCCCAATATGCTGAAAGCTGCTGTGGAAGCCAAGGCTGAAGGTATCTGCCATCCTATTATATTGGGCAACGACGAAGCCATCGAGAAGCTGGCAAAAGAACTCGACCTTAGCCTTGAAGGTATCGAGATAGTAAATCTGCGTCATCCGGATGAAGCGCCGCGCCGTGAACGCTATGCCCGCATCCTATCTGAAAAACGTGCCCGCGAAGGAGCCACTTACGAAGAAGCCAACGACAAAATGTTCGAACGTAACTACTTCGGTATGATGATGGTGGAGACGGGTGAAGCAGACGCTTTCATCACAGGTCTTTACACCAAATACAGCAATACCATCAAGGTTGCCAAGGAAGTCATCGGCATCCGTCCGGAATACAAGCATTTCGGCACCATGCATATTCTGAACTCCAAGAAAGGCACATACTTCCTGGCAGATACGCTGATTAACCGTCATCCCAATGCCGAAACGCTGATTGACATTGCCAAGCTGTCGGAATATACCGTCCGCTTCTTCAATCATACACCGGTAATGGCCATGTTGAGTTACTCCAACTTCGGTGCGGATAAGGAAGGAAGTCCGGTAAGTGTACACGAAGCAGTGGATTATATGCAACAAAACTATCCTGACCTTGCCATTGACGGAGAAATGCAGGTGAATTTCGCCATGAACCGCGAAATGCGTGATGCCAAGTATCCGTTTACGCGCTTGAAAGGAAAAGACGTAAACACACTGATTTTCCCGAACTTGAGTTCTGCAAACTCTGCTTACAAACTGTTGCAGGCCATGGATACAGATGCCGAACTGATTGGTCCTATCCAAATGGGATTGAACAAGCCTATCCACTTTACCGATTTTGAAAGCTCTGTGCGCGATATCGTTAACATCACTGCAGTAGCAGTTATCGATGCTATCGTAGACAAAAAGAAGGCAGTCAAATGAGACGACCGTTATCAAAATTCCAAATAGTTTGCATTATGCTGCTTTGGGCAGCACTTTGCTACATTGTTTTGATATCTGTCGAACGAATTGACGGTCCAATCATCCTAACGCTTGCCATTTCGGCGGCTTTAGTATTTATTCCCGTCATAAAGTCTCTAAAAAGAGGATAAATAATATCTTTTTATTCCATTTTGCGGTATAAAACAATAAAATTGTTGTTTTATACCGCATTTTCTTTATAAAATGTTTGTTCGTTTCATTTTTATGTGTACTTTTGCAACCGCAATGAGAGGAAAAGGAAACAAACCGAAAATCGAATTGTTTTAGGTAATATATAGTAGCAACCAATAAAAGAAATAGATTATGAATGCAGCTAAGGTATTAGAAGACCTGAAAAGACGGTTCCCCAACGAACCGGAGTATCATCAAGCAGTAGAAGAAGTTCTTTCTACGATTGAAGAAGAGTATAACAAGCATCCGGAGTTTGACAAAGCCAATCTGATTGAACGTCTTTGCATCCCCGATCGCGTTTACCAATTCCGTGTTACTTGGGTAGACGATAAAGGTAACGTACAAACCAACATGGGCTATCGTGTGCAGCACAACAACGCTATCGGCCCTTATAAAGGCGGTGTTCGTTTCCACGCTTCTGTAAACCTGAGCATCCTGAAATTCCTTGCTTTCGAGCAGACATTTAAAAACTCATTGACAACTCTGCCTATGGGTGGCGGTAAAGGCGGTTCGGACTTCTCTCCGCGCGGCAAGTCAAATGCTGAGGTCATGCGTTTTGTTCAGGCTTTCATGCTGGAGTTATGGCGTCATATCGGCCCTGAAACAGACGTACCTGCTGGTGATATCGGTGTAGGTGGTCGCGAAGTAGGTTTCATGTTCGGTATGTATAAGAAGCTGGCTCATGAATTTACGGGTACTTTCACCGGTAAGGGCCGTGAGTTCGGCGGTTCGCTGATTCGTCCGGAAGCTACCGGCTACGGTAACATCTACTTCCTGATGGAAATGTTAAAGACTAAGGGTACTGACTTGAAAGGCAAAACTTGTCTGATTTCCGGTTCCGGTAACGTAGCTCAATATACGGCCGAGAAAGTATTGGAATTGGGTGGTAAGGTATTGACCATGTCTGATTCTGACGGTTATGTATACGATCCGGACGGCATTGACCGCGAAAAGTTGGATTACATCATGGAGCTGAAAAACCTCTATCGTGGACGTATCCGCGAATATGCTGAACAATATCCGGGTGTCAAGTACGTAGAAGGTGCACGTCCTTGGGGTGAAAAGGCAGACATCGCCCTGCCTTCTGCAACTCAGAATGAAATAAATGGAGATGATGCCAAAAAACTAATTGCTAATGGTGTCATGGCTGTGTCCGAAGGTGCAAACATGCCTTCTACCCCTGAAGCAATCCGCGTATTCCAAGATGCAAAGATTCTGTATGCTCCGGGTAAGGCAGCCAATGCCGGCGGTGTATCAGTATCCGGTCTCGAAATGACTCAGAACTCCATCAAGTTGAGCTGGAGTGCAGAGGAAGTGGACGAGAAATTGAAGAGCATCATGAAGAACATTCACGAAGCTTGCGTGCAATATGGTACGGAAGCCGACGGTTATGTAAATTACGTGAAGGGTGCCAATGTGGCCGGATTTATGAAGGTGGCAAAGGCGATGATGGCGCAAGGGATTCTGTAAGAACTAAAGCCATAGTACAACTACAACAGAAGAAAGGTGAGGGGCTCAAAGCTTTTCACCTTTTTTCTGTTTAATAATATAGAAGAAACAAAATTTTGTTTTTTTCAATCCATTATCACATAAATCAGATAACTTTGCGGAAGTTAATAAAAGAAGACCATTATCATTGAAGCAAACCAAACGATTATGAATACAATAGAAATCCCCGTACTGCTGTTGACCGGTTATCTAGGCAGTGGCAAAACGACGTTGGTAAATCACATCCTTTCTAATAAACGTGGCATTAAGTTTGCCGTTATCGTCAATGACATAGGCGAAGTGAACATTGATGCAGACCTTATACAGAAAGGTGGCGTGGTGGGAAAGAAAGACGACAGCCTGGTAGCTCTACAGAATGGCTGTATCTGCTGTACGCTGAAGACAGACTTGATAGAGCAGATGTTCGAAATCATGAAGATGCAACGCTTCGACTACATCGTGATTGAAGCGAGTGGCATCTGTGAACCGGAGCCTATTGCCCAAACACTCTGCTCCATTCCTCATATGGGAGGAGCGTATACTAAATACGGTATTTGCCGCTTAGACTGCATTACCACCGTGGTGGACGCCTTACGTCTGCAAAGTGAATTTTCTTGCGGAGATGATTTGACACGCAAAGGCATTGATGAGGAAGATATAGAAAACCTCATCATTCAGCAAATTGAGTTCTGTAATATTATCCTGCTGAACAAAGCAGCAGAAGTACAGCCCGAGGAATTAAAACGTATCAGGCAGATTATCCACACCTTGCAACCCGGTGCCCAAATTATAGAGTGCAATTATGCAGATGTAGACCTGGATAAGATTATCCATACCCACCTCTTTAACTTTGAACGTGCCGCAACTTCCGCCGGATGGATTCGTGGCATAGAGCAACAAGTAAGCGAAGAGGAGGAAAAAGAGGCGCATTACCATCATGAAGAGGGTCATCATCACCACCATCACGAAGGAGGTGAAGTAGAAGAATACGGTATTGGCACATTTGTCTACTACCGCCGTCCTGCATTCGACATTCATAAGTTCGACCACTATGTCGCTACCAAATGGCCCCGCAGCGTTATCCGCGCCAAGGGTGTCTGCTACTTCAGCCACAACCGCGACATGTCCTTCCTCTTTGAACAAGCAGGTATACAGAAGAAAATAACTGAAGCCGGACAATGGTATGCCACCGCTCCCGAAGAAGACATGATAGAACTGATGCGCCAAGAACCGGGATTGCTAAGAGACTGGGACGAACAATACGGCGACCGCATGCTGAAGATAGTATTCATCGGACAAAATATGGATAAAGAGCAAATCATCCGCGACTTGGACAAATGCCTTGAATAACTTCCTAAAAAAGTGCTCCCCGTCATTCCGATCTTAAGAACAACGGGGAGCATCGTCCCAGACGCGTAACTCTATTTTAAGAATCAAGAACCATATCAATTCTCCGTAAAACGGAACATTTTGAAATACACCTTCTGCTCTGTGTCGGATACATTCACCAGCCTCATCTTCGCAACGCTCAAATCCTTGAGAGATGCCTTCACCTGCGTTCTGTATCCCGGCTTCAAATCCACCGCCTGCCAGTTTGTACCATCCGAAGTTACTTCCAGTTTAAACTTAGAATTAGCCACCTCCGCATCTCCCAAATCAATAAGCACCGAACTCAACTGGCGGGCATAATCCATCGAAATGGTCAGCACACCGCCTGCCTGCCAGTTGATGACTTCATTGGACGGAATAATTGTATTCACCTTTCCCTTCTGCTGAATAGGAAGCGAAGCCAACTGATTCACGTCGCTCTTCAACGTGTAGGGAGAATAAACAGCCTTTGTATCAAGCCCGGCATGGAACGCTGCATTATAGCCCGTTGTCGCCGCTTCGAACAAAGCATTGAAAGTAGGCATCAGATGCAGGCTGCCGCTCTTTATGCCCGCTTTATATTGGGCATCCGTCTCACCCATCAGCACCAGCAGGGCGCGGGCGTGTTCGTAGCTACCTATAAATGCATCCTTCTGCTGGCGCAGGCGTATCATGTTCAGCACCTCCGCACCATACTCTCCCACTTGTTTGAACTGAATGAGCCAAGGCCTTATTTCAGTTATCAACGGACGATTCTCATTTCCCGACGCAAGCAATCCATCAGCGGCAACGATTATCTTCCGGCATTCCTCAGCTACCTGCCGATAGGCATCTTCATCTATCTCGTTTTTCTCTTGATAGGCTTTCAACAAGGCAGAGAGAGCAGGCTGAATGGCAACGGACTCTTCACGACGGAAGCGATGTCCATTCTGTCCCGGGTCGGAATTATGAGCAGCGAAGATTTCCAAATATTCGGCATGAAGTGGCATAAGGTCTCTGACTGCATGTTTCCAAGAAGTTTCACTATCATAATTCTCCATATTCCAAGTATAATCAGCTACACTGTACAGAGAGATTTTGGAAGCCTCGGCATGTTCCATCGGATTGGAAACAAAAGCAGACATATCATCTTTTACATCAAGCCCGTTTCCATAAACCGGCCCTAGCAGCAAATGGTCTTGTACATAATCCGAAACGGGGAAATTCCACCAAATGTACGCCTTACGTTTCAGCAGCGGATTGACGAAGTCCAGCGTAGACTTATCTATAGTAGCAACTACCATATCACCGGTCCACATCACCTTGATACCCTCGTTCAACTTATCACCAAGCGTAGTGAGATAGCCTCCCTCCACATCGGTCCATGACTTGTTGTACTCTGTGGGACACAATATCAATGGTGCAACATCCCGCTTGACTTTTACAAAATGGTCGTCAATATAGTTCAACAGTTCAGCCTGCTTGTCCGCCTTTGTCCCCTCACCCGAAATATCATCAAAGAAAACGGCAAAACCACGCACACCCAACTGGTACATGCTTTCGAACTTCTGCAACAATAACGAGCGGTCTTCTTCATTCCAGCGAATATCCTGACCCGGATGAATGGCCCAATAGAAAATGACATTGTTCTCCTTCGCCCTATTCACCAATACTTTCAACTCTTCTCCTTCTCGAGCAGGATAAGGCTTGCGCCAGTTGGGAGTCCGGTGATAAGGATCGTCTTTCGGTCCATAGATATAGACATTCATTTTGTTCCGACCATAAAAATCAAGCTGGCGTATACACGCCTCCTGACTCCAGGGAGCACCGTAAAAACCTTCTACCACACCCCGATAGGGAACATCAGGATAGTCCGTCACTTCAGCCAAAGGCAGCTTGTCTAAAGCAAGCAACTGCGCAAGAGTCTGTACACCATAGTACGCTCCCCGTTCGTCAGCACCGGCTATGACGATGCAGTCTTTTTCTATTTTCAGGAAATAACCTTCGGATTTGCGTGGAATCCGATGTTGGTATTTCTTGATAATCTTATCTCCTTTCACTCCTATATATACACGGAAAGAAGCGCCAAGCACCTCTTCCGGCATCAATGAACGGAGTAAAGGCAACGCAGGTCCGTCCTGCACGGAATTGCCGGAAAGGATCTGGTATTGTCGGGGAATATCAACAGAATCTTTTTGCGTAATATATTCTTGGGGAGTAGGTTGCAAATGAAATTCTTGCGCACAAAGCGTCGCTGTCGTCAGCATACCGAATGCTCCCAGTAACAGTAGTTCTTTTCTCATATGCGGATTATTAAATTAAGGAATATCTATGTATTAAGAAAATCTTCCATGCATTCAAGGTTGATACGTTCAAAAATAAGAAATAAATATGAAAACACGTACAAATACAGACATTTATTTCAGTTTAAAGATTCATTCTGCATCCGTTTGAGTTCATCGCACACAGCCGGATGCAGGAAGTAGCGTACGTCTTTTCCCTCCTCTATGGCCCGACGGATAAAAGTGGAGCTGATTTCGAATACCGGAGAAGAAACTGTCCGCACATTCTGCGGTAAAAAGGTGGCCTCTACCGGATAGCCGGGACGGGGATAAACCAGAAGATGATTTTCGGCAATAATGCGTTCCGACTCGTACCAACGGTGGAACAGCCTCCAGTTGTCCGAACCAATGACAAGATGGAAAGTGTGTTGGGGATAAGTCCGTTTCAGTGCGTCCAACGTATGAACAGTATAAGAAGGCCGAGGCAGATGGAATTCAAAATCGGAAGCGCGAAACTTGGGATAACCCTCAGTGGCTAGCTGCACCAGCTTCAAACGTAACTTGTCATCCATCAGTTCGTTTTCTTCCTTCAGCGGATTGTGGGGGGTGACCATAAACCACACTTCGTCCAGGTCCCCGTATTCGCAAAGATAGTTGGCGAGGGCCAAATGTCCGATGTGTATCGGGTTGAACGAGCCGCTGAAGATTCCTATATTCATTTATTCTTATTCATATACAACCTTACAAAGGACGTCTTTGCAACGCACGCCAGGCAGCCCAAGCATTGAAAATCGTCACTACAGAGATAAGAAACATTGAAATACTGGAACGAGGCTCGCCATGATGTATATACAATACACCCACAACAAGGGAGCAGACGAACAGAACGCTATTAATAATTAGCAATGCCTTGTTCAGCTTCGGGCTATTCTTCCTCCTCGGTGCCAACTGGTTGTACACTCCTCCACGTTGTTTCATTCGTTCAAGAATTGAGAGATTACTTTCAATGCTTCCGCTTTGGCTGTCTCCAGGTCATCGTTCACAATCACGGTATCGAACTTCGGTGCAAAGCCCAGTTCGTATTCGGCTTTCGCCACGCGGCTCTCTATCACTTCGGGAGCATCTGTTCCGCGCCCCACCAAGCGTTTGCGCAATTCCTCCACTGAAGGTGGCTGAATGAAAACAGACAAAGCACGCTCACCATAGAATTTCTTGATATTGCAACCACCCACTACATCCACATCGAACACTACATTCTGTCCGGCAGCCAATTGCTTTTCCACCTGCTCCTTCAGTGTTCCGTAAAAACGGTCCTGATATACCTCTTCATACTCCAGGAATTCATCATTGGCTATGCGACGACGGAACTCGTCAGGAGTCAGAAAGAAATACTCCACTCCATCTTTCTCCGTTCCGCGGGGCGGGCGGCTGGTCGCTGAGATGGAGAATGCCAAGTTCAGATTTTGAGTCAGCAGATAGTTGATAATCGTTGACTTGCCGGAGCCCGAAGGGGCTGAAAATATGATAAGTTTTGCCATCGAATTATTTACGATTTGACGATTTACTATTTGATACTACATGACGTTCAATACTTGTTCCTTGATTTGCTCCAATTCATCTTTCATCTGAACGACAATCTTCTGCATCTCCGCATGATTGGACTTACTGCCCAAGGTATTGATTTCGCGTCCCATCTCCTGGGCGATGAACCCTAACTTCTTGCCTTGTCCGGTTCCGGTTTCCAGCGTATTGATAAAATATTTCAGATGATTGCCAAGACGCTGTTTCTCTTCGTTCACATCCAGCTTTTCGATGTAGTAGATGAGTTCCTGCTCCAGGCTGTTCTTGTCATAATCCACACTTAAGGTCTTTTCCAGTGCATCTGTAATACGTTCCTTCACTTTGGCTACACGCTCTTTCTCATAGGGAGCGATAGTCTCCAACAGATGGGAGATATTGGCGATCTTCTCACGGAACTTCTTTTCAAGGGCAGCTCCTTCCTGCTTACGGAAGTCCACCAGCGCACCAACAGCCTTTTCCACAGCCGAATAAACCACAGCCCATTCCTCCTCACTCAGTTCCTGCGTATCATTCTTAGTCATCACATCCGGCATACGGAGTAACGTGGCAAACCAGTCCGTCGCATCCGGCACAGGTATTCCTAGATTTTCTGATATGGCACAAATCTGCTTGTAATATCCCTCTACCAATGTCTGGTTGATGGGAGTGGCGCTTTCCGCACTCTCTTTCTTTTCTATCCAAAGGCTGAAATCCACCTTTCCGCGCTCCAGTTTCCGTGATATTTCATTACGGATTTCCATCTCCTTCTCACGATAAAGCGGAGCAATGCGGGCAGATAAGTCCATTGCCTTACTATTAAGCGACTTTATTTCAACGTTGATTTTCTTATCAGGCAGTTCGACGGTTGCTTTGCCGTAGCCTGTCATAGATTGTATCATAATGTTATAGTTTTGCGCAAAATTACACGATTATTTTAATTAGTGAAAATAATCACGTAAATTTGCCACAATAAAATCAAGAATAAAAGTTATGTCATGTATCTTGCATATTGAAACGTCCACTTCTGCCTGCTCCGTAGCCGTGAGCGAGGACGGACAGAACGTTTTCAAGAAAGAGGACCTGAATGGCCCTTCACACGCCGTTTCATTGGGAGTCTTTGTGGACGAGGCGCTATCCTTTGCCGATAGCCATGCCATGCCGTTGGATGCAGTCGCCGTGAGCTGCGGCCCTGGTTCGTATACCGGGTTGCGTATCGGCGTGTCAATGGCAAAAGGTGTCTGCTATGGACGTAACCTGCCACTTATCGGGCTGGAAACCCTGAAAGTCCAGTGTGTACCGGTATTGCTCTACCACGATGAGTTGCCCGACGACGCATTACTCTGCCCGATGATTGACGCCCGCCGTATGGAAGTCTATGCTGCCATCTACGACCGTGCCTTGAAATCGGTGCGCGACATTGCAGCCGATATTGTGGACGAAAACTCCTACCTGGAATTTTTAGAGCAACATCCCGTCTATTTCTTCGGTGACGGTGCAGCCAAATGCAAAGAGAAAATCACGCATCCCAATGCACACTTCATCGACGGCATCCGCCCGCTTGCCGGCATGATGTTCCCGTTGGCAGAAAAGGCAATAGCCGAACAAGATTTCAAGGATGTGGCCTATTTCGAACCCTTCTATTTGAAGGAATTCGTAGCCGGCACGCCAAAGAAACTTATTTAGGGTTTAGCGATTAGGGATTAGGGATGAATACCATGCGGTATCACTACGTAGCCCATTAATCACTAACCACTAATCGCTAAACCCTAATCACTAATCGTTGAACATTAATCACTAATTAAAGATGCAATATAACACTCAACAAAAACGGATGCCCCTACCCGAATATGGTCGCAGCATCCAGAATATGGTAGACCACGCGCTGACAATCGAAGACCGTGCAGAACGCCAGCGTTGCGCAAACACAATCATCAACATCATGGGAAACATGTTTCCCCATCTGCGCGATGTGCCCGACTTCAAACATAAGCTATGGGACCACCTTGCCATCATGGCCAACTTCCAATTGGATATAGATTATCCGTACGAAATTATCCGCAAGGACAATCTGAATACCAAGCCGGAGAGCATCCCCTACCCCAGTACCAAAATCCGCTACCGCCACTATGGCCGTACACTGGAAGTACTGATAAAGAAAGCCATCGAATTTCCGGAAGGAGAAGAGAAGCAGAACTTGATAGCGCTCATTTGTAACCACATGAAGAAAGACTACATGGCATGGAACAAAGATACCGTCGATGACCGTAAGATTTCAGATGATCTCACCGAACTCTCTGACGGAAAACTGCAAATGACAGACAGTATCGTCCGTCTCATGGCCGAACGTATTGACCAGAACTACCGTCCGAAAGTGAACAACCAGAATAACCGGAACAACAACCGGAACAATAAACGGAAATACTAAAATTGAATGATTAGTGGTTAGTGATTAATGCCATGCGGCATCACCATGCAGACCACTAATCACTAATCACCAACCCCTAATCACTAATTTCATGGCATCATTTGTAATCGAAGGAGGACACAGACTTTCCGGTGACATTTACCCCCAAGGAGCAAAAAACGAGGTGTTGCAAATTATCTGCGCCACATTGCTCACTGCCGAAGAGGTGACTGTGCACAATATCCCGGACATACTGGACATCAACAACCTTATCCAATTGATGCGGGATATGGGAGTCAGCGTATCTAAAAAAGGCATTGACACTTACAGCTTTCAAGCTGCCAACATTGATTTCGCCTATCTGGAAAGTGACGCGTTCCTGAAAAAATGTTCCAGCCTGCGCGGTTCCGTCATGCTGGTGGGGCCGATGGTGGCACGTTTCGGCAAGGCCATGATTTCCAAGCCGGGCGGAGACAAGATAGGACGCCGCCGTCTGGATACACACTTTATCGGTATCCAGAATTTAGGAGCCGACTTTGTCTATAATGAGGAGCGTGGCATCTACGAAATCTCAGCCAAACAACTGCATGGCAGTTATATGCTACTCGACGAGGCATCTGTTACGGGAACTGCCAATATCGTAATGGCAGCAGTCCTTGCCAGAGGCAAGACCACCATCTACAACGCCGCCTGCGAACCCTACGTGCAGCAACTTTGCAGAATGCTGAACCGGATGGGAGCTAAGATAGAAGGCATCGCCTCCAACCTCCTGACTATCGAAGG
>OHEP01001649.1_pt1 | contig 11096 bp, 10 predicted proteins | sample 1567271 | NCBI WGS metagenome assembly OHEP01 (sample SAMEA3879577, study PRJEB24766) | human gut metagenome | biome: human-associated habitat; feature: feces | place: USA | collected 1985/1987
TTTAAGTATGCTCATAGCATAGTTATATTTGCCGTTTTCAACATGCATAACACCTGAAATTCTTGGTGTATAGTTAGGGCCGTCAGGCTCAAACTGTCTGCTTCTGAGTGACTGCTCAAATGTGAGCTCATCGTCAAGTCCGTCATATATAGTGTCTGTCTGATCGCCATTTGTAACTATAGTCTTGTTGCCAAGAACTCTTACAGGTGCATAGATGATAAGGCTTGGATCCTCAAGCTTTGATGGATCAAACGCCTCTGTTCTGATTCCTTCGCCCTCTGTCACAAATACTCTGTTACGGCTGTTTGAGCTTCTTCCCATGATGAAATAAGCTGTCACTGCCTTCTTACCATCCTCAGACACACCGATAACGATTCCGCGTCCTGGATATGCATTTTCGCTAAGTTCCTTCTCAAGTGATAACATTTCCATTTTCTGTTGTACCTCCATGTGTTTTCTCGTACCTGTGAGCTGATGTTATGCTGCAAAGCATCCTAAAAAAGAAAGCCGGCCACCTGCGCACACAAATACATGTCTTGATATATTTGCTTGCCCAGGCGGTCGGCTTGTCTTAACAGTACACTCCCTGTAGGTAATTCCTACCAGCCATCGGCTGTCTCCGCCAGTCGTGTACCAACATGTTTTTATAATATAGTAAATTCTTTCTTATTTCAAGTGTTATCTTACATAAAAAGGTGCGTTGTCATAACTTACAACGCACCCCATATATATTACTACAACTGTTATTTAATTAGAGCTTGTGACTACATCCGCCATGACAGTTCGAACAGTCGCCACCACATATGTGTTTGCCCTTTTTTCTATCCTTTACCATACCTCTGACAATGAAGAACACCATCAGAACGATTATGGCCGCCACAATGATTGTACCAAGATACTCTGACATAAGTCACCACTCCTTTTATATTATATGGAGCAGACGCATTTAAATGCGCTTACGCGCGGCGTCTGCGTGCTTCATAAGGATTCCTCCCACTTACGTGGGTCCCTCCTTATGAAAAGTTAAGCGTTGAGGAACTCCTTGCTTGTCTTTACCTTCTTGTTTGGATCCGGACGGAACAGCATGAAGAAGAACAGAACAACAAGTGCAATTGCTACTACTGACCATACACCGAATGTACAAGCTCCTGTGAAGAGACCTGCGATTCTGTATACAACAAGTGCTACAAGGTAAGCAAATCCACACTGATATCCGATTGCGAACCAGAACCACTTAGCACTGTTCATCTCTCTCTTGATAGCACCCATAGCTGCAAAACATGGTGCGCAGAGAAGGTTGAATACAAGGAATGAGAATCCGCTTGCTGTTGTGAATGCGCCTGCAAGTGCCTGGTAAACTGTACCATCTCCACCACCGTAGAGGATACCCATTGTACCAACGATGTTCTCCTTTGCAACAAGACCTGTGATAGATGCTACAGTTGCCTGCCAGTTACCCCATCCCTGTGGAACGAAGATCCATGCTATCGCATTACCGATCTTTGCAAGAATACTGTAATCGATCTGGCTCTCATCAAGCATCTGGAATGAACCATCAACAAATCCAAAGTATGTTGTGAACCATACAGCGATTGTTGAAAGTGTGATTATTGTACCAGCCTTCTTGATGAATGACCAACCACGCTCCCACATGCTTCTGAGTACAGAACCTACTGTTGGAATATGATAAGGTGGAAGCTCCATAACGAATGGTGATGGATCTCCGGCGAACATCTTTGTCTTTTTAAGTATTATACCAGAACATATAATTGCTGCAATACCAATAAAGTAAGCACTTGTTGCAACTATTGATGAACCACCGAATATAGCACCGGCGATCATGGCGATAAATGGAACCTTAGCACCACATGGTATAAATGTTGTTGTCATGACTGTCATACGACGGTCTTTCTCGTTCTCAATTGTACGAGAAGCCATGATACCTGGAACACCACATCCCATACCTACGAGCATTGGGATGAAGGACTTACCAGACAAACCAAACTTACGGAAGATACGGTCCATGATGAATGCAACACGGGCAAGGTATCCACAGTACTCAAGGATTGCAAGAAGGATGAACAGTACCAGCATCTGAGGTACGAAACCAAGTACCGCACCAACACCGGCGATGATACCATCAACGATCAATCCCTGTAACCAATCTGCGCAATTTGCTTTCTCAAGTCCTTTTGATACAAGATCCGGAATAGAAGGAATAAATACGCCATAATCTGCAGGATCTGGCTCTTCACAACCATAAGACTTGTATGTATCAACTGCGCTCTGCAGATCTGCATATGTAGACTCTGTCTCGTCAGTTGCCAGTGTCTCCTCATCTTCTACAAGATAAGTTGCTGTTGTATTGGCATCAAATACTGTCAGCAGTTCGTCAGCAGCCTTTGCAGCGTTTGCTGGATCAAACTCATCTGACTCTGCATCCATAGCATCTGCAATATCACCAACTTCTACACCATTTTCTTCACCATAAGAGATGAATCCATCGATGATCTGCATTGCCTCTGCGTAAGCATCTGCATCGTCGCTGTAAGCAACGCCATCGTCATTCTTCTCCATACCAAACAAATGGAAACCATCACCAAACAGGTTATCATTTGTCCAGTCTGTTGCAGCAGCACCGACGGTCTGCATTGCAATGTAATATACTAAGAACATGACAATTGCAAAAATAGGAAGTGCCAAAATACGGTTTGTTACAATCTTGTCAATCTTATCAGATACAGAAAGCTTCTTTCCTGACTTTGCCTTCTTCAAACATTTTCCAATGATAGAAGAAATGTACGCATAACGCTCACTTGTCACGATTGACTCTGTATCGTCGTCAAACTTATCTTCCAGTGTCTTGATCTCTGCAGATACATCTGGGATAACTTTAAGCTGATCGCCAATCTTGCTATCTTTCTCAAGAACCTTGATTGCGAAGAAACGCTTCTGTGCTTCTGCTACTGAATCATCCAACTTTGCTTCCACTGCATCAATAGCAGCTTCCACTGCATCGTCAAACTTATGTACACGTGCAACGGCTTTCTTTGCCTTTGCAGCTGCAACTGCCTTGTCTGCAGCTTCCTTAATTCCTTCGCCCTTCAAAGCGGAGATCTCAACGACTTCACAGCCAAGTGCATTGGAAAGTGCCTTGATATCAATCTTGTCGCCGCTCTTTCTGACTACATCCATCATGTTGACAGCCATAACAACTGGGATGCCAAGCTCGATGATCTGTGTAGACAGATACAGGTTACGCTCCAGGTTCGTACCATCAATGATATTGATGATTGCGTCTGGATGCTCACCGATCAGATAATTTCTTGCTACAACTTCCTCCAATGTATATGGAGAAAGAGAATAAATACCAGGTAAGTCCATGATGGCAACATCTTTATGTCCCTTTAACTTACCTTCCTTTTTTTCTACCGTAACACCTGGCCAGTTACCAACATACTGGTTTGCGCCGGTCAAGGCGTTAAACAATGTCGTTTTACCGCAGTTCGGGTTACCTGCGAGTGCAATTGTAATTGCCATGATTTCTCTCCTTATCTTTTTACATTCCCTGACATTGGGTGATTACTCTACTTCGATAATTGCAGCATCTGCCTTACGAACAGACAGCTCATAATTACGAACTGTAATTTCAACCGGATCTCCAAGTGGAGCTACCTTACGCACGTAGATCTCAACGCCCTTTGTGATACCCATATCCATGATTCTTCTCTTGATAGGGCCTTCGCCTGCGATCTTTGTTACCTTTACGGTCTCCCCTACTTTTACCTGATTCAATGTCTTCATTGTTTCACTTCCTCTCTTACGAATACGTTCTTCTAGGCTACCTGGATTTTACTTGCCATGTCACGACCAAGAGCCACTCTTGAATCTTTCACCTTCAAAATCATGTTTCCGCCCAGCGAAGATACAACGGTTACAACTGTACCGTCCACAAAGCCGAGGTTCTCAAGGAATTTACGAACTTCCTCTTTTCCCCCCACTTTCACGATGGTTTTTGGTTCTCCTTCTTCTACCATTGACAGTGGCATAAAAATCACTCCTTTTCTGTAGTATTCATACTTTATTTCAGGTTAGTTTAGAACAACTAACTTTCTGTCGACACAATATTAGCCCAAACTAACTATTTTGTCAATAAAAAATACATCGGATTTTTATATTTGTATTTCTTATTTATAAAGCATTTTTGCAAAGCGTTTGCAAACCTGTAAAATTTGTGTTAGTATTCAGACATAGCGACGTTAACAGCACTTATTATGTAAAGGGGATTGGTTTATGAAAATACAGGAATCAGCCGAAGATTACCTGGAGGCAATTTTATTTCTCGGCAAATCACACGAGCACGTTCGTTCGATTGATGTCGTACACCATCTTGGATTATCCAAGCCGAGTGTCAGCGTGTATCTGAAGAACCTCCGTGTAAACGGATATATAAATGTCGATGACAAAGGATATTTATCACTCACAGAGGAAGGCATGAAGATCGCATCCAAGATCTACGAGCGGCATGAAACGCTTGCCCATCTTTTTATGTCTCTTGGTGTGAACGAAGAGACTGCTTACGAGGATGCCTGCCGAATCGAACATGACTTGAGCGATGAAACATTTCAGGCGTTAAAGAATCATTACATCAATCACATGAGTCAGGCATAAATGACCGCATGAAAATATTGTTCAGATAACGATATATTACATAAAAAGCACGATTTGATTCACATCAAACCGTGCTTTCTTATTTTAATTTCCAGATTCAAGTCCTGACTATGCTTTCCCGACTTCCAGCTGCCGCGCGACCTTGCGTTTACACAGGAAGAACGCCGGAATCAGGAATGCATCCGCAAGCAGCCATGCGAGCGGGCTGGAATAGCAGGCTCCGAGATAGCCAAACGCCGGCACGAGCAGCATACCCGCGATACCGCGCGCGATCATTTCCATCACACCTGCGATAATGGCGAGTGATGAAAATCCCATACCTTGAATTGTAAAGCGAACCGTATTGACCAAGGTAAGCAGACAGTAAAATGCCGATACAATGATCAAAAACTGTGTTGAATTCTGCATGATAACCGGATCCTTCTCATCTAAGAACAGCATTGTAAGCTGGTCTCCGAACAACTTCACTACGATTACCATCAGTCCAGACACGATAAATCCAATGATACATGCGGCACGCAGACCTTTCCCTACACGATCCAGCTTCCTTGCTCCGATGTTCTGTCCGGCATACGGTGCCATCGTCTGACCAAGCGCATCAAACGGACACGCAAGAAATATATTGATCTTCGAGCCGGCTGTCATAGATGCAACATAGATGGAACCTAGTCCATTTACCGCTGTCTGCAGAATTACCGAACCGATTCCCGTGATGGAATACTGCAGTCCCATCGGAATTCCAACACCCGTCAATTTTCCTGCCAGATGTCTCTCCAGCTTCCAGTCTCCCTTCTCCATCGCAAGAATATCGAATTTTTTCTTAATATATATAATGCTGATCACACCTGATACGCCCTGGGAAACAACGGTTGCAAGCGCCGCACCATCGACGCCCATCCTGAACACTATGATGAGCAGCAGATCCAGACCGATATTGATGGCAGACGAAATCGCAAGGAAGATAATCGGCGATTTGCTGTCTCCCAGCGCACGCAGGATAGCTGCCGTCATATTGTACAGAATCGTACACGGAATTCCCGCAAAGATTATAAATATGTAAATATATGCGTATTCAAATATATTCTCCGGGGTGTTCATCCATGTTAAAACCGGGCGGCAGAACAAAAGCATCAGAGTTGTAATTACAACGCTGAAAAATGTACACAGCCACACAGAATTTGTCACCATCTTCCGCAGCAGCGGAAAATCCTTGGCACCAAAGCTCTGTGAGATCGGAACCGAGAATCCACTGCAAAGTCCCATACAAAATCCAATGACAATAAAATTCAGACTGCCTGTCGAGCCAACGCCTGCAAATGGATCCACGCCCAGATATTTTCCTACGATCATCGTATCAACCAGACTGTAAAACTGCTGGAACAACAGTCCCAGAAACATCGGAAATGCAAATCCGAGAATCAGTTTCATCGGCGATCCTACGGTCAGATCTTTCGCCGGGCTGGATGATTTTTTCATTTCTTTTTTCTCTTCTGACATCTTCCAGATTCCTCCTAATTATATCTCTCAAATCTTGTACATACATCTGTGCATGGCAGTTTTTGCACATAAAGAAATCGCCATAAGCAAATACAGGCGTTGCTCACAGCGATTTCTATTCATTCCTCGTTATAAGAGAACGATTTTTATCCGATTAATCCAGATGCTCTTTGATTGCAGCAAGCAGCTCATCGTAAGTCTCATATGCTGCAAGCTCCGGATTATCCTTCTTGATCTGTTCTGTACTCTTAAACAGGAAGCCTGCCTTGCTAGCCTTGATCATACCAAGGTCGTTATAACTATCTCCACTGGCGATGGTCTCAAATCCGATCGACTGTAATGCCTTAACCGTTGTCAGCTTTGACTGCTCACAACGCATCTTGAAGCCTGTGATTTCTCCACTTTCTGCAACCTCCAGAGAGTTACAGAAAATCGTCGGCCAACCAAGCTTCTTCATCAGTGGTGTTGCAAACTGTGCAAAGGTATCACTGATAATGATTACCTGTGTCAAACTGCGCAACTCATCTAAGAATTCCTTTGCACCCGGAATCGGATCAATCTTCGCGATTGTCTCCTGAATCTCTTTCAAACCAAGTCCATGCTCCTTCAGGATGCCAAGTCTCCATGTCATCAGCTTATCATAATCTGGTTCATCTCTTGTTGTCTTTTTCAGTTCCGGAATTCCACTTGCCTCCGCAAATGCGATCCAGATCTCTGGTACCAATACGCCCTCTAAATCTAAACATACAATATTCATTGCCATAACTCTATCCTCCGTTTTTTATTTTTATCATCCATTTAACCTGATGTTAAATTTTCTATTGAATTACGATATACGGGTGCATATCTTTCGATAATTCTGCCAGATATGCAAGCACCATATCCTCCGTTGTTGCAATGCATCCCAGTGTCGGCTGCTGCCCCACATGGAAGAAAATCGCCGAACCACGCCCCGGCTCCACCGGATTCTGATTGTACTCCACGACAAATCCATATTTGTAAGCATCCGTGTATTCAATCATACGTTCTGCACTCTGCCAGGTCTTTTCTCCATCAAGTTCTATGCGTTGATTATATAATTCACTGTCCTCATCGTCAACCCAATATGTATTTTCTGTAATTTGAAATGTTGAAAGACCCGTTTTCGGTTTCTCTTCTATATAAAATGCTTCGCCGATTGGAAATACCCCGGCAGGTGTCATCCGGCTTCCCTCATAAGACTCCCGGCTCACACCATTTGCCCCGACATAGCCCTCGGTTGTCAGTCCGGTATCCGTCCATTTTCCGTCCGTATCACAGATATACATGGATATCGTCGCTTTATCGTGATCTGCATCTACGACAACCAGTTGTCTGCAGGAAACCTCCGCCAGTTGTGCATAGCTGACCAGACTCCGATTCAAAATCTCTGTCAAAGCTTCCGGCTGTGCCTCATCAGGAACCGCCGCATCTGTCCCAGTCGCATCTTGGGCTGTATGCATCTGCTCCTCCATCGGCGTTGCCACATCCCCTGCCGTTGCATCTGCAGTCGCAGTCACCTCCGTGGCTGCCATCTGTGCGTGTTTCTTTTTCTGCTGATTGTGTGTGAGATTTGCGATTACAATTCCCAGAACTGAACCGATCAAAAGCCCCATCAACATACAGAACAACATCCGCAAATTCTTCATAGATACCCCCTAATTCAATGTAATCTCAATATGTGGATTCATGTTTCCATCCAACAGTTTCAACAATTCTGTCATATTTTCTGCTGAAATATCAATACAGCCTGCTGTCTCACTGACATTGCTATAATTTCCACAGATCGTAATGACTGAGCCTTTTCCCGGTGTCACGCCATCCGAAGACAAGCCATCTCCATTATGTTCGATAAAGATAATTGCATTTAATTTTCCGTTTACGATATTGCTTCCGACATGATCAACACTCACATCGCCTACCGTATTCGTATCGACAAGTGTGTTATACAGTTCGGATTCTGCATCATCTACGATTGCGGCTGAGTCACTTGCCAGTTTAAAATTCATGTTATTTTTCGGATCAACATTTGCCATCACAAAGCCAAGCTTAAACGTTCCCATCGGTGTGACACCTTTTCCTTCTCCGTAGTCAGAACCGATTCCATTTCTGCCAAGCACACATGCAACAGAATATTTGTTAACCCAGTCGCCATGTTCCCAGTTATAAACGGTCAGCGTTCCAGATGTGCTTCCCGCATGTGCGGTTACCGTAATCTTCTGGGAATATTCATATGGACATTCCGCTTCCTCTGTGGTTGCTTCAGTCATCTCCTCTGTCGTCGTTGCTTCGGTCGTTACCTCCGTGGTTGTTGGCGCCGCGGTTGTCGTTTCTTCCTCCTGATTGACTGGATGGATCAATACAACATAGATTGCAACAGCCGCACCTATGATCAGCACAATCAGAATTGGCAGTAAAAACCGCAACATCAAGGACGCCTTCTGCGTCTCCCTTGTCACTTTTTCTTTTTTCGGTTGCAGATGCATCTCTTCCTGTGTATTATATGCATCCGCCTGCTGTACATTTCTTCGGTGATTGACCAGATCTGTTGGTTGCTGCGCCGGTGACTGTCTCCTTGGCTGCTGTACCAATGGCTGCCCGCAAGTTGGCTGTTTCGATGATTGCTCCTGTTTCTGCGCGTACATTGGCTGCATCGATGGTTGCTCTGTTTCCCGTACATACATCTGCTGCCCGGTTCCTACCGTTGGCTCCTGCAAAATATCCGCAAGCATCTGTAATTCCTCTGCAAATTCCAATGCCGTCGCATAACGTCTCGCCGGATCTGGTTCACACGCTTTCTGGATAATCTCGTCAAACACACCACTGATGCCCTGTTTCGGAATCAGCGATTTCATCAGCATGCCGAGTGCATACACATCCGTCCCTGCATGGTAAGCGCCACCCTGTGTCAGCTCCGGTGCAACAAATGTCGGGATTGTCCCCTCCGGATATTGCCGCACGTTCTCATACCCGATCAACTGATAATTTCCGGGTGACACAACCAAGATATTCCCCGGCTTTACATCCCCATGCACACGTCCCTGCTGGTGGATCACGGAAAGCGCTTCCGCAATCTGCGCACCCATACGTGCAAGCTCTGCTTCCTGCATCGGCATCTGTGCAATATATTGTTCCAAAGTCAATGGATAATTCATCCTATGTCTCCTTTTTATCATATTTAAACTAGGCATAGTTTACCACCATTTATCCCAGTTGACTAGCCGCTATCTTGAATTTATATATATTTGCTTTACCGGAAAAATGTGGTATTCTATATATTGTTATTTGTTTCCTTTTTGCGTTTGTTATGATTTGAAACAAACGCATTCACAGAAGATATGAGGATTTACTATGCGAAAGATTATCATATTTTTTATTATTCTGACGATCATCGGCACGGTCAGTCTCGTCGCGATCAATCTGCGGAAGGATTCGTCCCATACAGATGATACCTCCGAGGCAGAAATCTCACAGCCGATCGACCTTTCCGGGCTGGATTCCTATCAGCCAGTTAGTGGCAGCGTTGCAACGGTAACCAACGCCGGGGCAGATGAAAAACCAGCTTCCCAATCCTTTACCATCAGCATGAATTTCGTCGGCGATATCATGCTCGCGGGTAACGACACCGCTACCAGCAGCATCGACGCCATGGCGAACAGCCAGCCGAGCACGTATTTCTTCGAAAATGTACGGGATTATTTCTTAAATGATGATATCACAATTGCGAATTGTGAAAATGTATTCTCCGACAATGACAATCTGGCGAAAACGGATAAGGGCGAAGCCGCCGCACTCGAACAATACAATAATGCGGTTGCGGAATATAACTCTGCAGTTGCACTTGCACAGCAATCCGGAACGACTGTCAGCATGGAGAAGCCGGAATATACCTTCCGTGCATTCTGGTTCCGCTCCCACGCTGCAACTGCCAAGCTCCTGCCGGAAAATGGCGTCGATATTGTCTCGATTGACAACAACCACACTTATGATTTCGGCACCGATGGCAACATGGATACGCGTGCTGCCTTAGATGTGGCAGGTGTTGACTGGGGCAAGGACGGAAAGATCGTCTACAAGGAAATCAATGGTTTCAAGATTGCATTTGTATTCGGAAGCATGTACTCCGCCGGAGCTGAACAGGCAATGTTAGTGGATCTGGAAGAGGCAAATGCAAACAGTGATTATCAGGTTGTATATTTCCACGGCGGTGAAGAGAAGGTACACGCCTACGAGGACTGGAAACAGGCGTCCTGCCATAACTTAGTCGACCACGGTGCCGACCTCGTCATCGGTTCCCACCCACATGTCTTACAGCCGATGGAGACTTACAACGGTGTGAACATCGTATATTCACTGGGGAATTTTATCTTCGGTGGAAATAATTACCCGGAGAACAGAACGTTGATCTATAACCAGACTTTGACGATCACACAGGATGCAGCGACTGGTGGTTTCACCGTAGCGAATACAGACATCACCTTGATTCCATGTTATGTCTACACCGGGGAATCCAACAACTACCAGCCTGCCGTCATTGAAAACGAGACGGACAAGCAGCTTGTAATCGACTTTATGCAAGGAAAGCGGGAACTGCCTTACTAGGCATCCCGCTTTTTTCTTCGATACTTTTTTCTTTTTTTGCGCACAGTCTTGCCGCGTTTTGCCGCCTGTGCCTTACGGAATTCCTGAATCTCCGCAAGCATCGCGGTGTAATCCCGCTCAAATAGCGCATCACTGATTTCCTTATGAACCACCTCGATCGGTAACCGGTCTACAATGATTGTACGGACAAAATCCTTGCTTTTCTGCTTGTACATCGGCAGTCCGTATTTCTCCTGAATATGGGCAAGCTCCGGGCGCCACAGCACACGGATCGTCCGAAGAAGCTGCGCATACGGATTGTCCTGCAT
>OHEP01001676.1_pt1 | contig 10917 bp, 9 predicted proteins | sample 1567271 | NCBI WGS metagenome assembly OHEP01 (sample SAMEA3879577, study PRJEB24766) | human gut metagenome | biome: human-associated habitat; feature: feces | place: USA | collected 1985/1987
TAAACTGTAGGTCCAAAAGAGCTCATACCTACACCATAAGCTCCAATTTCCCTTAATTTATCCATCAAATCCCTGATTTGTTGAGACTGAAGCGAAACTTCCACATTTTTAAATCCTCTTTTTTGAATTTCATCAATTGAATGGCCAAATGCTGGCAAATCCCTTTCAAGTAAAAAAGGAATCATATTCATAAATATAATGTGGGAAGTTTGTTCCACTTCATTTTTAGGAACAGGACAGTAATCCTGAAATATGTTTACTTCCTTTTGACCGTTTACTGTATTTTTGGAATCAAGAATAACCAGTAAAATCTCCCAATCATCAGGAAAATCATAGTGAGCCAATAATTGAGGAGGTTTAGCTTGTGAAGCAGATGATGGTAAAAATGATGATTTTGATTTTAAGCTATGTCCACCATCTACAATAAATCCCCCAAAATCAAATGAAAACACACCAATTCCGGAAGTTCCTCCACGTCCGATAATTTCTCCTAAAGAATATCCGTTTGAATAAGCACCAATATGTTCAGCAATAAGCTTTCCGGTTGATAAACCCATTTGAGTTCCAGAACCTAAACCAGAATGGGGAAGATAAGCTTTATCCACTCTAAAATAAAATCCTTCGTCAATATCAAAATGGTCAATTACTTTTTGTGCTGCAGAAGTTATTTTAGATACACATTCATTACGAATCACATCGTTAAATTGAGTATTATCCTTAAAATCAACAGTGATTCCTTTTTCTGCCGGTTCTCCGTATAAGACAAAGTTAGGGTCTTTAATTGTAAGACCTATTCCTCCATCTATCCTTCCATAAGACCCATTCATATCAATTAAAGTTAAATGAAGTCTTGAAGGTGACTTAATAATCATGTATTTAAACCCTCAGCTTTTATCTTCTTTTAAAGGTGTTGAGAATTCTTCTTCCACACTTTCACGATACATGGAATTCATAGTACAGAACGGAATAATTCTATCTTCATCAAAATTAAATGGATCCATAAAGTGCATACAGGAAATAAGCATAGCATCTTTTGAAAATTCTCCTAAAGCATCATAAGATCTTTTAGTAAATACATTTAACAATATTTTCTTAATATCCAAACCTTCAGGTACTTCATTAGTATTAATCAATTTAGGAAGATTTTTCACAGCACTAGCTTCAACCCTTTTCTTAATTCCAAATCCACCTTTTTCAAGTTTGTCGGAATATTTGTCCAATAATTCAAATAAGCCTTCAACATCAATGAATTTAGTAATAGGAATCAAATTGTTTAATGTATTTTTCCCTTCAGTTTCTTCCATGAAAACATAAGTAGCTATTCCACAGTGCTGATTACAGTTTAAAGTAACACTAGGACTTTCGCCTTCAAGAGCACCGATAAAACGTGCAAATGGTTCTACAGAAGATGGAGGATAGAAATCATCAACCTTTACATCGCCATGAGTTTGTTTAGCAATCTCATTAACAAAATCAGGAATAGTTATCCTTTGTTCTTCAACCTGACTTGCAGGAGTTCTTCCTGAAAATGAAACCGGCTGGAAATTGACCCCATAAACATTTTCCCTATGATCAAATGCAAATTTAATAATTTCACCGATTTGCTGATCATTGACACCTTTAATTAATGTTGGAACAAGAACTACACCAAGACCTGCTTTTCTACAATTTTCAATAGCCTGAATCTTTTGAGGAAGTAAATTTTTACCTCTGTTATTGATATATGGTTCAGGAGTTACACCATCAAAAGCCAAGTATACTGTATTTAAACCAGCATCTTTTAATTCTTTTGCAAAATTTTCTTTTCTAGCTAATCTTAAACCATTAGTAGCTATTTGAACATGAGTAAAACCTTCTTCTTTAGCCATAGCTACAAGTTCGACCAAATCCTTCCTAACAGTCGGTTCACCACCCGCATATTGAATAGCTGGAGTTGGATGAGGTTTTAAATTCCTCAGGTTCCTTAACATTTCCCTAATTTCATCCTGTGTAGGTTCATACAAACGTCCGGAAACAGCAGCATTTGCAAAACAAACAGGACATCTTAAATTACATCTATTTGTAACATCAATTAAACCTAACACAGTGGAGGTTTCATGGTCTTCACAAAGCCCACAATTATTAGGACAATCTCCGAATTTCTCTACAGAAGGGTTTTCAACTGAAGTTATTGTAGGTTCAAATTGTTTAACCCTATTATAAAGCTTATCATCACTCCAATATGTATTTACAAACTCACCATGTTCATCACAGGTTTTTTTAATCAAGATTTTACCGTCTTCATCAAAAACCTCTGCATCAAGTGGTTTGAAACAAATTGGACACAAACTTTTTGTCATTTTTATTCTCACAAAATCACCCTTTGCTAATAATTAATAAACTATTAACCATTCATTACATAATATAAATATATTAACTCAATTTAATATTTAAAGTTAATTAATGTTTTAACATTAAATATAAAAGATAACACATACAAAGATAAAACTTAATAAAAAAATGAGGAACATACATGGTTGATAATACCCAAATTTTTATAATGGCTTGTATTACTATCCTATACTTTATATTGCCTGCTTATGTGTCAAACGGTTCTGCATTAGTCTTTGGAGGAGGCCTTCCTTTAGATTTCAAAAAAACAGACAAAAATGGCAACCGATGGATAGGTAACGGAGTTACATGGAAAGGATTAATCGGTGGAACAATTATGGGAACCCTTATGGGAGCAATTCAGGGATTGCTTGGGCCAATGATACTTGAAAACTTCGGAGAATTCATTTATACCCCAATCTGTACAAATTTAGTAGAAGGAATAATAGTAGGATTTTTACTTGGATTCGGTGCAATGGTTGGGGATGCAGTAGGAAGTTTTTTAAAAAGAAGAGTGGGAATTGGACAGGGAAAACCTGCCCCAATTTTAGACCAGATTGATTTTCTTATTGTTGCTTTAATATTCAGTTCAGTAATGGTGAGCTTTTCCATAACATTTGTTGCAATAGCTATTGTATTAACATTGATTATACATTTAGTGGCCAATACCGGAGCTTACTTAATAGGAATAAAAGATGTATGGTATTAAACCACACATTTAAACTTTTTTTAATTTAAAAATTTGTTCATCATCACTGCAGTACCAACTGCCGGTGCAACAACACATTCTTCATCAGTTAAAATGGTATCCATAGATTTAACTTCAAGACCTAAGAATTCTGCAGCTTTTTTATCTAAAATATCTTTTCCAAGACCAGTAGTTACAATTAAATCCAAATTTTGAGTTTCAGATACCTGTTTTAAAGCATCTGCAATTTGTTCAACCTGCTTTTGATGGGTGAATTTGGCCAATTCAACAACATCATCTTCCCTTAATGAATCCAAATCAGCACACAATACTCTTGCTATTCTTTTCATACAACTTTTTTTAGACTTGTTTTCACCATCAAAAGTATCACAAACATAATCATCTAAAGTTATTAAATCCAAAACCGTATAAACATCTGCAGTTTGTGCAAATAACTCGGAAGCTACCCTGTATTCTTTTCCATGTAACTGAACCTTATCCAAGAAGCTGGCCAAATTGGTTCTTAATGTTCCTGTATATACCAGTTCGCCGGTAGCCAGTCTTTCAAAATCTGATCTTCCAATTGCACATTCTTTTCCGTCTTTAATTGGAATAATATCAGTTGTTGTACTTCCAGTATCTATGAAAATACAATTATCACTTATTAATGTAGCTATTTGGGCAGTAGCTATCCAGTTAGCAGCTGCTGCCTTTAAAGGAGTTTTTTCAATTTCTTCTTTTGATAACATCCCATCAATTCCAACATAAGCTGTCGGACACTCAAAAGTTTCCTCACATTTTTTAACAACATCTAAAACTCCGTCTTTTTTTGTATCATATGCATCCACCAATTCTGCAGTCATGGATATTCCTACAGCATCAATTTCATCAATCGGACAAATATTTTCAATCAATTCAGTTAAAACTTTAGGTAATGCTTCATTATTGCTCCACATCGGAAGATAAGCAAAATCCACTTCAATATTTTTTACTTCATTATTTTCAAAATCAACAACTGCCAAGTCAGTGTTTGCACCGCCAATATCAAAACCTGCTACTTTCATTCTTAAATACTCCTAATTACTAAATTATCCCCTGATTTTTTAAATTCAATTTTTCCATTTAAATCTATTTTTCCATTTAAATCTTTAATATCTACATTTTTATCAATCAAATCAATGATAGATGAACCAATATTAATATTGGCTATTTTTTTAAGACCTGCGTAAGGAGTGGTGAATCTGGAATTAATTTCAAGGACATAAACATCCTCAATGTCTTTTTCATCATTGCTGATTACCAAATCCACACCAACAAATCCTTTTAAGCCATCAATTGATTCAACTGCTTTAATGGCTGTTTTAAAAGCCAAATCTTTAAATTTGCTTTCAAATGGGATTTGTCCCCCTAAATAAGTTCCCTTATCAGCAGTTAAATCTATAATCTGTTTATTTAAACTTATTGGAATAGCTGTACTGCCGTCACAAAGCAAACTAACACTAATATCTGTTCCTTCGATAAATTCCTGAACTATTACTCTGGAACCTGGAAGAAATATTTTTTCCAAACTATAATCCAAATCATCAATGCCATTTATTATTTTAATATTTTCACAATCCACACCAACAAGAGGTTTGATTATAAGTTTTAAATCATCCAATGGTTTTTCAGCATGCCATTTTTTATAAAGGTTTTCCAATGCTCTTTTCCAATATCCCACTTTGTCTATTTTTAATTTAAAAGTTCTAGGCTGTGGAACAATATTGTATAACAATTCATAAGAAACAAATTTGTCAGAGGAATTGTAACATGCTTCAGAAGATGAATTATAAATTTTTACATTATTCTCTTCTAAAATTTTTGTAATATTGTATAGGCTATTATTATTTTCTGCAGCTATGAAAATAGCTTTTTTAAAACTAGCTGCATTTTTTTCAAGCCAAGAAATTATATCTTCATTAATAAATATTGGTGTAACGTTATCATAATCCTCTATAATCCCCTTGTAAGATTCATTAAGAACAACTGTTACATTATAATCTTTTAAATCATTCAAAAGTGAAAATATTAAAGCTTCTGCTTCTGAAATAATACATTTATCTTTTTCACCGGAAGCTGTAAAATATTCGAACAGTAAAATTGAATCATCATTGATAGACATCATAAGTAATCATCATACCTTTTAAATTTAAATTATTCAATGGGAAAATCATTTTTTCACCATCAAAAACCATATGCACTAATGCATTTTCATTTTCTTCAAATTCCTTAACAGAAACATCTTCATTAATTTTTATCATTTTACGGTCAAATGATGACATTATATTTTCAGGGGCTTTAATATCCAATAAACCATTATTATATGCTTCTTCGATTGCATCAATAGTTTTAATAGCTGCATCCCCTTTTCCATAAGGATTTTTAGCATTTTTCATTTTATCTGCAAATTCTTTATCATTGAGAATCTTTTCAGCGTTTTCTAAAATATTATTTTTATTAGCTCCCACCAAAATATTTCCCCCTGCACTGACTGTTTCAGGCCTTTCAGTATTATACCTTAAAGTTAAAACAGGAACATCCAAAGTAATTGCTTCTTCCTGAAGACCTCCGGAATCTGTTAAAATTAAAGTAGAATGTGAAGTTAAAATTAAAAAGTCCAAATATCCCAACGGTTTAATAATATGGACATTATCCAATTCATTTAATTCATCAAATAAATTAAAGTTCTCCAAAGTCTTTTTAGTTCTTGGATGAATCGGAAAAATAATATTCATATCTTTCAGTTCTTTTAAAGAAGAAATAATGTTTATTAACCTTTCCTTATCATCAACATTTTCTGCCCTATGCATAGTCAAAGTTAAAATATTATCCATATTTTCAATGTCCAAGTTAGCCAAAGACTCTTCCTGAATTCCCGCTTTGTTTGCTATTTCCAAATGCCTGAAACAGGCATCAACTACAGTATTTCCTGTAATAAAAAGTTTTTTTCTTGAAATTCCTTCAGCTAAAAGATTAATTGCAGATTCTTCAGTCGGAATAAAATACATCAAAGAACAGGCATCTGCAGCCATCCTATTTAATTCTTCAGGCATCGTAATATCAAATGATCTGAGTCCCGCTTCAACATGTCCAACAGCAATATGTAATTTAGAAGCCACCAGTGCTCCTGCAAGAACTGCATTTGTATCTCCCTGAACAAGAACTATATCCGGTTTTTCATCAAGCAAAACTTCTTCGATACCCTGCATCATCAAACCAGTTTGTTTTCCATGGGAACCAGAACCAACGTGAATATTATAATCTGGAGATTTGATTTCCAAGTCTTTAAAGAAATTATCCGACATTTCTTTATCATAATGTTGGCCAGTATGAATAAGACAGGAAGTTATACCTCGCTTTTCAATTTCATCAATAATTGGAGCCATTTTAATAATTTCCGGCCTAGTTCCAAGTATAATAGCTATTTTCATTTTATCGACCTATATAAAATTAGTTAATCATGAATAATAAATGTTGGTTATTTAAATAGTATAAACTTCTACTAATACACATTGGGGTGATTATTATGACCGACCTTGATAAAGAAATTGAAGAAAAAATATACGATATATTAAAAAAATATCACAAAGACGAAGACTACAATTTAAATTATCTCATTACAGATAATGTTGTAACCTTCTTTTTAAGTATAAATGAAGGTAATTTAGTTACCATGGAAGATTTATACAAAATTTCAGGGATTTTAAATGCTAAAATCAAAGACATGGTTCTTGTAAATCAAGAATACAGATTTTCATTTGAAATGGAAAAATAGAATTTGGGACATCTTATTTCCCGAATTCTTCTTTTTTATCAAAACTTATTTTTAATGCAGAATTTTTTCATAATAAACTCAAGTAACAATAAAAATTACCTGTTTTTTAGTTTATCCGTTCAGATCTTCCAAACTTTTTATCATGGATTCTCTTATAGCATATTTTCTTTGCAAATCGCCTAGTGAATCAACTAAATTTCTTTTAAAGCGTTCACAGGCATAATCATCATAAACAAATTTAACCCCATCATATTTAATATCCATTAAAATCAGATAATCCGGATCCAAAACTTTAATATTGGCTCTAGGGTCATTCTCTGCAGGATTTAATAATTCTTCAACTTTTTCCAAAGATAACTTCCCAATAGCTACATCAACAAAAACACGCATCATTTTACGAACCATGTTCCATAAGAAGCTTTCCCCATAAATATCTACAAAAACAGGTGAAAGTGTGTCATGCAAATTTGGAAATTCTTTTTTATGATAATCATTGAGATTTGCTTTGGTGATTTTAATATCATCAATTGTTCTGGTTGTTGTTTTTTGGAATCGTTTAGTAAAATTAGTAAAATTATGAGTTCCTTTAAAAATTTCAGCTACTTCATTCAGTTTATACAAATCCAAATCAGACCTAAATAAAACATAACGATACTGTCTCATTTCAGCATACCTCGGTTTAAAACCAAATCTTACCGGAGCTTTAGCCAGTATCTGAATATCATCAGGCAAACTGTTATTGATTTCATTAACTCTAACTTCTTTTTCAGACTGGAAACTGATTACATTACCTAAACTATGAACTCCTGCATCAGTTCTGCCGGCTATTCTAAATCTGGACTTTTTTAAATCATCAATATAACCTAGTTTACGTAAATGGTAAATCAGCTCTTCTTCAACAGTTCTTAAATCAGGTTGTCTTTGAAAACCATGAAAATTAGTTCCGATATAGCCAATTTTTAAAGCTGTCCTCTTCATAATAATATATTATTATAAATATTAATTAAAATAAATTTTGCAAAAATAAAAAAAAGTAAAAGGTTATTCAACACCTTTTAATGATTCAACCATATTTAATTTTCTAATTTTTCCTGAAAACATTAAGTTAACCACTATGGATAATGAAAATGTTATTATAAAACTTAACATTAAGTTTCCAGGACTTAAGGTTATAGGAAATTGGAATGAAGGTCCTGCAGAATCTGTCATTGATTTCATTAAGAGATAACCGAATGGAATTCCCAAAACAAAACCCATTGAAGTAAACCATAAATTTTGCGTCAATAATAACTTTCTCAAATTATTTGTTTCAAATCCTATAACTTTTAAGGTAGCTATTTCCCGCTCAATTTCTGTAAATGACAACAATCCCAAATTATAAAGGACAATAACAGCCAATAATGCTGCAAAGAATATTAAAATAGATACCATTGAAAGCATTGATTCAGATATCTCATTCCAATTTGAAACAGCTGTATCTAAAGTATTTACTGCTTTGATTCCATTATAATCTGAAGTTACATTCTGAGATGTAACAATACTTGTTGGAGTATAATTCAATCCCAAATCTTCAAAATAATCAGGAGTCATTATTAATCCCTGAGATATAGGGTCTGCATGAATAGAGCTTACTTTGGTAGATACCCATTTGTCATTTCCTACAATATGCCATTTGATTGTGTCTCCTTTTTCAACACCCAAATTATCAGCCATCTTCATGGAAATGGAAACACCGTCATCAGGAATTTCTGTCGGATTTCTATGATTGTCTGTTGGAGTTACCAAACTGCTTTTATTTAAAACCAGCAGCGAACCTGAATCCCTATGGTCATTAACATCAAATTCTATTCTGCCTTCCATTAATTGAGTACCGTTAACCTCATCAGTTATGCTGTTGATTTGACTAATTGATGCATCATTATCAACAATTAATTTAGAGGAATAATGATTAATGTCTTCATATTCCCAGTCACGCAAGTCATTCATTCCGTCATACATTCCAAATGCTGAAACAAGCAGTGCAGTACATCCTGCAACACCTACAATTGTCATTAGTGACCTTGTTCTATTTCTTTTTGCATCCCTATAATTCCAGCGTGCATTAAAGCTGAATTTTTTCCATATCTTTGACTTTTCCAGCAATCCTGAAACTGCAACTTTAGGAGATTTTGGCCTGATTGAATTTGCAGGATTTTCTTTAGAAATACTTCTTGTTGCCCAGTAAGAAGCTATTAATGATACACCAACCATTAATGCTGCAACTATGACAAAACTAATACTGTATCCAACACCCCATCCAGGTAATGTATAAACAGCCTGCATTGATTCTAAAAACAATTTTGGAAGAGTCAATGGCCCCAATATTAATCCCAAAATACTTCCTGCCAAAACTAGCCAGAAACCGTACGAAATATAGTGGAGCATTATAGTTCTGTCTTTAAAACCTACCGCTTTTAAAACACCAATCTGAGTTCTCTGATGATTAATTATCCTTGCCATTGTAGTTAACAGAGTTAAAACAGCAATCAATATGAAAACAACCGGGAAAATATCACCCATCATTTTATGCTGATCCAGTTCCTCATTAAATTGAGAAACACTTTGATGATCTGCCTGTTTTACAAATGAACTGTAATTTCCACCAATAACTGAATCCAAATCAACTACATAATCATTCGGATTTCCATTAAAATCAACAAGCAATACATTATACTGTATTTGTGCTGGAAATGCCTTATAAGACAGGTAAGCATAACCTGTTTTATTGAAATCTGTAATAATTGAAGTATCTGAAGGAGTATAAACATTTTCAGGAGAATAACCAAGACCTTTAATTTCTTTATTAATGGTTAATCCGTTAACTGAAAATGAAATGTTATCCCCAACATTTAAATGTTTAGCATCGGCAAAACGTTTATCTAACCACACACCATCTTCATCATCAATATCAACATCTTTTCCTTCAACAAGATAAAATTTAGAAATATCATTATTTTCTACAAAGTGCAGAGTCACATCAGGGTCATTATCAAAATCACCTACCGAATTAATAACCAGCTGTCTTTCACTGGCTGTAGTTGCACTTAGATTATCAACTTTATCTACAGTAGAATTATCCAGATGACTGCTATAAATCCATCCATCCGCTAAATTTGTAGCATCATAATAATCATTTACACTTTGCTCAAAACCAGTGTATTCCCCACCGATTCCTGCAAATACAAATACTCCTAAAAAAGCCATTAAAAAGATTGAAAGAAATTGAGATTTATGATTTTTAATATCCCTAATCATCTTTTTAGACAACATAAAATCACCATTCCAAATCAGTTACTTTTTTAGGGTTTTCATTAATTGTTATGCTTTCAATTTTACCATTTTTAATTCTTATAACCTTGTCTGCAGCTTCAGCAAGAATTGCATTATGTGTAACAATAACTACAGTGGAATTGTTGTTAACACTCATATTCTGAAGTAAATTCAAAATTGAAACACCTGTTTTAGAATCCAGTGCTCCAGTAGGTTCATCACATAAAAGCATAGACGGTTTTTTAGCAACAGCCCTAGCTATTGAAACTCTTTGTTGTTCTCCACCTGACAACTGTGAAGGAAACTGATTAGCATGCCTGTCCAATCCGACAGATGCCAGAACTTTCATTCCATCAATATCAACATCTACAATATCCTTCATAAGTTCAACATTTTCAAGAGCCGTCAAATTGGGAATTAAGTTATAAAATTGAAATATGAAACCAACGTTTTTAGCTCGGTACTTAGTCAGCTGATTGTCATTGAAGCTTTCAATATTATTTCCATCTACAATAATTTTACCACTGGTGACAGTGTCTAAACCTCCTAAAAGGTTTAAAAGAGTTGATTTTCCAGCTCCCGAAGGACCTAAAATAACAACAAATTCACCTTCTTCAATAGTAAAATCGATATGATCAATAGCTGTTAAAATATGCTCTCCGGATTTATACTCCTTGACCACATTTTCAAATTTTACAATATCACTCATATTAAATCACTTAATAAGATATTAATT
>OHEP01001683.1_pt1 | contig 10906 bp, 11 predicted proteins | sample 1567271 | NCBI WGS metagenome assembly OHEP01 (sample SAMEA3879577, study PRJEB24766) | human gut metagenome | biome: human-associated habitat; feature: feces | place: USA | collected 1985/1987
AATTAAAAATATTTTTTCCGTTCAACTGAAATTATAGTATATAATAAATGATAATAGATTGAATGTCAAGTGTTCAAAGCGCATGGCAGCAATAATAGGACACTAAACTCTATATTGATTATTGCCAAAAAGAATGGTAAAATATATAAAAATTTACATTTTGGTGAAAAATATGAAAGAAGTAAAAATATATACAGACGGTGCCTGCTCCGGAAATCCGGGAAAAGGTGGCTGGGCGGCAATACTCGTCTATGGAAATAACGAAAAAGAGCTTGTCGGCGGCTGTGAAGAAACAACAAATAACAGAATGGAATTATCTGCGGTTATAGAAGCATTAAAGGCTCTCAAAGAGCCTTGCGAGGTTTATCTTACCACCGACTCAAAATATGTTTGCGACTCAATCACAAAGGGTTGGGTATACAATTGGGAAAAAAACAATTGGAAAAAAGCAGACAAAAAGCCTGCTTTAAACGTCGATTTATGGAAAGCTCTTTTGCCTTTGCTTGAAAATCACAAAGTTACGTTTAATTGGGTAAAAGGTCATAACGGCCACCCATATAATGAGCGCTGTGATGAATTAGCCGTAAATTATTATAAAAATCTTTAAATATCGCCTTTAAAGAGTATTCCTATACCCACACCCAACTTACCGCCGTTTTGCATAAAACGCTTAGCGCTTCTTTGCAAAGCGGTATTTTCTTGATATTTTGACTTAATAAGCTGCCTTTTACCGAAAATTCTTTCAATAGCCTGCCTGTCATCATCGAAGGAATAAACCAAATCAAACAAAGTCGAAAACTGCAAAATATTACTTGAGCTATTCATAAATTGCCAATTTTCGCCGTATAAAAGCCAGCTTTCACAAAAGAAATAATCAAAATCATAATTCGGAAAATACTCACCAAAAAAGCTTTTAGCATTTTTAAGTGAATTAACACAATCTGCATAAACAAGCTTTTCACCCTGCGGAATATGAACATATATAAGATTTTCACCGAAATTAAAAGGTAATAAATCATAATTCAAAGTGCGATTATCACACTTATAAATTTGAAATTGAAGCCTGCCTATTTTGAAAAGATCAAAATTAAGATGATTTTTTATCCAAGGAAGATTTTTCAGACCTTTATTGTTATTGTTTTCGCACCAAACGGCAATATCTTTCATTGTTTCAAAATATATTTCATCGCTTATAACTGCCTTTTGATATTTAGGATAAGTAAATTCAACACTGTAAAGCAGTGCTACGGCAAGCTTAATCATATCATTTTTAGTGAAAACAGATTTAAAATTATCGTTATCTGCTTTTTTACATAAAGAAATAAGCTTAGCCCTGTCCCTTTCGACAAGGCTAAGCACTTTATTTTTAAGTTCACTATTAAGATTTATTTTATTCGCTAATAATTCAATATCCATAAAATCATTGTTGCGGCGGTTGAGCATCTGACACCTGTGCGTCACTTGACGGTGCGGTGTCGCTTACTGCTTGTGTAGTTGCCTCATATTTTGAAATAAGACCCGATGACTGTATATGAGTGACATTATATTTCATTTTATACTTGGTAAGAAGCGGTAAAACCTCTTTATTTAAAAAATTAGAATCGGCATGCTCATCCTGAACGGTAAATGTTTTGTCCGCATCCTGATACTTAATTTCCCTTTCAAGAGAGCCGATATCGTCAAGCTCGGTACCTTCATAGAAAATATATGTGCCTTTAACGGTGATTGTATCTTTAAAAGGATTAACAACATCGGTTGTATACGACTTAGTGGAAGCTGACGTAGTTTCCTTTTTAGAAAGATTAATTGTACCGTTATTAACAAGCAAGGCAATAACAACAACTGCAGCTACAACAATTACTGCAAGCACATATGGCCATTTTTTCTTTTTCTTTTCTTTTTTAAATCTATGCCTTTCAAGTGTAGGGGCATCAGAGTCCTCATCAACGTGAGTATTTTGCATACTTACCTCGTTGCCTTCTTCTTGGTAAGAAGCATCTCCCTTTTTGTGTACTACAAGAGGATTGTCAAGCTTTTCCTCTTTAATTTCATCAGCCATACCTATCTCCTTAAGATAAATTATTTATTTAATTATATCACAAATTTAACGTATTTTCAATAACTATTGAATTCAACAAAATAAATTGATATAATTATTAAAGAACAATACATATATGGAGTGATACTATGAGAATATTGGCATTCGATATCGGCGGAACAAATATCAAATATGCTATTTGTGACGAAAAATTCAATCTTACCGACAGGCATACAGTACCTACCGAGGCACAAAAAGGCGGTCAGGAGCTTGTTCAAAAAATTATATGCATAATCGAAAGCTATGAAAACATAGACCGCATTGCAATTTCTACAGCCGGTCAGGTTGACAGTGAAAACGGTATAGTAGTATATTCAACCGATAACATTCCCTATTACACCGGAATGATGGTAAAAAAGATTATTGAAAATAAGACTAATATTCCCACCTTTGTTGAAAACGATGTAAACGCATTTGCTCTCGGTGAAGCAAGATTCGGTGCAGGAAAGGGCCACAGCGACTTTTTATGCCTTACTTACGGAACGGGCATAGGCGGTGCAATGTTCCTTAACAACAAGCTTTATAAAGGTAATACATCATCCGCAGGAGAATTCGGTCATATGATTACTCATGCCGGTGGTAAGCAATGCACCTGCGGCGGAGAAGGCTGTTACGAATGTTATGCTTCTGCAAAAGCGCTTATTGAAGCTGTAAATAAGGCAAACTCAACTAATCTTAATGCATTTCAAATTTTTGAAAAAGAGAATTTCAGCAAACCGGAAATAAGGTCGGTCATCGACAAATGGATTGATGAAATGATTATAGGTCTTATTAACATTATCTATATTTTCAATCCACCATTGATAGTCCTTGGCGGCGGAATTATGAACGAGGATTATGTTATCGACCTTATTGACAGGAAAATATATAATCTTCTTATGGATAATTTTAAAAACGTTAATATAGTACGCTCAAAATTAAAAAGCGACTCGGCACTTTTAGGCGTTTCTTACGAAGCCTCGCAGTTATAAGATTAAAGACGTGATGCAGTTTTGCATCACGTCTTTTTTTTATTTATACTAAATTTATTACTCCGATTATTGCAAGATGAAGAGGATAATAGATATAGAAAAACCATTTCATAAATTTATTGACCTTTTCATTTTTTCCTCGCTGCCCATTATAAAGATAAATAACAGGAATTGAAATAACAACCGCCATTTGAATAATACCGTAAAGCTTATCAATAGCAAAGAAATAAACTAATGAATAAAGGAACACATAAAAAATCATCCAAAGCATTTGATTTTTGAAATTTCCCCTATTTGTACCTATCGCCATAATGCAAAGTGCGGCAATACAACTCCAATCGCTTGGAAGAGTTATTATGCATATTAAAATAACAAATAAAACTTTTAAAACATTATTTAACTTGTTACTGTAAGCCACTCGAAGCATAACAAGTCCCCATGCAAGCGACCACATTACACTCGTTTGGTTAAGAAAATTGCCGTAATAAAAAGGGATAAAGGATTTAACATCAACAAAATCGTTAGATGCAAAAATATATGCAAAATGAGATATAAATGCAAAAAGGAACAATCTAAAAGTATATTTCTTTATATTTTTAGTATAATGATATCCCTCTGCTATAAAATAGCACATAATCGGGCAAGTAAGCCTTCCGATAATATGCATAATAACAGGCAACGCTTCCCTCGGATAACCGGGAAAAAGCATCCACGCAATATGGTCAACCGTCATAGCGACAATTGCAATTATTTTAAGCTGATTAGAATCAAGCAATTTATTTTTCGTCATATATATAACACCGAAATGATTTTATCATCGAGTCGCTGTCAAAACAGCATAATCGGCGCAATTAAAATCTTAATTTACGCCTTGTTTCATTTCATTTTGATAAAAGGCAAGCGCTTTGTCTATTGCGTCCTTACCGGCAGGTTCAAACGGTTGCAAAACACTGAACACATGCGGCAAAGTTTCGCCGTATTCCTTACCGTAATTTGCAAGTTCACACGAAACGCCGTTCTTTTTTAAAAGCTCATAAAGCTTAATGGTTTGTTTCTCTGCAAGAGTATCCCCGCTGCTTGTAATCAAATATGTAGGCGGCATTTCATTTGCAAAAGGCAAAATCTCATCAAAATCCATATAATTGTACGTTTCGCTGTTTTTATAATTTTTTCCCCAAAGCGGCTTTGTATAAACGTTGAACCAACCGCCGTCCTTCATATAGGAAACAGGAGAGGTCAAAACCAGAGCAGTAAGCTTAACATCGGCGCTTTCGGTATCAAATATATCTCTTAATTCTTCACTTTGAAGTAAAACACCTGCGTAAGATGCCAGCATACCGCCTGCCGAATCACCCGTAAGCATAATATTTTCACGCTCGCAAGGATAGTTGTCAATATTTTCGCCTATCCATTTAAGCGCAGACATAACGTCCTTAATCTGCTCATTAACATTAACATCAGGCACAAGACGGTAGTTAATATCAAAAACAACATATCCCCTGTCGGCAAGCGCACGGCAATAGTTTTCATTAAGCCCTTTATCACCATACATCCAACCGCCGCCGTGAATATCAATAATAACCGGAAGCTTATCATTTTCAGAAATATTGTTAGGATACATCACATCAAGTTTATGATAATAATTTCCGTCATCTATGTATGCAATATCGCTTATAAGTTCAATATTTTTAGGTGGATTTTGCTTTGCGTGCTTGCTTTTATCACCGCCGTCACAAAAGCGCCAAACCATTTGCATAATTTTAACAATAGGATTTTTAGTCAGCCCCTCGCCGCTTTTATCCTTATAATCTATTGTTTTTGACTTCACCATAGAACCGACATAAATAACATTTTTATCATCGTCATATTTCGGCAAAGTAGTTAAATTTATAAAAGCAACGGCTACGATAACTATTGCCGCAATAACAAGAAAAATAATTTTCAATTTTTTTCCTTTCTTACTTTCAACCTTTTCCTTAGTTTTCATAATTTTACTCCTAATTTTGATAGTTTTATATTACAACATACAAGTAAAATTGTCAATTTATTACTTTTCATTGACTTTCATTTATACCAATGATACAATCTTAAAATTAGCTCAGGGAGAGATTGTTCAGTAAAACTTATACAGAAATAATTCAAGCAAAGTTCAGGAGAATGTAAAAATGACAAAGGACGAATATTTAATAACAGACCCACCCCTAAAAGCGTTGACTGTTTTTGCAATGCCTATGATTTTAGGCAGCTTTTTTCAACAAGTTTACAATATGGCTGATTCAATCATCGTCGGTCAATTTGTAGGCTCATCTGCGCTTGCGGCCGTCGGTGCCTGTGCCGCACTTACGAATGTTTTTATTTGCATAGCACTCGGTGCAGGTGTAGGCGCAGGTGTACTTGTAAGCCGTTATTTTGGTGCTCAAGATTACGGGAAGATGAAAACAATCGTTTCTACTTCTTTAATAAGTTTTTTGCTTTTAAGCGTATTTCTCGGTGTTTTTGGATTTTGCACTTCTCATTGGATGATGAGCATACTGCAAACGCCTGCGGATATAATGAAAGATGCGGTGCTGTACTTACGTATCTATTTTGTTGGCTTTCCGTTTTTATTTATGTATAACATTCTGTCGACCATGTTCACTTCAATCGGTGAATCAAAAATCCCGTTATGGCTTTTAATATTTTCTTCTTTATTAAATATCATTATGGACCTTTGGATGGTGGGAGGTCTTAAACTCGGCGTATTCGGTGCAGCTCTTGCCACTCTTATTGCACAAGGTATTTCAGCCGTACTTTCGCTTTTGATTTTTCTTTACCGTATGCGAAAATATGCAGGTTTGTTTCATTGGTTTGACAAAAAAGAACTGCGTACAATGCTTAAAATCGCCGTTCCGTCTATCCTTCAACAATCAACAGTATCAATCGGTATGATGATTGTGCAAGCGGTTGTAAATCCGTTTGGCACGCAAGCACTCGCAGGATATGCGGCAACGATGAGAGTTGAAAGTGTTTTTTCACTGATATTTGTATCCATTGGAAATGCAGTTTCACCGTATGTTTCTCAGAATCTTGGCGCAAAGAAAATCAAACGTATCAAAAAAGGATATCGGGCTGCGTTGGTGTTGGATGTGTGCTTTGCGATCATCGCATTTATAGTAATTGAAACACTGCATACTCAGATTTCATCTTTATTCCTTGGCAAAGATGGAACCGCTTTGGCATATCAGGTGTCTGGGGGCTATATGAGATGGATTGGCTACTTTTTCATCTTCATGGGAATCAAGATGGCAACCGACGGGGTCCTTCGAGGACTTGGGATCATGCGCCCATTTCTCATTGCAAATATGGTCAACCTCGCGATTCGTCTGGCAGTTGCCCTGATTTGTGCGCCCCGTTTTGGTATCGAATTTGTCTGGCTTGCGGTGCCGGCGGGATGGCTTGCAAACTTCCTGATCTCTTATATGGCTCTCAGAAAGTCGTGGCCGGTTGATAAAGCAATTGACGAATGATCGGTTTGGTGCAAAGGGATGTCTGTTTTGCAATAGTACCGGCAATCATTGAGGAATACATCTTCCGGGGTGTGATACTCGGAGCTTATCTGAAAGTGGAGATGATGGCGGCGGTTCTGATTAGCAGCCTACTACAAAGCATTTGATTTAAGATGGTATGGGTGATATAATCTGAAATGTAAATATTTTGCTTAACTATAGGGAATTGATGGGAATGCGATTGATTTATTATTCTTGGATATTGATTTGATTACGACCAGCGGCGTAGATATAGGACAGTATATTCGGCATAGACTGAATAATTACAGCATGGAGATTGTGTTTATGTGTCTTCTGAGAAGGATAATGCAGAGCCGGAATGAGCAGCAGATAGTGCCGAGTGTGGCTCTGATAATTGTGCCGATTATCAGTATATGGTCAACTGCGTAAATCAGGGAGACATTTTCTTACCACCAAAGATGATTCGTATAATCATGGCATGGGTTTACAGAGTGTACAGGATGTTGTGAATCAAAATAATGGTGAGATACAGTTTGAAGCCACTGAAAATACTTTCATAGTCAGAGTTATATTGTTCAATTAACGTAAAGGGGGTATCGTACATCTGTTGTGTGCGAGAAAGAGAAATGGGAACATTGGAAGTGGACAAGAGTCTTAAAGCGGCGTTTAAGGAAACGCTGGAGCCGCATGGCTTCAAGAAAGTAAAGGGGAGGTATCCGCACTTTGTGAGGATGGCAACGCCCGAGATTATTCAAGTCATCAACTATCGGCTGGAGCAGGCGCTGTCGCCGCAGTTGGAAGAAAAACGGTTTGAAGTATACTGTGCGGTTGGTAGTATATACCGCCCGGAGATCAATCTGAACCGGTCTGTGTATGCCAGCATGGACTGGATACATACTACGATGCCTCATATGTACATGAAGGCAAAACGCAATGAAATAACGGTGTATGAGAATGAACAGCCGGGAGTTGACTATATCATCAAAAAGGGAGATGAAGAATCTCTCAGAGATCAGATTGCGTTTGCCATGACTGGAATAGAGCATTATGTAATTCCGGCATTTGACAAGGTAGTGGATTTAAAGACATGCGTGGATTATTTGGAGTTATATGCTTTTAGTAATTTGTATATCAGCAGAAAAACTGAATGTAATGGGGATGTATTTATTTTGCCGGCAAAGTATCCGAATAAAGAATCCTATAGAGTGAAAGTGCAAAGTGATTTTCATGAGGAAAAAAGAATAGTGATGCAACGTGTTTCAGAAGGGAAAATGACAGAAGAAGAAGGTAAACAGGAACTGCTTTGGTATGAAAGGCGGTTTTGTGACAATATTGAAAGATATGGGAAATTTTTTGAAGATGAAGCAACCAAAAAAGAAGTTTCACAATTAAAGGCAGAGCGTGCAGAAAAAAATTTAAACGCAATACGTGCGATGGGAATCGAAGTGTAAAAGACGGGGGGCAAAAAGAAGGGAGTAAGCATATGAAATTTTATTGCACGGGAAAAGGTCATCTGGTTTCTTGAAAACCAGATGACCTTTTTTGAAAAGCAGAAAGGCTTCTTGTCCTTTCATTAGTATATTCAATTTAAAGTCAACTATAATTATTTATCCTTGTTATCAGCGTCGATCACTGACTGGATCTGTTTCATAAGAGAGTCATAGTTGTCCTGATTGTCGATTCCTCCAAGCATAGGTTCTCCGACAATATTGCCATTTCTATCGACTAGTATGGTTGTAGGAAATGCCATGATGTCGGAGGCATATTTGCCTACGCTAGAATCAGAGTCAACGGAGATATTGCGGTATTTTGCACCCTGGCTGTCAAGAACGGCTGCGGCTTCCTTGATAGCATCTTCGTTTCCGTCAAATGTCTCTGTGTTGATACCTACTACCTCGCCGCCCATCGATTTGATGGCATCATTTAATTCATTAAGCTTGGACAATTCTGCGACACAAGGCTTGCAGCCGGTAAACCAGAAATTAACGACAGTTACTGCATTATTGGAAAACAGGCTTTCGTCAACAGAATTACCGTCAAAATTCTTGCCGGAGAAACTCTTGAAAGGCGTGATTTCTTCGGAACTGTCATTCTGGTCGGTGCTTTCTGATCCTGCGTTTTTATTTTCGATTTCAGCTATCTGCTTTTCAATCTGTCTGATAGTTTCGATATCATTGTTAAGTGTTTTCAGTTCATCATCCGTAAAGGATTCCTTGTTCGATTCTATTATGCCGGCCAGATAATCGGCATAATCTCCGCTTGGATCAGCATCGCTTTTATTCGCCATGCCAAATGCCTTGTTCCATACATCCTGGTGATCTGCAAATATCTGGTTCTCCTGCTGATATAGATCATCCAGCTTTGTGTTGGAATTGTCCACAGCTTCAGTGGTAGATTCTGTCTGGGTTTTTTGTGAATTCTCAGTAGTGGCAGATCCTGATCCGTTACATGCCGTGAGAGATAATGCTGCACAGAGAGTGATAATAGATATTAATGTTTTTTTTGTCTTCATAAATAATTGCTCCTTTAAATAATAATTTAGATAATATTAGTGTGGCTGATTGTTACACGTTGGTTTTGGAAGATTGTTCATGTCCCTTTTGGGAACATGGCTTTCCCATAAATTGATAGTGGATCGCGTCTTTTGGACAGGCCTTCATACATGCTCCGCATCGTATGCATTCCGGATGATTTGGTGTTTTGCATACATCTACATCCATTTTGCATGCCTTTGAACACTTACCGCATCCGACACATTTGCTGCTTTCAACCTTGATACTCATAAGGCTGACCTTGTTGAATAATGAGTAGATTGCGCCGAGAGGACAAATCCATTTACAGAAGGGTCTGTAGAACAGAATACTCAGAACGACAACTGTAATTAAAATAAGGCATTTAAATGAAAACAGCTTTCCGAGTGCAGAGCGTATAGCTGCATTTCCGAGTGAAAGTGGTATAGCACCTTCCAGAACACCTTGTGGACAAATAAACTTACAGAAGAACGGGTCTCCCATTCCTATGGAGTTCGTTACAAGCATCGGCAGAAGTATAACGAAAACAATAAGGATTATATATTTCAGGTATCTTAGTGGTTTCAGCCTGGCTGTGGAAAACTTTTTTCCGGGAATTTTGTGAAGCAGATCCTGAAACCATCCAAATGGACACAAAAACCCACATATAAATCTTCCGAGGATCACACCGATTAAAATGAAAAAACCGGTTATGTAGTAAGAAAATTTAAATTTGGATGATCCGACGACCGCCTGAAATGCACCAATGGGACACGCTCCTGTTGCAGCAGGACAGGAGTAACAGTTTAGTCCCGGTACGCATACTGTTTTTGCTTTGCCCTGATAGATCTTGCCTTTAAATAAATTGGGGATGTGAATATTGGTAAGCAGCGTGGCTGCTGCCTGTATCCATCCGCGTATTCTGGCTGTTTTTTTTGACAGTGATTTATTCTTATCCAATTCCTACACACTCCAGACATAATTTTATTGCTTTGCTGAGCACGGCAGCCGCTTCACCTCTGACTGCACCATAGCTGATCATTGCTATACCCGTGATGAGTAAAATGATCTGAGATATTTTCCCGTACTTCAAGATATTGTAGCTCCTTTCATGATTGTGTTTGTTGACCAGCTGACTTTGGTATTATACAATAGCTGTTGTAAAATTTTTGTTAAGAAGGATTTTTGTTAAGAAACAGGTGACAGTTTTGAGATTATTGATAGTTGAAGATGAGAAACAGATATGTGATATGATTGCGAAAAGTCTGTATGATGTCGGGTATGAGGTGGATACCTGTTATGACGGAGAAGAGGCTCTTGAATGCATTCTGTCAGAGGAATATGATCTGATCGTTCTGGATCTGAATCTGCCAGGTGTGGATGGAATGGAGATTTTAAAGGAACTCAGACAGAAAAATGAAGAGACAAAGGTTATCATATTATCTGCAAGGGGACAGATCGCGGATAAGGTTGAAGGGCTGGATGCGGGTGCAAATGATTATATGGAAAAGCCATTTCATTTGCAGGAGCTTGAGGCACGTATCAGAAGCCTGACAAGAAGAAAATTTGTACAGAAGGATGTATGTCTGGAAAGCGGCGGGATAAAGTTTGATACGATAAAACGTGAGGCATACGCAAAAGGAGAGAAGGTTCCCCTTACAAGAAAAGAAAATGGAATCCTGGAATATCTGCTTCTTAATCTGGGCAGACCGGTAAGCCAGGAGGAATTGATGGAGCATGTCTGGGATGCTTCGGTTGACAGCTTCAGTGGAGCAATCAGAGTACATATGTCTTCGCTGAGAAGAAAGCTTAAGGCAGTGC
>OHEP01001700.1_pt1 | contig 10844 bp, 10 predicted proteins | sample 1567271 | NCBI WGS metagenome assembly OHEP01 (sample SAMEA3879577, study PRJEB24766) | human gut metagenome | biome: human-associated habitat; feature: feces | place: USA | collected 1985/1987
GCCGAGCCGTAGGCGTTGGTGCCCTCGTCGCGGTACTCGAAGTCATTGGCCGGGGTGATGGTGAGGGTGTCGACTGGCTGCTGGCTTTCCATGTACGCCTCGTCGTAGACGACCAGCTTGCCGTCATACACCAGAAACGCCGCGCCCTCGAGGGTGCAGCGGTTTTGAAAAAATGCGAAGTCTGCGAGGTTGTTCTGCTCGACGTAGTCGTAGGTCTGGTCGGTGATCCCGTAGGTCTCGAGCGTCAGGCCGTGGCGGCCGGCGATTTCTTGAGCCAGTTGCAGGAACTTGACCTTTTCCCACGATTTGCTCCGCTTATCCTTCGCAGACTGCGGGATGGAATAGGCCCGCAGGGTGATGATGCCGGACTCGGGGACGACGCTCTCGACGAACATTTTGCCCGTCTTGGCAGCGCCGTCCTCGATTGCGATGGTGTCGCCCTTCTTGGGGTTCCACGAGTCCCACAGCTCGCGGGTGTCGTTGAGCTTGAGCAGCAGCTCGTCGCTCTGCTTTTCGGCGTACATATCGTGATAGCAGCGGTGGACGCTGATGTCCGGGTAGATGTCGACGCCTTCGTATAGGATCTTCACGGCGTCACCTCCTCCACGGCGGCAGGGTCTCCGGCGTCTCCACGGTCTCGACGATCGGGATCCGCACAGCCTCGCCGCCCTCGAAGATCAGCACGTCGCAGAGGTCGCGGTTGGCGTCGATGATGGTGCTCGCCATCCGCTCCTCGTTATAGGCTGCCAGCGCGATGCTGTCGAAGGTGTCGCCGCCCTGCGCCACATAATCAATAAAGCCGACTGTCTGCTGTGACATAGGCGCCGCCCTCCCTTCTTGCGAGTGCTTCGAGGATGAAGTCGATGAACTCCGGCTCCAGATCCCGCAGCTTTCGGATCAGGGCGTCCTCGTCGGTGTTGCCGTCGACCTTGATCGTGGGGCTGAAGGACAGGCCGCTCAGGTCGTAGACCACGGACGTGCCCGAGCCGGAGCTGATGGGCTCATAGCTGCCCTCGTCCATGGCGCCGAGCATTTCGCCGGCGCGGGCCCAGTAGGACAGGTTTTGCGAACGGTATGCAGGGTTGAAACTGATGACCGCCTCGGTCGGGTAGCGTGGATCCTCGCCGGCGATGGACGGCCCTCTTGTGAAGCCGCCGGTCGCATAGCCAGAGACAGACGCGCTGCCGCCTCCACCTCCGAACAGGCCGGCGATCTTGGAGATGACGCCGGAGCCGAAGCTGACGATCTTCGATACCCAGCCGACAATCGTGCCGAGCACGCTGGCGATGGGTTCCAGAATAGACAGCAGCGGAGTCAGCAGTGGGGTGATGGCGCCGATCAGGCTCAGGATCGGGGGGAGTAGTGCCTGAACGAGCTGCATCAGGGGATCAAGCAGCGGCATGATGACGCTGTTGACGATCTGAAGCGCGACCTCGAGCAGCGGGGTGATGACAGGCAGCAGGGCCGAGATCAGGCTGGTCAGGACGGGCAGGATCGTCGAGATGATCTGCGTCAGCATTGGCAGGATTGAGGTCAGGATGCTCACGATGGGCGGGAGTATGGCCTGCACGATCTGCATGAGTGGCGGGAGGAGCGTCTGCACGAGGTTGAGAAGCGGCGGGAGCAGAGTGCTCATTAGCTGCGTCAGAACTGGCAGAAGGTCGGCCGTGAGCTGAGAGATCAGGGGCAGAACGTCCTCGAGGGCGTCGGCCGCGCCGGTCAGGAACTCGTCGACAAACGGGGCCGCAGCCTCGACCGCCTTGGAGATGGCCGGAGTGATCTGCTCCATCAGTTTTTGCAGGGTCGGCATGAACTTGTTGAGCCCGTCGAACACAGTGTTCGCCATAGGCTTGAGGGCCACTTCGAGCCCCTGCTTCATAACCTGAAGCCGCTCGGCGAAGTCGTAGGTGTCATCAGCTGCGCCGGCGATTGTCTCGCCGTTTTCTTGCAGCTCAGCCGTCAGGTCTGCGACGGCCAGAGAGCCGTCTCGGATTGCTGCGGCCATCGTGGAGCCTGCCCTTGTGCCGAAGATCTCCGACGCGATGCTGGCGGCCTCTGCGGCCGTCCCGGCGTTTTTGATCTTTTCGTAGTACAAGGCGAGCCCGTCGCTGGCGCTGATGCCCTCCTTGGCGAGTGTGGCGACGCTCTTTTTCATAGCGCCGAGCACTTCGTCGGTGTTTACGCCGGCCTTGTCGAGCTGGCCCATCAGGGCACTCGCCGTCTCGAAGGAGTAGCCCATCTCCTGAAGCTGCGGGCCGAACTTCTGCATATCTGCCATCAGATCCGTGAAGCCCATGCCCGTGCTCTGGCTGACCTTAAAGATGTAGTCCATAGCGCCGCCCATGTCGTCGGCGTCGATGTTCCACTGCTGGAAGGCTTGGCTCGACTCCTCGATCACGCTGCCGAGGTCGTCCCCGAGCATATCGCTCACTTGGATGGCCTGCTTGGAGATCTCCTGAAGTTGCGGGCCGGTGAGGCCGAGGCGGGTGTTGTAGTCTGCGATCGCCTTGCTGGCGTCCTCCATTGTGGTCGGGACGCTCTTATAGACGGCGTCGAAGTCATCCAGAAGCCCATCCAGCGCGTCGCCGGTGGCGCCGGTTCCGATGCGGATAGCATCAGCAGCGTCATCGAAGGACGCGCCGAGATCCTTCATGTACTTTCCAGCCTCGACGACTGCCTTGCCTGTCGCCACAGCGATGCCGCCCACGGCTGCACCAACGGCCAGCGCCTTCACGTTCAGGCCGCTGATTTTCTTCTGAGCCTGTTCGATGGCTTTGCCGAGTGATGGGTCGATGCTGCCGGCCAGATTGACGACCGCCTGCATCGTTTTTTCGTTTGCCATGTGCGTCACCTCCTTCTGATGTGTGGTTTCTTAAAGCTGGCCGCACGAGTCGGCCGGCTCGCTTGGAGCCGCTTGGCCTCCTCGACGGCCTCCCCGTATTCGGTCAGGAAGTCGGTCAGCCTTCGCTCTCCGAGGTCTCGCGTTGATGTGTGGAAGGCTCGGGCGTAGTCTCGGATTGCGCGTCGGAGCTGTCGGGGGTGTAGGGTTCCTCCGACTTCCCGGAAATAAAATCCCGGCCGATCCTCATAATCTTCATAACGTCGTAGCCGCGGACGCGCTCGAGGTCGGAGATGTCGATCTCAGGGTTGACCGCGATGACGGCAGCGAAGCCGAGGTAGAGGTGCAGGCCGTAGTCCAGCTCGGCCGCGCCGGCTGCGTTGCCATTCTTGGAGCCGCTGGCGCTCAGCTTTCTGGCGTCAGCTTCAGCAAACGCCTGTGCGGTGATCTCGCTGATGTCATAGGTCAGCTCGTTGTAGCTCTTGCCGTTGATCTGCACAGGGTTGTCGAGCTTGATGGTGTTCTTCATTGGGTGCGTCTCCTTTCGATAAACAGAGGGCGCCGCATAGGCGCGGCGCCCTTCAGGTTACAGTAGGCTGCGGATGTCCTTGGCGTAGTCGACGCCGCCGACGCGCAGGATCGTGTTGAGCTGGTCGATCAGCCAGTATTCAGCGCCGCCGACGTAGAGCTGGTAGCGGCTCACGGCAAACGTGGCCTCGTTCTCGCTGGTGTTGCCGGGATCCACGGAGAGCCCCGGGATGCCCTTAGAGACGCAGCGGAGGAACGCCTTGCAGCCTTCGGTCTTTGTGGAGCCGTCGGCCTGCTTGACGTCCTGAGCCCAGCGGATCTCGATGGTCTTGCTCTCGAGCTTCATCATGTTCCGCAGGCCGAGGTCGATGCCGATCTTGGTGATGGATGCCTCCATAGCCTCGATCTGGCCGAGGATGGGGGCGGTGTAGGTTCCCATAGCCTTGAAGTCAGCGGTCACGGGAGTGACAGCCGGCAGCGCGATGGTCACGTCTTTGGCGACGAGAGTGCCGCCGATGTAGACGGTGTCGGCGAGGATGGGGCCCTTCAGGTCGAGCCACAGGTTTGCCATTACTCGTCACCTCCTTCGTAGTAGACAGAGAAGCCCGCGTCGGTGTAGGCGACGTAGACGCTCGCAGACTTGAGGGGCGGGGTCGGGGTGACGGCGATGTCCCAGCGGAAGTCGCCATTCATCACGTCCGTGGTGCTGTTCTCGCTCTCGAGGAACAGGATCACGGGCTCGCCCAGCAGGGCGCCCATGCTCACATAGCCGTCGAGCTTCTCCTGCTCGCGGTTGATGATGCGATCCTTCAGCGCGCGGGTCATAGGGCTGTCGATCTCAGGGCTCCACTCGCGCTGGAAACTATTGGTGATGTGCATGAGCATACGCATGGAGACGTCAAAGATCGCGCGAGGATCCACGTCTGCGCCGTATGTGTAGGCGGCCGTATGGTCGCCCCACAGTACCCACTCGCCTCCCCATGCGACGGCGGTGCTGATGCCGTTCTGCGTCAGCTCCTTGCCGGTCTGCTGGTCGAAGCCGCGGTTGTTGGCGTTGGCCCCGAAATACTGCTTGATGACGGGGATGGCCTTGTTGCCGCAGGTCTCCATCGGGACGCTGTTGTGGCTGAAGTCGGCCCGCATGAGCTCGACCACGGCCAGCGTGCTCAGATGGTAGACGTTGCCGAGGTTGTCGATGCCCTGCGGCCAGTAGACCTTGGATCTCTCGTTGTCGAAGGCGTTGCTTTTCTTCCACGCGATGGCCTTCTCGATGGTGTCGACCGCCGTGGCACCGACCTGCGCCTCGTCGACCTCGGCCTGCCCGACCGCAGAGGATCCGCTCACAAGGGGCAGATCAGCCACGACGAAGGCGTCCCAGTGGCCGTTGATCTTCTGGCTCGCGGTGAGCATAGCGTTGTAGACCGCCGGGCTATGGCTCCATCCGGGGGCGGCAATCAGGTTGCAGACCGCGAACTGCTCGGGATAGAGCAGCGCGATCGCGCTCAGGCCGCTGTACTCGCCGGAGGAGGTGACGCCGCCGATGATGTCGCTGTCCTCGATGCTGTCGTCCACCTCGTAGAAGCTGGCCGTCAGGGTGCCGGTGAGCGGGGAGTCCGCGATCAGGCTGGTGATGATGACGGTGCCCTTGGTGAAGTTATAGTCCACAGCGTAGTCGGTGCCCTCGACGTAGTTGCCGCTGTCATTCTTTGCGATGGTCAGGGTGTCGAGGATGATCTTGTCGCTGGCGAACTCGGCGCGGCCGCCGGTGAAGGTGAGGGCCTTGGTGGTGGCCGCCTTCTTGCGGTGCTTGCCCGCGGAGGGGTCGAGCACATTGATGACGTAGATCGGGCCGATATTCCCGAGGGTGTTGTTGAAATGCGCGTACACGGCCTCGCACAGGGTAAAGGTGCCCCAGTCGGACGAGTAGCCGATCTTCTTCTGAGCGTCGACCAGACTGGTGATCTTGATCGGCGCGTTGATGATGCCGGCCTTGCCGAAGCCGCGCACGAGGTTGACGGGTGCCGTGCCGATATAGACCGGCGTGGTGCCCGCCTGCACGGCGCTCTGTGCCACGGTCTCGCCGATGTGGCCGTAGGCGCCGTAGAGGTATTCGTTTGCCATCTGCTTATCCTCCTTTGCATGAAATTAGAGCAGCCGAGTGGCTGCCCTTAAAGCAGGTGTTGGTAGCTTTTCGGGTTGCGGGTCAGTGTCTCCTCGATGGAGAACTCAGCCCATGCAAACCAGTACGGGTAGAAGTCGGGGACGGCGTCTTGCTCCGTGACGGGGCCGAAGGTGATGCCCTTCTCCTTGATGACGCGGAGGTCGCCGAGGTACTCGGCGTTTTCAATCAGCCGGAGAGCTGTGTCCACAAAATTCCATGCGTCACGCCAGCCCTCTCCGTTCTTCACGAAGTAGGAGGCCGCCGCCTCGTTGTATTGCTGGATGTAGGTGCCGCTGCCGTCGCCCTTCGGCTTGAAGATGTCGGGCCCGTGGTAGCCGGGATCCCACGCTGAGAAGCAGAGCCGGATCTTGATGTCTCGGGCACTCTTGAGCAGGTCGTCGTCGCCCTGAACGATCTGCACGCAGACCGACGGGATCGGCGCGGCGATGTTTGGGGGCGTCCTGTCCTTCGATGGTACGAAAAGCGAGAACGCGGCCGGGTTTACCAGCTTGTATGGGTAGGAGGCGTCCGTTGCGTTGTCGTCGGGGAGCTTCAGCTTGACCAGAGGGCAGACCTCGGTGGTCAGCCAGTCCCGGACGGTTTCGATGCTGTTGACGATGGACATGGGGCACCTCCTACATGGTGACAGTCTGGCCGAGGGCCACGGTGGCGATCCCCATGTCCTCGCTCCAGTCGTTGACGATGTACTCGCGGCCGTCGACGTTTAGCCCTTCGCCCGCCGGGCGCCGAGCGGGCAGATCCTCGACCGCTGCGTAAAGCAGCAGAGAGGACTCCGCGACGCTCAGCTCTTGCCCCCCTTGGCGTTCCTTCAGGGCGTTGTCGTCCAGCACGGCGGCGATGGCTCTGCCTTCAACGGTGTGCTTCTCACCGAACTCGTCGAGATTGAGAAACGTGCGCCGACGGTCAGCCTCGACCATCGCCTTGAAGCTGAAGGCCATCAGACGGGATCGGCGGCGCCGATCTGAGGGGGCTCCTCGTCGTCGGCACCGTCATCAGGCTGCTCGGCCTTGGTGGCCTCGATGGCAGCGATGACGTCGGCCTTCTTGCGCATAGCAGAGGCGTCCACGCCATAGCGCGTGGCCACTTCCTTCAGCTCGTCGAGCTTCATGTCCTCGTTGTACTCAGGGGCCTCGTCGGCCGCGGTGTTGGTGCTGGCAGGCTCGTCGGCGTCGTCGCCGGGAGCGGGTGCGGGCTGCTCGGCAGTCTCGCCCGGCTCGCCGATGTACTTGGCGACGCCTTCCTTCACCAGACGGGCCTCCAGCTCGTCGTCGAACTTCTGAGGGCCGTCTGCTTCAGTGATGGGGATCACCTTGCGGCCGTTATAGTAGCCGAAGGTGCCCTTGATGATCTGGATCATGCTCTGCTCCTTTCTGCTGCGCTCAGTCCGTCAGGACGTCCGCAACGATGAACGGGTTCTTGTTGTTGGGGATCATCAGCGGGCGGCTGGAGATGGTCAGCGTGCGGCTGTTGCCTTCGGCGCTGCTCACATACTTCGGCACGCGGCGGCCGGCGTAGGTGTGGAACTCGCCGTCGCTCTGCTCGACCTGAGAGACGGCGCCGTAGGCGGTGCGGCCAGCGCCGGGAGCGGTGAGGACGCACTTGCCGGACGGGATGTAGAGCTTGTCGTTGCCCTCGTCGTCGGTGTAGGTCAGGTCGTAGGAGATGACGCTGATGATGCGGCCGAGGACGTTCAGGCGGGCCACGATGGCAGCGCCGTCAGGCAGCAGCTCGGGCTCCGCGTTGCCGATCTCGATGCGGCGGTTGTCGAGGAGTTTCTGCACGGCTGCGTCGTTGATGATGGTGTCAGCCACGTCCGGGGAGCAGACCAGATCAGAAGCGCGGAGGCCGCGCTTGGTCAGCATACGGATCATGGCCTCCAGATCCTTCAGGATCTTGCCGCCGGTGGCGTCCCACTTGGCCGTCGGGGTGTAGGTTGCGGGGTTGCTGGCCTCGGAGTAGAAACGGATCTCCATCTCGTCAGCCTTGTCGACGTCGTCGGCGATGTGCTTCATCACGCAGCCGTTGGTCAGCATGGTCTCGGCGGCCATTGCTTCTTCGCGGTTGGTGATGAGCTCGCCCAGCTCGTCAGCGTCGCGCAGGATGAGGGTCTGCTGGCGCTGCTCAGGGGTGAGCTGAGAGTAGAGAGCCTCGCCGAAGCCACGCTTGCGCAGCTCGTCGAGGGTCAGGACGCGACGAGGAGCCACGAAGGGCGGGGTGTAGCGTTCCATATTGTAGCCGGCGCGCAGGACGGTGACGCCGCCCTTGCGAGGGGCCACGAAGGGTGCCAGCTTCTTGCTGCCGTCACGGAACTCGACGAGCACGTCGTCGGTGGCGAAGATGTCGCTCGCGTCGTTGGTGGGGAAGTAGCGGTCACGCAGGAAGGTCGCAGCAGGGGTGAGCTGCTGCACGGCCATGAGCAGCGTGTGGGTGTCGTAGAAGTTAAAAGGCATTTTGTTGTCCTCCTTCTCTTAGTATTCGATGGCGTCGGAGAGCAGGATGCCGGCCTTGCGCAGCTCCTCCTCGTCGGTCGCCTTCAGGGTGTAGCCGCTTGCGACGGCCAGCTTGTTGCGGGCGAAGTGGCCGGTGCGGTAGGCCAGCACGGTCACGTCCGCGGTGGTGCCGACTTCCACGTCCTCGGCGAGGATGCAGTTGGCGGTCAGGGTTTCGTTGGTGGTCGCGGTGGAGCCGAGGATCACCAGCTTGCCGGCGTCGGCGCTGCCAGCAGACAGGGCCAGCACGGTGCCGCGCTTATAGGTGGCCGCGGCGGTGGCCTCCTTGCGGATGGTCACGGTGAGCACGTCAGCGACGGGCTCGTTGGCAACGATCAGGCCGTCATAGCCGACGCTGCCGAGGTTTTCGTCCAGTCTCTTGCTCATTACTTCTTACCTCCGTTCTGAGACTTGGTGGAGTTGTAGAGGCCGACGATGGCGTCCACCTTTGCCTTGTCGTCGTTTTCGCTGCCTTCCTCGCCGCCGTTAGGGGCAGCGCCGACGCCGGCAGCGCCGGACTCGTCGTTGTCAGCCTTGGCGTCCTTCAGGTGCTTGGCACCGAGGGCCGCCTGCTTCTGCATAGCCTTGAGCGCGAGCTGCTCAGCGGTGCAGGGGGTCTCGCCGTACTTGGCGTCCCTGACGAGCTGCGCGTCGCCCACACTTGCGGCGATGCTGTCGATGGCCTCGATGCGGGCGCGCTCCTGCGTTCTGGCAGTTTCGGCCGCCTGCTGCTCGATCTGAGCCACGACGTCGGGGTGCTGTGCTCTCATTTCTTCGAGGGTCATGGTCTTGTTGTCCTCCTTCTTGGGGCCGTCGTTCTTGGCGGCCGCGTGTTTATTTCCAGCCGCAGGGGCGGCGTGGATGCTGTTGTCGATGGGGATCGTCCCCGGGATGTGCCTGAAGCCCTTGACGTCGTGCCGGATGCCGGCGACGAGGAGCACCTTCTTGTCGGCGCTCAGGGTGACGTCGGGGCCTTCGTCCGTGAGCAGAGTGTCGGCAAAGCCGTTGTCAATAGCCTCCTGCCCGACCATCCACGTCTCGCGGGTCATCATGCTGCGGAGCTGGTCGACCTCGATGCCGGTCTTGGCGTGGTAGATCTCCGCGATGGCCCGCTCGCTCGCGTCGAAGTCCTTCTGGAGCTTCTTCAGGTCTGCGAGGGTGTAGTAGTCGTAGAGCAGCCCGGCGACGCCGTGGATCATAACCATGCTGCCGGGATAGACCTGCACCTCGTCACCTGCGCAGGCGATGACGCTGGCCGCGCTGGCCGCGATGCCTTCCACGACGACGACCTTGTGGCCGGTCAGGCCCTTGATGGCGTTGTGGATGGCGATGCCTGTGTAGAGGTCGCCGCCGCAGCTATTGATCTTGATGGTGATATTGCTCTTGCCCTTGACGGCCGCGAGATCCTCCATGAAGCTCTCGGGCGCGATGTAGAGGCCGGGCTCGGGCTCGCCCGTCCACCAGTCCACAGGCTGACGGCTCACGACGTCGCCGTAGAGGGTGATCTCGCCCTCGTCGTCGCCGATGCTGGCGACGTTCCAGAACTTGATCGGCGTGCCCGCAGTCTGAGGCCCGGCACAGAGCCGGGGAGTGTTATGCGTTCTCATGCTTGTCTCCTTCCTTGATGCTTTTGATGGCCTCGGCGACGATCGCCTCCCGCAGAGCTGCGGAGATCGTGCCGCTGGCCGCTGTGCTCTGGTCGACCTGCCCCTGCGCTGCGCGCAGCTTCTCGTTTTCCCGAGCGAGCTGGTCGACGTTGGCGTCCCACTGACCGCCGTTGAGTCGGATGGTCGCCTGCTCTCTGGTCGTGATGCCTTCGCCGATGGCGAGGATCTCGGCCGTGATCTCCTTCGTCGGGTCGAGCTGTCCCTGAGAGGGGCCGATCCACTCGGCGCCGAGGTATGCGGCGCGGATCGCCGGGTCTGCGAAGTAGCCCGGGGCGCTGATGCGGCCGCGGGCGACGGCTTCGGAGAGCCAGATCTCATATACCGGCGTGCAGAAGTCATCGACAAACCACTTGCGCCTCATGCGGAACGCCTTCCACGCCTCCATCAGGGCGGCGCGGCTGGCGCTGTACGAGCTGTTGAAGCTCTTGAGCAGCAGGTCGGCCGGGATCTCGAGCGCCGCGCCCACCTGTTCGCAGATGGCGCGCAGGAAGGTGTTGAAGCCGCTGGCCGGCCGTTTGGGGTCTGCAAAGGTCACGTCCTCGCCGGGCTCCATGATGTTGATCTGGCCGGGGCCCATCTCGTACTCGTTAGGATCTCGGCTCACCTCCGGCAGGCTGCTCCCGACCTCGTTGAACGGGTTGTCGCCGGCGCCTGCCTCGGTCTTGATGAAGGCCGTGAAAAACGACTCGACGACCGCCGCAGTCAGCTCGCTCTCGGTGTAGCGGCGAAGCTGGAGCAGGGGCTCGATGACCTGCGCGAGATAGCTGACGCCGCGGTATTGATCCGGGCGCTCGCTCTCCATGACGTGCAGGATGTTCGGCAGGCCAGTCCGCTCGCCGTATGCCTGAACACGGGCCCACGTTGTCGTCGTGCTGCCGAGCTCGAAGGGGTAGGTGCTGCGGATGTGGTACGCCTCGATCTGGCCGTCGTCGTTCACCTCGACGCCGTCGTAGATGGTGTTGCCGTTGGCCGCCTTGCCGGTGGTCAGCAGCATCGGGGTGATGATGCCGGAGGTCGTTGGCGTGGCGACTCGGTCAGCCTCGATCAGGTGCAGGCGTAGCGAGTAGGGCGTGAGCGGCGTCGGCTCGTACTGCTTCACGACGGCGAACACGTCGCCGCTGACCAGCCACGAGGCGAGG
>OHEP01001703.1_pt1 | contig 10834 bp, 8 predicted proteins | sample 1567271 | NCBI WGS metagenome assembly OHEP01 (sample SAMEA3879577, study PRJEB24766) | human gut metagenome | biome: human-associated habitat; feature: feces | place: USA | collected 1985/1987
CCCCAGTCATCGACAGATAAGTGTAGCGCGACTCCTGGTCGTTGTAGAACTGGTCGAGTTCGGTCACATTGTTGAAACGCGTGTAGTAGCCGCTGACCTTGAAAGCGAAGATGGGTCCGTTGAACGCATAGCTGGCTTCGGCAGTCATTACTTCCTCGTTGGTCAGATTCGTGGCGAAGTCGTTCTTCAGACGGGGAGCGATGAAGGCATTGTAAGGCAACGGTGCGTTTTCTTCATATCCAAGCCCGACGTTGAACACGTGTTTGCCTCCGATACGGAAAGTCGCTCCGGCCTTGGCTCCGCTTTCCAAAAATTTGGCTGTGCCGCTCTTGCCTTTTGAGTTGTTGGCCGCACGACCGTTGCGCATCAAACCTTCACGTTCCATGGTCGTTCCGCCCAAACGTCCGGCAAAGAACAAACTGTAGAAGCTTTTATCGAATTGGTAGTTGGCCCAAACGTTGGCTTTGTTGACGAATATATTATAATTGTAGCCAAACTTGTCGTCTTCACCGATCAGGCGGTTGGGATTGTCCAGATCGTTTTGAATCATGCTGGAGTTGTAGCCGTAGTCACGAACGGAGAATTTGTCTACGTCCGTATATTTGTTGGCACCCAGCAAATCTTTCATGGTTTTGTAGTGCATGCCTTTGGTGGTGCTGGCGTTTACGCCGGCTGTGATATAACCGTACTCGTCCATGTCGCGTTTCAGGGTGGAACCGAAGTTGAAGGCCATTTGGTCGTTATGACGATTCTCTACGTAGTACAAGGCTTCGCCCCCTAACGTGTTTTGTTGGGCGTTGGCAAAGTACATGGCATCCCAATCGAGTTGGCGGTGGGACTTTGCGCTGGTCCAGTAATTGTATGCGTTTTGCCAAGTCTCCACATCCTCGTCGCTCAACGGTTGGTTGAATACGTTGCCGCTGATTTGTCCGCTCGGTAACTTTTTGTAGTAATCCGGACGCGGGTCGGCGGCATTTCCACTCCATCCTAAAGCGCTGCTGGCATACATGCTGTATTTTCCGGAGAACGATGTAGACAGCTTGGTTCGTTCGTTGATGTCGAAATCCCAAGTGACAATCGCTGTCGGTTCGAAAGAATTTACCACACGTGCATTACGCTTTTCGCCGTTTTGGTAACCCCAGTTCGGGTTGTAGTAATGGTCGTTGGCCAACCAGTACGCTTCTTCTGTGGAAGAACCCTGCTGGGCACGTTCGGTGGGGGAACCCCAGGTCGTGAAGCTCAAGCTGTGTCGGTCGTTGAACCGTTTCTCGAACCCTAACAAATAGCTGAACGAATTGTAGAACGTACCTTCTACGAATCCTTCATTGGCCCAACGGTAACCGATGGAACCGGTGAAGGCCCATCCGTTGCTCATCAGTCCCGAAGAGTAGGTGTACATGCCTCGTGCACGATAGTTTCGATTGGTACCGGACAACGATAATTTGTGGCCTGTGGCGTATTGTCCGGCCCGTACATTAATATTATCCGCTCCTCCCACCGACGTATAACCGAATTGGTTCATCAGGAAAAACGGGGAGCCTTCACGGTTACGGGTTGCGTCGTTCAGTCCTCCGATGGAACTGTAACTGAATACGCCTCGTTCGGCATCGTTGAACTGGATACCGTTGATGAACATGTCGTTGTTGGAATTTTGATAAGCCCTCAGGCGGAAGCGCATGGGACTGAATAGATAGCCCACTTCAGACAAGTACAGGTCGTTGCCGACTCCTGTGATGGCCGAAACGGTCTGGCCCGCGTCGTCATCTTCATTGAGTTGCGATTCTGTGAACGAAAAGTCCGCATTCTCATTCTGTGCCCGTTGTTGGAGCACGGCCAGAGTGTCTGTCTGTTGTGCGTGGAGCAAGGCTGACACAAAGAATGCCGATAGAATCAAAGTTGTCTTTTTCCCCATATCTCGTAGATTTATTATATTGTTGTTACAAAGAAACACATTATTTTCAAATTAAAGTCATCCCGGACTAACTTTTTGCCATTTTTTTTGGCTCGGTAGCCGAAAAAAGCCATATTTGTAATAGAGAATTAACAAAACGTTAAAAAAACATCTTATGAAACGAATGTTTATGGTTATGGGCTTGTTCGTGCTGCTGTTTACGGCGGCACGTGCCCAAGAGAAGAAATTCGGCATGTATGCGGTTGGGTTTTATAATCAGGAAAATCTTTTCGATACCATTCATGACGAGGGGAAAAACGATTTCGAGTATCTGCCCGATGGGGCTATGAAATGGAACGGAATGAAGTATTTCGCGAAATTGAAGAACATGGCCACTGTATTGTCGGAGATGGGGACAGACAAGTTGCCCAATATCGGTGCGTCTGTCATCGGGGTGTCTGAGGTTGAGAACAGCCGTGTGATGCAAGATTTGGTGGAACAGCCGCCTTTGAAAGCACGTGGAATGAAGTTCGTTCATATAGAAGGGCCGGACAAGCGTGGCGTAGATTGTGCGCTGATATACAATCCCCGTTTCTTTACACCGGAAAAGTCGTTTCTGCAACCTTATGTATATGAGGCGAAAGACAGTGCTTATCATACGCGTGGCTTCCTGACCGTACAAGGTAAACTGGCGGGCGATGATGTGACCTTTATCGTATGCCATTGGCCCAGCCGTGCAGCGGTTTCATACTATAGGGAGCGTGCAGGGAAACAAGTCCGTATGTTGAAAGACAGTATCAGCAAGGCAAATCCGGAAATGAAAATCATCGTGATGGGGGATATGAACGACGATCCTTTCAGTCCGAGTATGGCGAAAGCTTTGGGAGCCAAGCGCGAAATGAAAGATGTGGGCAAGTCCGATTTGTATAATCCTTGGTGGAACGTGCTGGCTAAAGACGGACGGGGCACGTTGATGTATGACGGCAAGTGGAACTTGTTCGACCAGATTGTAATGACTCCCAATTTATTGGATTTGGATGGTAAGAAGGATTATTCGACCTTGAAGTTCTTTAAGAATGAGATATTCTCGCGCAATTATCTGTTTCAAACCGAAGGGCGATACAAAGGCAATACCAAGCGTACGCATGCCGGCGGAGTGTGGCTGAACGGTTATAGCGACCACCTTCCGGTTGTGGTATATTTGGTAAAAGAGATGAAATGACGCTACAAGCACTCCCCCGAAACGGTAAAATACGCTTCGGGGGATTTTTTTTGTATAAAAGATATGGGCGGGAGATTGGATTTGAAGAAAAATGCCTATCTTTGTCCTACCAAAAAAGAGTGAAACGAATTGTTCTTTTTATAAATTATAAAGATATGGTTAATTACAAAGACTTAGGCTTGGTGAACACCAGAGAGATGTTCAAAAAAGCCATTAATGGCGGTTATGCCATTCCTGCTTTCAACTTCAACAACATGGAGCAGATGCAGGCTATCATTCAAGCAGCCGTAGAGACCAAGTCTCCGGTGATCCTTCAGGTTTCTAAGGGTGCCCGTCAGTATGCCAACGCTACGTTGTTGCGCTATATGGCTCAGGGTGCTGTTGAATATGCAAAGGAATTGGGTTGTGCCAATCCTCAAATCGTGTTGCACCTCGACCACGGAGATACTTTCGAGACTTGCAAGAGCTGTATCGACTCAGGTTTCTCTTCAGTGATGATCGACGGTTCTCACCTTCCGTATGACGAGAACGTGGCTTTGACGAAGAAAGTCGTAGAATACGCTCACCAATTCGACGTAACCGTAGAAGGTGAGTTGGGCGTATTGGCCGGAGTAGAAGACGACGTTGTGGCTGAACATCACACCTACACCCGTCCTGAAGAAGTAGTTGACTTCGTAACCAAGACCGGTTGCGACTCTTTGGCTATTTCTATCGGTACTTCTCACGGTGCATATAAGTTCAAACCCGAACAGTGCCACGTTGATCCCGCTACAGGCCGTTTGGTTCCTCCTCCTTTGGCATTCGATGTATTGGACGGCGTAATGAAGGAGCTTCCGGGCTTCCCCATTGTACTGCACGGTTCTTCATCTGTTCCTCAGGAAGAAGTAGACACCATCAACAAATACGGTGGCAAGTTGGAAGCAGCTATCGGTATCCCCGAAGACGAATTGCGTAAGGCTGCCAAGAGTGCAGTTTGCAAAATCAATATCGACTCAGACTCTCGTCTGGCTATGACGGCTGCTGTTCGCAAGGTATTTGCTGAGAAGCCGGCAGAGTTCGACCCGCGTAAATATTTGGGTCCGGCTCGCGACAACATGAAGAAATTGTACGAGCACAAGATTGTCAACGTTTTGGGTTCTGACAACAAGTTGTAATCCGTCGTACGACATATAAAAGTTAAAGGGCTGCTTTCGGGCAGCCCTTTTTTTATGCTTATCGCATGTTTAGTAGGTTTTCAGTTTTCCTCGCCGTTGTCCGTCAGTTGTTTGATGGCTCCGTTGCTGGGGTAGAAAGTGACTTGGGTGGTGGTTTTCTTGTCGAAGAGCACATTACTCAGGATTTCCACATGGCCGAATTGCCCCATGGGGAACTCCCCTTTGCAGAACTCTCTGGAAGCATTGAATACGCTGACCGCCACTCGTTCAGGTACATTATAATATACTCCTTCCTCCATTTTACCTTTCTTTTTTGCAGCCTTTTCGTCCACGACGGGCTGGGGGAGGGTATTCATGTTTTTCAAAGAGAGGTAAACCGGCTCGCCGGATAAATCGTCATTGTCCACTACGCCCAGTTTTTCCGAGAAACGGAACAGCACCATCCGGTCTGTAAACTCCGCAGGCGTGAGTTCTATGGTGAAAACCTCCGTACTGGTGTCCACAGTGCCCTTGAAGAGTTGTGTAAGGGCTGTTTCCTGCATCGTCAATTGGTCGAGCATAAGTTTGAGTTGAGCGCCATCCTTCGGCATGTTGTCCGCTTCGCCCTTAATCAATGCCGTGCGGCTGTCCCGGATATCATAGATTTCTTCGGCCGTCAGTTCGGCTATTTTGGCATTGCTTCCGGCAGAAAGGATTTCCTGATTCATGTAATCTCTGGGATTGAGTCTTTTAGGAGCATCATTTCCTTTCGGTACGGCCGGTAACGGTTCCTCTTCCCCGTCGGTATTGATGGACAGGAGGATGCCTTCGGAAGTGAGACCTACCAACGGAGCTACGGTTCTCTTTTTAAGCTGTATGCTGTAAACTTTTTGAGGATCGGGTACTCCGTAGGGTACCATATCTATACTTTTTATACTCCACTTCGTGTAAGGTTCCTGGTTTATTTGGGACAAACGGAGATAGCGGTCTGCATATTTGCTGAATTCTCCGGGGGTATAGACTTGCTTTTCGGCCACGACGACCAGACGAAGGGCTGTACGGGGCAAGTAATAGGTTACGCCCTCCACCGTGGCGGAGCCATGGTAAACTGCCTCCGAGAAGGCGACCGTGCGCCGCACGGCTGTTGGCCGGGGCAGCTCGGTCAAAATCAGTGAAAACCCGCAGCGGTGCAGCCGCAGGGCGACGCCCGTTGCGATGTCGCCCGCGCCGCGTATTAAAACCAACATCCGATCACATCCTCCCTTAACATAGCAGTGGCGGCGGGATACCCTTCCGCGCGGAGCAAACGGGCGATGGCTTCACCCCGGGCGCGCAGCTCCGGCGTATCCGCCTGGTTGAGCAGCGCGGCCGCCGGGCAGGAAACGCCGCTGTGCCGGAAGCCTCGGAGCAGGATGCGCGCAACGTCCTCTTCCCCGATGCAATGCGCGGGAGAGAACCCGGAAAGCGCACAGCGGTGCAGCACTTCGCCTGCCGGCCTGCCGAGTGCGGAAAGCCCGGCTACCTGGATGAGCAGCCCTGTCCCCTCCGGGATGCAGGGCTCGTCCGCCCGGTGCCACTTGAGCGGCAGCCGCCGGGAGCCATCCGCTTCACAGAGCACGTGGCCGAAAGCCCCGCATGCCGCGGCGAAAAGCTCCGGCGCAAGCCCGGTCATCTTCCCGCCTCCCGCCGGGTGTCCGGCGAGCACGAGCGCGCCGGGCCGCGCGGCCGCGGTGAGCTCCTCCGGCGCGGCGGGCGCGCAAAACGCAACGCCTGCGGGCGGCGGCCAGGCGAGGTGGGTGGTGGTCGTGAGCAGCACCGCAGCGCCGTCCGCGGCGAGCGCGCGGCCCAGATGGAACAGGAGCGCCGTCTTTCCGCCGCCGCCCGTTATGGCAATTACCTTTGGCGGCGGACAGGGAAGGGAAAGCTGCATGGGATTCCTCCTGCGGGCAATGGAATCTTTCTATTTCATCATACTATATTTTCCCGCAAAACGCCAATGTGATCACCACAAAACACGGCGCTTCCTTTTGGGTGGACAAGCCGGCATGCAATCTGGTATAATGAATTAGCGTTATTCTCGTATAAAAATAACGATCTTGGTGGAACGCTATGGCTTCTTTGCGAAAAAAACAACCGGCCATTCCGAAGCAGCGCAGCGCACGCTCCCAGTCCCGGGTGCTGCTTTTGCTCGCGCTGCTGCTCCTTGCGTTGTTCCTCACCTCCTTCGCGTTCGGGCGCTACGGCGTGCCCGTTTGGGATGTGGCGCGCATTCTTGCCTACCGCGCGGCCGCGCTCGTGGAGGATGGGCTTGGCTGGCTGCTGCGGCGCTCCGTGGAATTCCTGCCCGATACGGCGCCCTGGACGGCGCAGATGGAGACGGCTGTTATCAACATCCGCCTGCCGCGCATCCTGCTTGCGTGCATGGTGGGCTGCTGCCTTTCGGCGGCGGGCGCAGCGTACCAAGGCGTGTTCCAGAACCCGATGGCCTCGCCGGACGTGCTGGGCGCGTCCTCCGGCGCGGCGTTTGGCGCGGCGCTTGCGATCCTGCTCGGCGCATCCAAGCGGGGCGTAACGCTCGCGGCCTTCGCGGCAAGCCTCGTTGCGGTTTCGCTCGTGTTCCTGATCGCGCAGCGCGCGCCGGGGAACCGGGTCGTGAACCTGATCCTCGGCGGCATTATGGCAGGCTCCCTGTTCTCGGCGGCGACCTCCTATGTGAAGCTGGTGGCGGATCCGGCGAACCAGCTCCCGGAGATCACCTATTGGCTCATGGGGAGCCTTTCCGGCACAAGGCTTGCGGATGTTGGCCTTGCGGCCATCCCCATGGCGCTCGGCTGCATTCCGCTGCTGCTGATCCGCTGGCGCATCAATCTGCTGACCTTGGGCGATGAGGAAGCGCGTACGCTCGGCGTGAACACGAACCTGCTGCGCATCCTTGTGATCGTATGCGCGACGCTCGTCACTGCGGCGAGCATCTCTGTTTCCGGCATGATCGGCTGGGTCGGCCTCGTGATCCCGCACCTCGCGCGCAAGCTCGCCGGGAACAACTACCGCTATCTCATGCCGGCAAGCATGCTGGCGGGAGCAGCGTTCCTGCTGGTGGTGGACAGCATTTCGCGCAACCTGCTTGCCGTGGAGATCCCCATAGGCATCCTGACCGCGTTCATCGGCGCGCCGTTCTTCCTATACTTGATTTTAAGGCGGGAGAAAACGCTGTGAGCATTTCCATAGAACAACTGCAATTTGCGTACCGTGCGCGTCCCGTGCTGCAAGGGGTGAGCTTTTCGGCGGAGAATGGCTGCCTGCTCGCGGTGCTCGGGCCAAACGGCGCGGGCAAAACGACGCTGTTCCGCTGCATCCTCGGCCTCCTCAGCCGTTACCGGGGGCGCATCCTCGTGGACGGCATGGACGCGCGGGCGCTTTCCGCCCGGGAGCTTGCGCGCCGCGTCGCCTACATCCCCCAGGTGCATGGGCAGGCGTTCTCCTATTCCGTGTTGGAGATGGTGCTTATGGGCATGACGCATGGGATTTCGCCGCTTGCAGCCCCGAAGGAGAAGGAGGCCGCCGCGGCGCGTGCCGCACTCGCGCGGCTTGGGATCGAGCATCTTGCGCGGGTCCCGTTTTCCCAGCTTTCCGGCGGGGAGCAGCAGCTCGTGCTGATCGCCCGGGCGCTTGCGCAGGCGGCGCGTACGCTCGTGATGGACGAGCCGACGGCGAGCCTCGATTACGGCAACCAGGCGTGCGTGCTCGAACATGCGCGCACACTCGCGCGGGAGGGCTACGCCGTGGTGCTTTCCACGCACAACCCGCAGCATGCGCTCACCTATGCGGATGTGGCGCTGGCCCTGCTGGATGGGCGTGTTGCGGCATATGGCCCGCCGGCGGAGGTGCTGGATGCGGCGCTGCTGTACCGGCTTTATGGTGTGCGGGTGGAATTTTTGAAAACGGAAAGCGGCATGCTGATCGCACCGCGCGCCGGAGGTGGGGAACATGCGGTTTGAATGGACGCGGGACGCGATCCGCTTCCGCCTGGATGCGGCGGCGCGCGTCCGCTTTGATGAGGCGATTGCCGCGCGCATCCTGCCGTACCTGCCGGAAAATGCGCACCTGTGCGACGCGGGCTGCGGCCTCGGGCTGCTGAGCCTCGCGCTCGCGCCCCGCTGCCGCGCCGTGACGGCGGTGGACGAAAGCGGCGCCGCGCTCGCCGTACTGGAAGAAAACGCGGCGCGTGCAGGGATTGAGAATATACGAGGCGTGCAGGGGAACCTGTTCGCCATGCGGCCGGAGACGCCGTATGACGCGATGGTTTTCTGCTTCTTTGGCCATACACGGGAAACGCTGCACGCGGTGCGCGCCCAGTGCGCCGGGCGTGCGATCCTCATCAAACGGGATCATGCGGAGCGGCGTTTCACACTGGAGCACCGGCCGGCGCGGCGGCTGAACTTCCAAACGGCCTGCGCGGAGCTTGCGGCGCTCCAGACGCCCTTTCTTTCGGAGACGTTCCCGATGGAGATGGGACAGCCCTTCCGCTCACTCGCGGATGCGGCGCGCTTCTTCGCGCTTTTCAGCGAGGATGGCACATCCCAGGATCTGGAGCGGATCGCGGGGCGGCTCGTGGAAACCGGGGAAGCGGAATTCCCGTATTATTTGCCGGCCCGGCGCATGCTCGGCATGATCGTGCTCGACGCGGGGGACATTCCCGATTTCGTATAAATTACATTCTGACCAACTGGAGGATTATACGATGAAAAAACTGCTCGCTTTTGCGCTGGCCGCGCTGGTGGCGGCATCGGCCCTTGGATGCGCCGTGCAAACGCCTGCGCGGACGCATGCGCCTGCGCAAACGGAGCTTCCGCCGGAAACTGCGCCGGGAACGCGGCGGTTTACCGATTCCGCCGGGCGTACGGTGGAGCTGCCCGCGCAGCTTGATTTGGTCGCTGTGTCCGGGCCGCTCGCGCAGATCGTGCTGTTCGCACTCTGCCCGGACAAGCTCGTAGGCGTCGCTTCCGCGTGGGATGAGAGCGCTGCGGAATATCTTGCGGCGGAGTATTACAACCTGCCTGAGCTTGGCCAGCTTTACGGCGGGAAGGGCGAGCTGAACCTGGAAACGCTGCTTGCAAGCGGCGCGCAGGTGGTCATCGACGTTGGCGAACCCAAGGACAGCGTCGCGGAGGATCTCGACGCGCTGCAGGAGCAGACAGGCGTCCCGTTTGTGCATATCACGGCGACGACGGAGACGATGGGCGAGGCATACCGCAAGCTGGGTGAGCTCACCGGCATGGCGGAGGCAGCGGAAACGCTCGCCGCTTACTGCGATGAAATCTACGCGCAAACGCTTGCGCTTGCGGGCAGCGTCAAAAAGGTGAACCTGCTCTACTGCCTGGGCGATGCGGGGCTCAACGTGATCGCGCAGGGGAGCTACCATGCGGAGATCATCGACCTGCTTTCCAATAACCTTGCCGTTGTGGATGAGCCCTCCAGCAAGGGCAGCGGCAACGAGGTGGATATGGAGCAGATCCTCCTCTGGAACCCGGACGTGATCCTGTTTGCGCCGGGCAGCATCTATGCTGCGGTTGGGGAGGACGCACTCTGGCAGCAAGTCGCGGCCATTCAAAACGGCACATATTATGAGGTGCCGTTCGGGCCGTATAACTGGATGGGCTTCCCGCCTTCCGTGCAGCGCTACCTCGGCATGCTCTGGATGGCGAAGCTGCTTTATCCGGAGTCTGCGGAATACGACCTTTACGCGGAGGCGGCGGAATACTTCCGCCTGTTTTACCACAGCGAGCTGACCGAGGCGCAGTACGGCGCTTTGGTTGCAAATTCCATCGGCGCGGCGGAAACGCCTGCTGCATAGGAGGACATATATGAAGGAATTGTTTTCGGCGATGCGGGACGCGGTTGCCCGGGGCGAGGACGCGGCACTTTGCACGATCGTCGCAAGCTCGGGTTCCACGCCCCGGGGCAGCGGGGCGAAGATGGCTGTGTTTGCGGATGGGACGACGTGCGGGACGATCGGCGGCGGCGCGGTGGAGCATGAGAGCATCGCGCTCGCAAAGGAGGCGCTTGCGCGCCGCTGCGCGTTCACGCGGGGCTTCTGCCTTGCGCCCAGCCAGGTAGCGGACATCGGCATGATCTGCGGGGGGCAGGTCGTTATCACGTTCCAGTTTTTCGCGGGCGGGGATGCGGCGGCGCTGACGCTGCTTTCCCATATCGCGGCGCTGTTTGATACGCAGCAGGACGCTTGGCTCGTGACGAAGCTTTCCGGCGGTGTGGCGGCGGACATGGGCGTTTACGCGCGGGATACGGGGCTTTTATTCGCAAAGGAGATTCCAGAAGCGGAGATCCTGCCGCTGCTCGCGCCGCGCGCGGTGCGCGGGCAGGGGGAGCCGTGCTATTATGTGGAGCCGCTCACGCGCGCGGGGCTTGTGTATGTGTTCGGCGGCGGGCATGTTTCGCAGGAGCTTGTGCCGCTGCTTGCGCGCGTCGGCTTTTCCGTAATGGTGTATGAGGACCGGGAACGCTTTGCCGACCCGGCGCGCTTCCCCGGCGCGGTGCGCACGATCCTCGCGCCGTTCCCAGAGGCGGCGG
>OHEP01001711.1_pt1 | contig 10808 bp, 10 predicted proteins | sample 1567271 | NCBI WGS metagenome assembly OHEP01 (sample SAMEA3879577, study PRJEB24766) | human gut metagenome | biome: human-associated habitat; feature: feces | place: USA | collected 1985/1987
AGTGCGTACTCGAAACCGGACGTACCCATCAGATTCGTGTACACATGAAACACATCGGGCACACCTTGTTCAATGATGAACGTTACGGTGGTCACGAAATCTTAAAAGGAACTCATTTCAGCAAATACAAACAATTTGTAAACAACTGTTTCGAAATCTGTCCCCGTCAGGCACTGCATGCCAAGACACTGGGCTTTGTACACCCTCGTACAGGAGAGGAAATGTTCTTCACTTCCGAACTGCCCGAGGATATGACCTGCCTGCTGGAACGATGGAGAACGTATATCAGTAACAGAGAATAACAACTATGAAACGTACAATTGCGATTGTAGCAGGAGGAGACTCATCTGAACATGGAGTCTCCATGAAAAGTGCAGAGGGTATCTACTCTTTTATCGATCAGGACAAATATACCCTCTATATCGTGGAACTGACTAAAGCACGCTGGGAAGCGATTCTTTCCGACGGCAGCCGTGCACAAGTGGATAAGAATGACTTCAGTTTCATGGATCATGGACAGAAAATCATACCCGACTTTGCCTATATCACCATCCACGGAACTCCGGGTGAGGACGGCCGTCTGCAGGGCTATTTTGATATGCTCCACATCCCTTATTCGTGTTGCGGAGTACTGGCAGCGTCGCTCACGTACGATAAGTTTGCCTGCAACCAGTATCTGAAAGGTTTCGGTGTGCGCATTGCCGAATCGTTGTTGCTGCGCGGCGGACAGTCGGTAACGGATGAAGATGTGATGGAGAAAATCGGTCTGCCTTGCTTCATTAAGCCCAGCTTGGGAGGTTCCAGCTTCGGCGTGACCAAGGTGACGGCGAAAGAGCAGATACAACCTGCCATAGCCAAGGCATTTGCGGAAGCGCAGGAAGTAGTGGTGGAGGCCTTTATGGACGGAACCGAGATTACCTGCGGCTGTTACAAAACAAAAGACAAGTCCGTAGTGTTCCCCATTACGGAGGTGGTGAGCCACAACGAGTACTTCGATTATGAAGCTAAGTATAATGGTGCGTCTGACGAGATTACTCCCGCCCGCATCTCGGACGATTTGACCCGCCGGGTGCAGACGCTGACTTCTGCCATTTATGATATACTCGGGGCCTACGGCATTATCCGTGTGGACTATATCATTACCGAAGGGGAAAAAATCAATCTGCTGGAGGTGAATACCACCCCCGGAATGACTGCCACCAGCTTTATTCCCCAGCAGGTTCGTGCTGCCGGAATGGAGATGAAGGATGTAATGACAGATATTATAGAAAACAAGTTTAAGGATTAATCATTATTCATTATGAATGCGAACGTGGAATTTGATGAAATCCGTCCTTATCATGATGAGGAACTTCCTCAAGTCTATGAGGAACTGATTGCCGATGCGGCGTTCCGGCAGGCAGTGGATACTGTGATGCCTGGTGTACCTTTTGAAGTCTGGTCGCAGAAAATGCGCGCGTGTAAAACCAAGCTGGAATTTCAGAAGACCTTCTGCTATGGGCTTCTGTGGAAATTGGCGAAGGAGGCTACGGATGGATTGACTTTGGACCATACCGCGTTGCCGGCAGACAAGTCGGCGGCGTATACCTATATCTCCAATCATCGCGACATTATTCTCGATTCCGGTTTCTTGTCCATTCTTTTGGTAGACCAGGGTATGGATACGGTAGAGATAGCCATTGGCGACAACCTGCTTGTCTATCCGTGGATTAAGAAATTCGTGCGTGTCAACAAGTCCTTCATCGTGCTGCGTGCGTTGACCATGCGCCAGATGCTGGAGGCTTCCGCACGCATGTCCCGCTATATGCATTATACCATCAGTGAGAAGAAACAGTCTATCTGGATTGCACAACGTGAAGGGCGTGCCAAGGATTCCAACGACCGCACGCAGGACAGTGTGCTGAAGATGCTGGCAATAGGCGGTGAAGGCGACGTCATTGACCGCTTAATGGAAATGAATATAGCTCCGCTTGCCATTTCCTATGAATACGACCCTTGCGACTTCCTGAAAGCGCAGGAGTTCCAACTGAAACGGGACATTGAAGGCTATAAGAAAACGACGGCTGACGACTTGCTGAATATGCAGACCGGACTGTTCGGCTATAAAGGGCGGGTACATTTCCAGACGGGTGCCTGCATGAATGATGAATTGGCGAAGATGGACCGTTCACTTCCGAAGCCCGAACTCTTTGCACGCATGTCTGCACTGATAGACAAACGCATTCATGCCAGTTACCGGATGTATCCCAATAATTATGTGGCACACGACCTTCTCGAGGGGAAGGAGGATTTTTCCGACCATTACACTGCCGAGGATAAGCAGCGCTTCACGGCCTATATAGAACAACAGTTGGAGCGTATCTCCATTCCTAATAAGGACGTGGACTTTCTGCGCGGAAAAATGCTGCTGATGTATGCCAACCCGTTGAAGAATTATCTGGCGGCTATAAAAGAATGAATACATGAAGAAGTACTGTGATTGGTGGCTTTTGCCTTTGTTGGCCTGTCTGTTGGCTGGTTGTGGCGATGATGATTATCATTATCCTTCCGTGAAGCTGGAATTCTTGACTGCCTTTTCGGGGGCTGACGGCTATCTGCGGTCTGTTGTGACGGATGAAGGGGAAACCTTGCCGGTAGTGGAGGACAAGACAAAGACGAAAATAGAGGCAAACGCTTCGGTACGTGTCATCAGTAATTATGCTTCGGAGGTAACTGCCGATGGAACTGCCGGTGCGGTGCTGTATGCCTTGAGCGGTGTTCTTTCTGTCGTTCCCCAAACGGTCGACAAGTTCGAGGAGGGCGTCAAGACAGACCCTACTGATGTACTGGGTATCTGGATGGGACTCGACTATCTCAATATGACACTGATAGTCAATGAGAATGGTGAACATAAGTTCCATTTTATTGAGGATGAAGTGATTGTGGATACTGCTATCGGGTGTAGTGAAGTATATCTGACGCTGTATCATGACGCAAAGGAGGAGGTGGTGTCTTATACCAGGCGTGCCTACGCTTCCGTACCTTTGCGGCAGTATGCGGCAGAGGATATACAGAAGGTTATGGTTCATTTCAGTGTGCACACTTATTCCGGTGACATCAAGACTTACGATTTTGTTTATAACCCTGACTAAAATGAAATATTCGATGAAGACATTGTTCGCGGGCCTTTGCCTCGTTTTTACCACCCTCTTTTCCTGCCAGCAGAAGGAGGGACAGTTCAAGTCTGTTTCGGTAGATGACTTTTCCACATTGATAGCCAATCCGGAGGTGCAGCTTCTGGATGTGCGTACTGTTGCCGAATACTCGGAAGGACACGTGCCCTACAGTATCAATATCAATGTGCTGGATGAGTCGTTTGAAACGATGGCCGACTCCACTTTGCAGAAGGACAAACCGGTTGCAGTATATTGTCGTAGTGGTAAGCGTAGTAAAAAGGCCGCTGCCATACTGAGCAAAAAAGGATATATAATCTATGACCTTGACAAAGGTTTCATCGGTTGGGAAGAAGCGGGCAAAGAAGTGGAAAAGTAATAGCGGTGTAGCTGAAATGCATTTGCTATAATTTCTTTTTAGGCGCGGATTTCACGGAAAAAATTTAAGAAAAGAATCCGCGTTTTCCGCGTAATCCGCGCCTAAAAAGAATAAAGTAGTCTTGTCCTCTGGTTAGAGGCTTTCAAGCAGTCTCTTTAGCACCACTGTTGCTGAAATCTCCCGGTTGGCCGCTTCGGGGATTACGATGGACTGCGGGCTTTCTATCACATCATCCGTCACAATCATGTTGCGTCGAACCGGCAGGCAGTGCATGAAGTAGGCATTGTTGGTAACGGCCATCTGGCGCTCGCCTACTGTCCAGGTGCGGTCTTTGCTCAATATTTGTCCGTAGTTGTCGCCTGTATAGGCCGCCCAGTTCTTGGCATAGACAAAATCGGCTCCTTCAAAAGCTTTCATCTGGTCATATTCTACGCGGGCATTTCCTACGAACTTGGGGTCGAGTTCATAACCTTCGGGATGTGTAATCACAAAGTCATAATCAGTTGCATTCATCCATTCGGCAAAGGAGTTGGGGACAGCCTGGGGCAATGGACGCGGATGTGGAGCCCATGTCATCACTACTTTGGGGCGTGCCGTCTTCTTATATTCCTCAATGGTTATCAGGTCGGCAAAACTCTGCAGCGGATGGCGTGTGGCAGCCTCCATGGAGAATACCGGCCGGCCGGAATGCTTGATGAACTGCTCCAGTATCACTTCGTTGTAATCGTCTTCCTTATTTTCGAAGCGTGCAAAAGAACGTACGCCGATGACGTCGCAATAGCAGCCCATCACGGGAATGGCTTCCAGTAAGTGTTCCGGTTTGTCACCGTCCATGATGACACCACGCTCTGTCTCCAGTTTCCAGGCTCCCTGGTTGATGTCCAGTACAATTACGTTCATGCCCAGATTCAATGCAGCCTTCTGTGTACTGAGGCGGGTACGCAGGCTGGAGTTGAAGAAAATCATCATCAGCGTTTTGTTACGTCCCAGTTCCACATATTTGAAACGGTCTTTTTTAATCTCGAATGCTTCGTCCAGTGCAGACTTCAGGTTACCGATGTCCTGCACGCAAGTAAAGTTCTTCATATTTACAGTCTTTTTAGTGTATCTATATCTTTGTTATTCGGCTGTCAAGGTCTGGTCTGTCCGGAACCTTCGACAATCCATTTGTATGTGGTGATTTCTTCCAGAGCCATCGGACCGCGGGCGTGTAGCTTCTGGGTGCTGATGCCAATCTCGGCACCGAGTCCGAATTGTGCGCCGTCGGTGAAAGAGGTCGGTGCATTGACGTATACGCAAGCGGCGTCCACTTCCCGGCAGAACCATTCGGCACGTGTCTTGTCGTCCGTAATGATGCATTCGCTATGTTTGGAACCGTACTTCCGGATATGTGCCAATGCTTCCTGGAAAGAATTCACGGTTTTAATGGCCATCTTGTAGTCCAGAAACTCTCTGCCGTAGCAGTCTTCAGTGGCAAGTCTCAACAGCTCGACGGGATATTTGTCACGCAGACTGTGGTAGGCGGGTTCATCGGCAAATATCTCTACATTGCTTGATTGCAGCGGCAGGCATAGGTCGGGCAAATTAGCCAGGCTGTCGGCTTCGATAATCAGGCAATCCAAAGCGTTGCATACACTGACCCGGCGTGTCTTTGCATTGGCAATGATAGATGGACCTATGCTTATATCGCCATAGCGGTCGAAGAACGTATGGCATACGCCGGCACCTGTCTCTATAACCGGTACTGTGGCATTCTGGCGTACGAAGTTTATCAGGCTGCTGCTGCCGCGCGGAATTATCAAATCTACATAATCGTTGGCATGCAGTAGTTCGGCAGTCGCCTCTCTGTCGGCAGGAAGCAGTTCCACGATATGTGTATCTACGTTGAAATGCTCCAGTACCTCGTGTATCACGCTGATTATGGCACGGTTGGAATAGTCTGCATCGCTTCCGCCTTTCAGAATACAGGCATTGCCGCTTTTAAGGCAGAGTGAGAATACATCGAAACTGACGTTGGGACGGGCTTCGTAGATAATGCCTATGACACCGAAAGGTACACTGACCCTTTTTATCTTCAATCCGTTGGGTAATACGTTCTCTTTAAGGACTTTTCCCAAAGGAGAAGGGAGGGCGGCTACGTTGCGGATGTCCGCAGCGATGTCCTGCAAACGGCTTTTTGTCAGTTTCAGGCGGTCGTATTTAGGGTCGGTAGAAGGCATACGCTCCAAATCCTTCTGGTTTTCACTCAGAATGAAGTCTGTTTTGTTTATGGCAGCGTCTGCAACAGCCAGTAATATTTGGTTGATTTCTTTGTCGCTTAACGCTAGCATGTTACGGCTGGCATCTTGTACGGCGACAAAAGTTTTGTTTAAGTTCATTTTCTTACTGAGTATAGAGTGATAAATATGCAAGTATGAATATCGTGGATAGTATCCGTCTGTGTCCTATTCTATATATAGGTAGTCGTAGTGCACTACGGGTTTCTTTCCATGTTTTCCCATTGTTTCCCGTGCCTGGCTGGAGTCACAGTTGGCTTTTCCCACACCGATGGGTTTACCGCCGAAGTCGATAATCCGTACGATGTCGTCCTTCTCGAACTCGCCTATAACGTCAGTGATGCCTACCGGTAGGATGCTTACTGCTTTGTCCGAGAAGAGCAGTTCGGTGGCACAATGATTGATGTGCAGTTCGCCTTTGGCAAACCCTTCGCTGTGCGCAATCCATTTCTTGATGCTCGATACCGGTTCCGGAGACGGAATGAAACGGGTATAGTTTAATTCTTCATTATTCATTATTTTCACGAGGATGTTGTCCCGCTTCCCGTTGGCTATGATTACTGTGATGCCCTCATCCGCCACTTTGCGGGCAATGTTGGTTTTTGTCAGCATGCCGCCGCGTCCGAAGCTGGATTTGGAAGTTTGTATGTAGGAGGAGAGATCTTTGCCTTGTTCTATTTCACGGATGACTTGAGAATTCGGGTCGGCGGGTGAACCGTTGTAGATACCGTCTATATTGCTGAGAATGATTAGTGCCTGGGCATCCATCATGGAGGCTATCAGGCCGGACAGCTCATCGTTGTCGGTGAACATCAGTTCACTTACGGAGATGGTGTCGTTCTCATTGACAATAGGAATGACGCCGTTCTCCAGCATTACGGTCATACAGTTTTTCTGGTTGAGGTAATGGCGGCGGGTGGAAAAGTTCTCTTTCATTGTGAGCACTTGTCCCACGGGGATGCCATGCTCCCGGAACAGCTCGTAGTAGCGGTTGATGAGTTTGGCCTGCCCTACAGCGGAAAAGAGCTGGCGCTGGTCTACGCTGTCCAACTTCTTGGTGGGGTGCACTTCACTACGTCCCGAAGCAACGGCTCCGGAAGAAACAAGTATTATTTCTATGCCGGCCTTGTGCAGCTCGGCTATCTGGTCCACCAAAGCGGACATGCGGGTGACGTCGAGAGTGCCGTCACGACGTGTTAAAACATTGCTGCCTACCTTGACAGCAATTCTATTGAAATCAATCTCCATTTTCTCTCTTTTCGTATTCACGGACTACTTCCATGGCGGCTTCGTAGTCCTTCTCATTGACGAGAACGGAAACATCTACCGCAGTGGCAGGCAGTACAACGTTTACTACCATTCCGTCTTTTGTTACAGCTTCAATATCACTATTTCCCAGCAGGCTCTTTACGAGTTCTGCTTCCCACGGTGAACCGGTGAACACCTCAACGAGTTTGCTTTTGTCTTCTTCTTTCATGATGGTATGAATTTAGAGGTTTCTGTCTTACAAATATAACAAATGTTTTTGTTTTAATGTTTAATGCTGACGAATTTATAGTTCAATCCTCTCAACTCTTATCGATTCATTCAGGAAAGTAGAAGCCGATTCTGTGAATTTCTCCTCCGATTCCGTGGTGCGGTAGACGCATCTTCCACCTTTGGTACATTTTTTGTCCATTTCCGGATGGCGGTGAAGATAGTCTTTCAGGCTGTCTGCTACCAGTTCCCCCTGAGTGACGGTCGTGATGCCGTCGGGCATGTATTGCTGTATCTTGGGCAGCAGCAACGGGAAGTGCGTGCAGCCCAGAATGACGGTGTCTATCTGCGTGTCTTTGGCCAGCAGGTTGCCGATGTTTTTGCGTATGAAGTAGTCAGTACCCTCACCTTGTGCCTCATTGTTTTCTACGAGGGATACCCATAGAGGGCAGGCTTCACCGCTCACTTTGATGTCGGGGAAGAGTTTATGCACTTCCAGCGGATAGGATTCAGACTTGATGGTTCCTGCCGTGGCAAGCACTCCCACATGGCGGCTTTGGGTAATGTTCCCTATGCATTCTACGGTTGGGCGAATTACTCCCAACACACGGCGCATAGGGTCGAGGCGAGGCAAATCATTCATTTGTATGTTGCGCAGAGCTTTTGCCGAAGCTGTATTGCATGCCAGAATGACGAGGTGACAACCCATCTCGAACAGTTTGGTGACTGCCTGCAAGGTGAACTCATAGACAATCTCGAACGAGCGGGTTCCGTAAGGCGCGCGCGCGTTGTCGCCCAGATAAATGTAATCATATTGGGGAAGGGCTTCCCGTATCTTGCTCAGGATGGTCAGTCCGCCATATCCGGAATCGAATATTCCGATGGGACCGGCTGCAGAAGGTAATGTCTGTTTCATGCTTTCTAAAGACTATGTACCATGCAAAGATAATGCAAATTTCTCAGTAATGTATAAAAAATAAGCGCGGATAAAACTATCCGCGCTTGCTCTATCATAGATAATTCTATTATTTAATGCCCAATTGCGTTTTAACTTTGGCAGTTACATCGACGCTCTGTGCTCCTACGAATGGTATCGGGGTACGGGCCAAGTCGAAGATATAGACCACGCCTTCAGCCTTGCCGACAGCCTGGATGGCTTCGTCCAGTTTCTGATAGATGGGAGCCATAGCATCTTGCTGTGCTTTCTGCATACTTTGATAAGCTTCTTGTTGGAACTGCTCTTGGCGTTGAGCCATATCCTGCAGCTCTTTCTGACGTCTTTCTGCAATGTTTTTCGGCAGAGAGTCGGCTTGTGCCAGGAATTCCTGATACTTCTTCTGGAATTCTTCGTTGGTACGCTGCATTTCATCCTGGTATTTTTTAGACATGGCGTCCAAGTCAGCTTGGGCTTTGGTAAATTCAGGCATAACAGCGATTACATCTTGAGAATTCATGTGAGCGAATTTAGCTTGCGCCATAGCTCCCAGTGGGAGGGCGAACATAACTACGAGTAGTGCGATTTTTTTAAGCATAATGTTTATTATTTATTTGAATGATTATTCGTCGGGGGCAAATATAGCGCAAACTGAACGCAATACAAAATAAGCAAGCTTATTTTTAATCTTGAATGCAGTCTATATTCTGAAACAAATGTATGAAATTAATTTGAATATCCCAGTTTTGCAAGTACTTCATTGCTGACGTCAATACTCGGCGAGGCAAAAATGATACTTGATGCGGAAGCACGGTCTACAACTACCGCATATCCGTTCTGTGTCGCAATTTCCTTTACAGCATTGTATATTTCATCTTGAATGGGTTGCATCAGACTTTCACGTTTTTTATACAGTTCGCCTTCCGGACCGAAGTATTTGCGGCGCAGTTCGGCTGCTGATTTCTCTTTAGCGACAATCTCTTCCTCCTTTTTGCCTCTCTGTGTTTCAGAAAGGGAAGCAATCTGGGACTGATAGTTCTTGTACAGAGTCTTGGCTTCTTCGGAAATCTTTTCGACTTCACTCTGCCATTGTCTGGAGGCTTGCTCCAGTTGTTCATTGGCACGTTCGTAGGCAGGAATATTTTCCAGGATATATTCCATGTCAATCAAGGCGAACTTCTGTGCACCGGCTGTTATACTTACTGCAAACAGCGTAAAAAGGATCAATAAACTCTTCTTCATAACGATACTGCATTAATTGTCAATTATCAATTGTCCATTGCTTAGAATTCTTGTCCCAGGATGAAGTGGAACTGGCTACCGCCATATTGCGAGGAACCCATTATTTTGTCGAAACCGTAAGCCCAGTCGATACCCATCATACCAATCATCGGGAGGAAGATGCGGACACCGACACCGGCTGAACGTTTCAATTCGAACGGGTTGAACTTATTGACATCATGCCATGCATTACCGGCTTCCACAAACGTTAACGCATAAATACTGGTACTTGTTTCGAGCATCAAAGGATATCTTAATTCCAGTCCGAGACGTGTATAGGCATAACCTTCAGAACCGTATGGAGTCAATGAACTGTTCTCATAACCACGGAGGGCGATGCTTTCTGTAGCATAGCTGGAGTAGCCGGTCATACCGTCACCACCCACGTCAAACGTTTCGAACGGAGACTTTTTGTATTTGTTGTAGTGTCCCAGCAAACCGAATTCTACACGTCCCATCAGCACCGGAGTACGTTTGACGGTAATCGGGTCCATCAACGGGATGTAGACTTTGGATTTGAATTTCCACTTGTGGTATTCAATCCACTTGTGCATCTTGTTCATGTCTTCCTGGCTGCTGGTGCTGTACTTGCTGTAATCGGTACCGTCGAACAGAGAGAAAGGCGGTGTGATTTGTGCAGACAACGAGAACTCGGAACCTTGGCGCGGATAAATCGGGTTGTCGATAGAGCTACGGGACAAGGTCAGGTTGAGGCTGAGGTTATTACACTTACCGTTGGTAACCGGGAAGTACTGCCAGTCACTCAGAACATAACGTTGGTAAGACAACTCGGCTGTGAACTGGAAGTAGTCATCCGGCCACTTCAAACGCTTACCGAACATCACTGCAAGACCATACATCTGGATAGATTTGTCCGGGTCGTAATAATTCTCGTAGTTGTTGTAATTGCCGTAGTTGTACATACCGTAGCCATACATACCGCTATAATAGCTGTTGTAATAGCTGTTCATGTAGGCTGAATTGTAATAACGGCTACTAATGTCGGTCTGGCGGGAATAGAAAGCCGATACGGAGAATGCATTCGGGCGTTTACCGCCAAACCACGGGTCGTAGAATGAAACGCTGTATGACTGATAGTATTTGGCATTGGTCTGGCCGCTGATGGTCAATGTCTGACCATCGCCTTGCGGGAGGATACCGCGGTAGTTCTCACCCGGATGCAGCAGGTTGGACAGAGAGAAGTTGGTGAACTTCAGACTTAACTTACCGATAATACCCGTTTGTCCCCAACCGGCAGAGAATTCTACCTGGTCGTTGGCTTTGGATACAAGGTCATAACCGATGTCTAC
>OHEP01001712.1_pt1 | contig 10806 bp, 10 predicted proteins | sample 1567271 | NCBI WGS metagenome assembly OHEP01 (sample SAMEA3879577, study PRJEB24766) | human gut metagenome | biome: human-associated habitat; feature: feces | place: USA | collected 1985/1987
GTGATCCACTAGCTCAGTCGGTAGAGCACCTGACTTTTAATCAGGGTGTCCCGCGTTCGAGTCGCGGGTGGATCACCATTTTTTTATCTATTAAACGCTGTGCCCATGCGGGTGCAGCGTTTTTTGTGTTTTCTGTGGGAGCAACTAATCAGCGTGTAATGGGAGCAACGCGGGGAGAATAACTGGTAAAAATAATAACGCCGCGGCTTGTGTCACGGCGTTTCTTTCTGCTGTATTTTATTTTAGCCTTCCGTCCGGCGCTTTGCTTCTCTTTCTTTTTGCAGGGCTTCCTGCTGCTGTTTTTCACGCTTGCGTATATCGCGCAGGCAGCCGAAAAAAACATAAAGGCAAAAGCAGTTTATGCCCAAACCAACAGTTGCCACATACATACGCCCCGAAGGGTCCATACCCTGTGAACAGCTATAAAAAATCCAATTCCAAAGGCCCATAAAAAGAGCGAAAAAAATATATAAAAACGGGCGTGTAACTTTAGGGTCGTCTGTTTCATAAGTCCACCAGACGCCGTGCCCTTTGCGGTATTCCAAGCCGCCCGGCCCGTCATGCTCCACAAAGCCGTCTTTGGGCGTCTGGCGTACAACGCCTTTTTTACTGTAACTGCCGTTGGCGTTCTTTTTAAAGGAAGTAGTTTTTTCTTCCATAATTGCCTCCGCGGGTTTACTGTCATAATAGGTAACATAGATTTTAAGTTAATTACTTTAATTTTATTATATAGAACAGATTCTATTTTATCTATCAGACTTATGTAAAATTTAAATGTTGAAAAATTGAGCCGCTTAATATATAATAATAAAGTCAATTTAAATGCGGATGTGGCGGAATTGGCAGACGCACCAGACTTAGGATCTGGCGCCTTCGGCGTGCAGGTTCGACTCCTGTCATCCGCACCAGCATTCAACGTCCTGCTTTGGCAGGATGTTTTTTTATGCCCGTTTTACATTTTTACGCGATAGTTTTATAATAAAAATATCCGTTATTTTTTATTGAGGGAGCAGATGGTTTATGTTAGGGACGATTGTAAATACCTGCACTATTTTAACAGGCAGCTTTGTGGGCAGCTTTTTAAGCCGCGGCATCAGCGAAAAATATAAAACAGCGCTGTTTGATGCTTTGGGGCTGGCAACGGTCGGGCTTGGTGCCAACGCCGTTGTACATAACCTGCCCAACAGCGAATACCCGGTGCTTTTTATTGCAAGCCTTGCCATTGGCACCATTATCGGCACAAGGCTTGATATCTGCGGGCGCTTCAACGCCCTGCTTGCGCACTGCAAGGGCGGCGGCAAGCTGGCGGAAGGGCTTTCTACGGCGATACTTCTGTTCTGCATCGGCACGCTTTCCATTTTAGGGCCTATTGAAAGCCGCCTTAACGGCAACAATACTTACCTTTTTACCAATGCAACGCTTGATTTGGTATCTTCCATGATTTTTGCCTCTACTTACGGCTTCGGCATTGCCATTGCGGCGGCGGTGCTGTTTTGCTGGCAGGGCAGTATTTATCTGTTTGCCGGTGTTATTGCGCCGTATTTAACGCAAAGCATGATGACGGAAATATCGCTTTTGGGCGGCATTTTCCTGCTGAGCAGCGGTGTTGGCATTTTGCAGCTGCGCGACTGCAAAACCTTAAATATGCTGCCTTCGCTTTTAGTGCCGCCGCTGTGGTTTACTATTGTAAGTTTTTTACAGTAATTTTAACAGAAAAATATATTATAATGTTACACTGTGTTGACGAATTAGCCGGAAATGTTTATAATTAGTATCATAATATTTGATAATTGATGAAAGGTGTTGTTTGAAGTGAGTACTACATACAGTGTTTATTTACCTAATTACAGCGTTGGGCCGGATTGCTACGAAGCAATTCCGTCCGTAACGGCAAGATATGGCAAAAAGGTTGTTATTATCGGCGGCAAAACCGCGCTGAGCAAAGCCCAGGATGCAATTCTTGCAGCTGTAAAAGGGCACCTTGATGTTACGGCTGTGCTTTGGTACGGCGGCAACTCTACTTATGAAAATGTTGATATGCTGATGAATACCAAAGAAGTTCAGGAAGCCGATATGGTATTTGCCGTTGGCGGCGGCCGTGCTGTTGACTGCTGCAAAACCATGGCGGACAAAATGGGCAAACCTGTTTTCACTTTCCCGACCATTGCTTCCAACTGCGCTGCCTGCACCGCTATCTGCGTTATGTATAAACAGGATGGCAGCCTCGCCGGTTACTATTATCCGAAACACTGCGCAGAACATACTTTTATCAATACCAAAATTATTGCCGAAGCACCGGAAAAACTTTTGTGGGCCGGCATTGGCGACGCACTCAGCAAAGAATGTGAAGTTTTGATTGCCACCGAAGGAAGAAAGCTTTTAAACACTCCGCTTTTGGGCCGCGCTTTGGCAGGTGCCTGCACAAAACCGCTGTTTGAATACGGCAAACAGGCTTTGGAAGACTGCAAAAACAATGTTGTTTCCGAAGCAATTCAGGAAGTTGCGCTGGATATCATCATGAGCACCGGTATTGTTTCCAACCTTACCACCACCGAAAACGATTACTACTATAATTCTTCGCTGGGCCACTGCTTCTACAACGCTTACACCGGCCTTGCCTGCGCCGAACGCCATATGCACGGCGAAGTGGTTTCCTTCGGTGTAATTGTGCTGTTAACCTGCGACAAGCAGTTTGAACTGCGCGACAAGATTGCAAAATTCAACAAGGAACTGGGCCTGCCTGTAACCTTAAAAGAACTGGAAGTTGACGAAGCCGGCCTTGAAAAAATCCTTGACCGCGCACCGGCAATTCTCGAATGGAAAAAGACTCCGTACGAAATGACCCGCGAAAAATTCAAACAGGCCATATTGGATGCCGACGCTTACGGCAAAACCCTATAATAACATACAAAACAAAAAATCTGCCTTTACGGGCGGATTTTTTTATGCCTTGGCAGACTTTGCTGCCTTGTATTTTGTTTTTAAAGTGCCAGCCAGTTTACTTTATGCCCCTGCTGTGTAAGCATGAGCGCCAAATCTGCGCCGTTAAGCCAGATGGTGGCGGTGTTTGTTAAAAGCGGCACGCCGATAAGGCTTTCTTTAAACGCTGCGTCAATAATAACCGGCACGCGCCCTTCAGCGTCGTTTAACGCGCCAAGCGGCGTAACGGAACCGGGCGGCAGGTTCAGCATGGCGTCCAGTTCTTTAGCGGCAGCGAAGGTTAAGCGGCGGCTGCCGAGTTGTACGCGCAGAGCCTTTAAATCCAGCTTTTTATCTTTCGGCAAAGTTATCAGCCAAAAGTTCTGGTGTTTGTCATCGCACAAAAACAGAGTACGGGCAATCGCTTCCGGGTGCGGCAGCTTTAAGGCTTCGCCTTCTTCAACGGTGTAAATGGGCTGGTGTTCAGTAACTTCATACTTAATGGCGGCGCTTTCCAAAAGGGCAAGCACGCCGTTTTTATCGTTCGCCATCAGATATGCCAGTTTTCAAAGTAGTTAATCTGCATGGCGGCGCGTACATCGTGCAGAGTTTCAGCTGCCGCCGCGCGCGCGGTTTCGCTGCCTTGTTTTAAAATCAGTTTTACTTCGTCAAGGCGCTGTTCCCACATATGGCGGCGTTCGCGGATGGGGGCAAGCTCGGCCTGCATTACGTTGTTGAGGAATTTTTTAACTTTTACATCGCCCAGTCCGCCGCGCTGGTAATGTGCTTTCAGTTCGTCAAGGTTTGCGTATTCCGGCAGAAATTCCTCAAAATGTTCGGGACGTGAGAAAGCGTCCAGATAGATAAATACCGGGTTGCCTTCAACCTTGCCGGGGTCTTCCACGCGCACGTGGTTCGGGTCGGTAAACATCGACATAATTTTCTTTTTAATAACGTCCGCTTCATCGCTGAGGTAAATGCAGTTGCCCAGCGATTTGCTCATTTTGGCCTTGCCGTCAATGCCGGGCAGGCGCAGGCAGGCTTTGTTGCTCGGCAGGATGATTTCCGGCTCGGTTAATGTTTCGCCGTAAACGCTGTTAAACTTGTTAACAATTTCCTTGCACTGTTCCAGCATCGGCAGCTGGTCTTCGCCAACGGGCACCGCTGTTGCGCGGAAGGCGGTAATATCGGCCGCCTGGCTGATGGGGTATACAAAAAAGCCTACGGGAATGCTGGCTTCGAAATTACGCATTTTAATTTCGGTTTTAACGGTCGGGTTGCGCTGCACGCGCGATACGGTTACAAGGTTCATATAATATGCGGTGAGCTCTGTAAGCTGCGGTACGGCAGACTGAATGAAAATGGTGGATTTTTCCGGGTCAATGCCGCAGGCAAGGTAATCAAGAGCTACTTCCAGCACGTTCTCGCGCACTTTTTCGGGGTGCTCGGCGTTATCGGTCAGCGCCTGAGCGTCGGCAATCATAATAAATACCTTGTCAAACTGGCCGGAGTTTTGCAGTTCCACACGTTCTTTTAAAGAACCGGCGTAATGCCCAACGTGGAGCCTGCCGGTCGGGCGGTCGCCCGTTAAAATAATTTTCTGCATTTTCTTACCTCACAATCAAATAATATCGTAAAATCCGCCCTGGCGGAAATATAACTAATTTATATTATAACACAAATTTTGCTGTGTTAAAACAAAGCATATCTGCGCCGCAGCGCGATTTTAGTTTTTAACTATTTTTGCTTGACGGTGCAGTGAAAGAGTGGTATGCTTTAGTTACAAAAGCGATATGGGGTTTATTCAATTAAACACCTCAAACAAAAAACCGGGAGCTGCAACTCCCGGTTTTTAATTTAGGCTGGCTGTGAGCTTACAGTAAACCGTCCAACCATTTGCAGATGTAATAGGATGTTACAGCTGCCATGACGGCTACTAAAAATGCGATTATGGGTTTATTCAACTAATGCCACCTCCTTCCTACTGGAAAGAGTCACAGCGTTAAATATTATAGCAGAGTTTAATGTTTTGGAAAAGAATAAAGTTAAGAAAAAAGCTGCAAAGCAAGTATATGCTTTGCAGCTTTTTGTGTCTTACAATCCTGCCTGCTCTACGCCGCTGAAAAGGTAGCCTAAATGCGTGGTGCTGTTTAAAAGCACAGCGCGCCATACGCCTTCATTATATTCCAGCACATTAATGCAGGCGTTATCCTGCTTGATGTGCCAGAAGTGGCTCATATCAAGCCCCAGCAAGTCGCAGATAATGACTTTGTTGACGGCGTCGTGCGCGGCAACGAGAATTGTTTTGCCTTCGTATTTTTCTGCATATTCGTCAAAAGCGGCACGAACGCGCCTGCGCACATCTTCCAGATTTTCGCCGCCCGGCATCTGCACTTTATGCGGCTCTGTATGCCACTTTTTAAATTCTTCGGGGTAATGTGCCTGTATTTCACAGGCCAGTTCGCCTTCCCACGCACCGTGGTTAATTTCCGTAAGGCGCTTGTCGCTGTGTACCGGCAAATGGTGTAAATCGGCGCAGGCCTTGCAGGTTAAAAACGAGCGTTTTAAAGGGCTTGAAATACATAAATCAAGATGTACATTTTTTAACCCTTGCGCCAAAAGCCCTGCCTGCGCAAAGCCTTTTTCGCTCAGGCGGGTGTCTTCCTGCCCCTGGTAGCGTCCCTGTAAATTCCAGTTGGTTTCTCCGTGGCGTATTAAAATAATGCGTACCATATTATCCCTCGCAGTTTATAAGTTTCACGTCGATAATGCCTTCTATGCCGCGCAGTTTCAGCATAATATCGTTAGGAATGTCGCCGCTGGTGGCAATGGCCATTAAGTTGGTGCCTTCAATGGCGGTGCTGCCTACCTGCATGCCGTTGATGTTGATGCCTGCGCTGCCGAGTACGGTGGCAATCTGCCCAATCATGTTGGGTTTGTCAAGGTGCGGTGCCAGCAGCAGGTAGCCTTCGGGCTTAAAGTCCAGGCGGAAGCGGTCAATCTGCACAATTTTGGCTTCTTTACCTGCAAACAGGGTGCCGGTAAGCGTGTGCTCGCCTTTTTCGGTGGCAATTTTTACATTAATGGCGGTGCTGAAGTAACCGGTGCGGTGCGATTTTACGTCGCGCACCTGCAAGTGGCGTTTTTTGGCAATACCCGGCGCGTTTACAAAGTTAACGCTGTCCTGCAGAATCGGGTTCAAAAGGCCTTTTAAAAAGGCGGTGGTCAGCGCCTGCGTTTCCGTTGCGGCCAGTTCACCGGTGTACTCAATTTCCACGGCTTTAATCGGCCCTTCGGCCAGATAAATACCGATGGTGCCGAGGCGTTCTGCCAGTTTAAAGTACGGAGCGATAACGCTGGCAACGCTTTTGGGGATGGGCGCCATGTTAACGGCGGTCATTACGGGGCGGCCTTCCAGCGCGTCGATAACGCCGTAAGCAACGTCTACGGCAACGCCAATCTGCGCTTCAATGGTGCTGGCGCCAAGGTGCGGGGTCTGCACAACCTGCGGCATGCCGATAAAGGGGTTGTTTTCTGGAGTCAGCGGTTCTTCGGGGTATACGTCAATGGCGGCTCCGGCAACTTTGCCGCTTTTTAAGGCTGCGGCAAGGGCTTCGGTATCCACGCAGCCGCCGCGGGCACAGTTTACAATGCGTACGCCGTCTTTCATTTTGGCAATGGCTTCGGCGTTTATAATGTTGTGAGTTTCTTTCGTCAGCGGTGTGTGAATGGTGATATAGTCGGATTTGGCCAGCAGTTCTTCAAACGGAACGAGTTCCACGCCAACCTGTTGCGCGCGTTCTTCGGTAATATACGGGTCGTAGCCGATAGTGGTCATTTCCATGGCCTGCATGCGCAGGGCAACGCGGCTGCCGATACGTCCAACGCCGATAATGCCGAGCGTTTTGCCCTGTACCTGAATGCCGTCAAAGCTCTTTCTGTCCCATTTGCCGGCCTGAATGGAAGCGTGCGCCTGCGGAATGTGGCGCGTCATAGCCATCATCATGGCAACGGTGTGTTCCGTGGCGGCAATGGTGTTGCCTTCCGGCGCGTTAAGCACTACAATGCCGCGTGCCGTCGCGGCGGGAATGTCGATATTATCAACGCCGACGCCTGCGCGGCCGATAACCTTCAAATTTTTGGCGGCGTCGATAACCTGTTTGGTAACCTGCGTCTGGCTGCGGGTTACAAGCCCGTCATATTCGCCGATGCACGCCAGAAGTTCTTCCGTGGGCATATTGGTCTTTACATCTACATCAAAATGTTCGCGCAGCAGGGCCACGCCTTTTTCGCTTACGTCATCGCTTACAAGTATTCTCATCATTCGTTCCTCCGTTTATTCGTGTTTTGCCTGGTATTCTTTCATAAAATCCGCAAGGGCGCGGCAGGCTTCGGGCGTTACGGCGTTGTAGGCCGATACGCGGCAGCCGCCTACAAGGCGGTGCCCGCCAATGCCTATGAACCCGCGCTTTTTGCCTTCGGCGATAAAGTCTTTTTCCAGTTCCTGCGTAGGCAGGTTGAAGGTAATGTTCATCAGGCTGCGGCTGTTTTTTTCGGCGTGGCCGCGGTAAAAACCACGGCTAGCGTCGATAACGTCATAAATAAGCTGCGCCTTTTCGCGGTTGCGCGCGGCAATGGCCTTTACGCCGCCCTGTGCTTTAATCCAGTGCAGGGTTTTGTTAACCATGTAAATGGCAAATACCGGCGGTGTGTTGTACAGTGAATCGTTATCCGCATAGTTGCGGTAGCTCAGCATCGGCGGCAGGTCCGTGCGGGCGGTTTCCAAAAACGCCTTTTTAACAATTACAATTACCACTCCGGCAGGGCCGAGGTTTTTCTGCGCACCGGCGTAGATAAGGTCAAACTTTTTTACATCTACCGGGCGGGAGAGGATGTCGCTCGACATATCGCAGATAATGGGGACGTCAACTTCGGGAAAGTCCTGCCATTCTGTACCGTAGATGGTGTTGTTGGCGGTTATGTGCAGGTATGAGGTATCCGGTTTAAGCTCCAGCTTTTGCGGAATGTAGCTGTGGTTTTTATCTGCGCTTGTGCAGGCTTCGTAGGCTTCGCCAAAGCGTTTGGCTTCAGCCATGGCTTTTTTTGCCCATACGCCGGTGTTGGCATATGCAGCGCGTTTGTTGGTAAAAAAGTTGGCTGCCGTCATTAAAAACTGTAAGCTGCCGCCGCCCTGTATAAATAAAATTTCGTAATCATCGGGAATTTCCATCAGCTCGCGCAAAAACGCTTTGGTTTCCGCGTGCATGGCGGCGTATTCCGGGCTGCGGTGGCTCATTTCAATAATGCTCATGCCGGTGTTTTTATAGTTTAAAAATTCTGCCTGGGCTTCCTGCAAAACTTCCAGCGGCATGGCCGAAGGCCCGGCGTTAAAGTTGTAAACTCTGTCCATAATATCCCTCCAAAATAAAAATAGAGAAGCCGTCCTTGGGACGAGCTTCTCTTTCTCGTGGTGCCACCCAAATTCAGCGCGCAGGCAAACGGCAAAGTGCTGGTAAAAAATAAAACCCCCATCCCACATGGGACGAGAGTTACCCGCGTTGCCACCCAAATTGCCTTACGGCCATCTTTAGTAACGCTGTATCGGGCGCTGCCCGGCGGATTCGTCACCCGCATCTCCGGAGCGGAACTTGCTGCACGCTGCTGCCGCCTCGCATCTTCCGGCGGCTTTCTGAAAGCATTGTTGCTGCTTTTTCTCCATCATCGTGTTGCTGTTATTAATTTATAGGGCTATTATAGCAGGTTTGGGGGGCTTGTCAACAAAATAACGGCAAAAAATAAAATTTAAAATAAAACGCGGCAAATTTGTAACGCAGTTTACAAAATTCAAGCCGCCAATTTAATAAGGCAGGCTTATAAATCAACTGAACTTATTCAATTAATAAGTATAACTTATAAATAGGTGCGGGCAATAAAAAAGCCCGGCTGTAAATGCCGGGCGGGTGAAGCTTGTTATTATTTTGTTTCCGCGCCTTCAAGCTGCGGTGCTGCAGCGTCTTCAAGGCCGCCTACGTTGCCGCGCAGTACGGCGCCGGTTTCAACGGTGAGCTTTTCACAGCGCACGTCGCCGGTAATAACGCTGCTGGCAAGCACTTCCAGCGTGCCCTTGGCAACAATGTTGCCTTCAATTTTGCCTGCAACTGTTACATTGGCGCCAAAAATATTGGCCTTGATATTGCCGGTTTCACCAACAACAACATCGCTTTCCGAAAACACAATGCCGCTGAAAGTACCGTCGATACGGATAGAACCCTGCGCGGTAATGTTGCCGGTAATCTGCGTGCTTTTGCCGATATAGGCTTCAAAATTATCTACCGCCACTTTAGGCAGGGCGGAATTTGTTTTTGCATTATTATTGTTTGAAGAACCAAACATTGTCTTGCTCCTTTAAAACTATCTGATTAATTTAAGCGGGTCGGAATCCTGCCCGTTAATGATAACTTCGTAATGCAGGTGCGGGCCGGTGCTGTAACCGCTGCTGCCCACATAACCGATAACATCGCCTTTTTCCACATACTGGCCGGAAGAAACTTCAATGGACGACATATGCCCGTAAGCAGTTTCGTAGCCGTAGCCGTGGCTGATTTTTACATAACGGCCGTAACCGCTGTACCAGCCTGCGTATTCCACATAACCGGTTGCGCCTGCGTAAACCGGCGCACCGTAGTCATTGCCGATATCAATGCCGGGATGGTAATCGTAGCCGGTGCCGCTGAACGGGTTGGCTCTGCCGCCGAAGCGGGAAGTAATTTCACCGCCGGCCGTAGGCCAGATGTCCGGAGTAGCGTCGAGCTTTGCATTGCGTTCATGAAGCTGGGCCAGCAAATCGCCGAGCACTGCTTTTTTCTGCTGCATTTCGGTTTGCAGGTTTTTAGCCTGGGCTGCGGTAACATCAATCATTTTAATGTCCGCCGGTGCGGAAGGGCCGCCTTTGCCCATGTACTGGCTGCGGTCAATGCCGCCGCGGGAAGGCTGCTGGCTTACATTGCTGCCAAGTGCTTTGCGCACTTCGTTTTCCAGTGCGGAAAGTTCAGCCATGTCCTTCTGCATTTTTTCGTTTTCTTTCTGCAGTTCGGCCAGCTTCTGGTCCTGCGCTGCTTTATCGTTGCGGTAAGCTATAAGTTCGTTCTGTTCCTGGTGTGCCTGGTAAACAACCATGGAAGATTTTGCTGCAATGCCAATGCCTGCCAGAAGCAGGATGCCGCAGAAAATGCCGATTTTTTTCAGCAGGCTTGCGCGGAAGCTGAAGCTTTTCGGTTCTTTGCCGCGGTGGGGAATGAACATAATCGTATATTCGTTATCGACTTTACGCTGCTGTCGTTTTAACGGTTCCATGCATAAACTACTCCTAACTGATAAAACTTTATTCTGTCCGCTTTTACACAAGTACTATTATATTTTCTCACAAATCGCCTTAAAAAACAACCAAAAAGCCGCAAAAAAATGTGAAATCTTGCTAATTTAACATAATTTGCTGCTAAAACAGCATAAATTGCTGTTATGTAGGCTGTGAGGGCATAATAGTTTACACGGTGAAGAACTAACGGCGATAGTTATAAAATATATATAAACAGTTAATTAATATACATTTTTTATCAGTAAAGGCAGCGCTGCTCTTTTTTTTATTTTGTGCATGAAGGGGTGGAGTTTACTGTTTGCGGCACTATCTCTGCTTGGAGATAGTGCCTGTTTTGCGCGGGCATTTTAGGTACTACTGCTTACGTACGGTAGTACTTAGGGAACAAGGTATAATTATAATAATAAACCTGCGGTTTATTGGGAACAAGGTAAGAACGTAATACGGCAAAGAAAAGATAAAGAGAAAAAACAAGAAAAAAGAGAAAAGAAAAGAAACTCACCCATATAAAC
>OHEP01001715.1_pt1 | contig 10800 bp, 10 predicted proteins | sample 1567271 | NCBI WGS metagenome assembly OHEP01 (sample SAMEA3879577, study PRJEB24766) | human gut metagenome | biome: human-associated habitat; feature: feces | place: USA | collected 1985/1987
ACTCTGTGTTTACCATCTGATGCATAACACTCGTCGATGGTTTTGGGATCAAAAAGATTAGATATTGAATCGAAGTATGGGGACTGTTTATTATTATATATGTTTATAGAGTAAATTGCTCTATTTGCAACTTCATGAAACAGTTTTCTTTCATTTTGAAATTGGAAATGGTATTTTAGGCGAGGATACAATTCTTCTCTTAAAACACCACCTTTTGGATCATCGTATACTCCTTCTGGGTGAATGAATGCACTTGTTCCGGTATCTTTACAGAAATTCCATGCTTGTGGCAAGAAGCATTTGAACAGATTTGTCTGCTGGCCAACAAGAAGTGGATAATTCTGGACAGCATTAAGGAAGGACTGTTGACCTGCAATAGATCCGAACTCCGAAAAATACAGTTCCTTTATTTCGCCCGGCTCAAACCAGTCCTCCAGCTGCTCTGCGTTAGCGCAGATAACAACGGCGTTTTCCAGTTTGTTATCCATAATATACTTGCCCGGGTAATACGAAATATCGTGCTGCGTTTCCACGCCTATAAAAGCCTTTTCCGGGTGCAGTTCCGCCATGCCGGTTAAAAAGCGCCCCTTGCCGCAGCCAATCTCAAGGCACAGGCGCTTTCCGGGAAAACGCTCCTGCCAGTGCCCTTTATAATCCTCCAGATTGTGCATCAGCACATATTTATCCTTTAATTCTTCCATTGCAGTTTCAATCCATGGCTTTTTTCTTAAACGCATAACTACCGTCCTTTATAAAAATTTACATCTATTAATTATACCATATCTTAACGCAATTTTTGCATAAAACATTTTAATTTGGCAGGCACATCCGCCCCTGCGGATATTTGACGAAGCGCCGCCGCGGTGCTATATTAAATTTGTAAGGGCACACGCCCCCAAAGGAGGTTTTAAATATGAACGAAGCAATGAACAACCTTTTAACCAGAAGAAGCTGCCGCAAATATAAACCCGATATGCTGCCGCAGAAAGTGCTTGACGAAATTTTAAGGGCAGGCACCTATGCCGCCAGCGGGCACGGCACGCAAAACCCCATTATGATTGCCGTTACCGATAAAGAAATGCGCGATAAATTAAGCAAGTTAAACGCCAAAATTTTTGGCAAACCCGATATTGACCCGTTTTACGGAGCGCCGGTTGTTGTTATTGTGCTGGCCGATAAAAAATATCCCACTTACGTTTACGACGGCAGCCTTGCCATGGGCAATTTAATGCTTGCCGCCCACGCGCTCGGCGTTGCCAGCTGCTGGATTCACCGCGCCAAAGAAGAATTTGAACTGCCCGAAGGCAGGGAAATTTTAAAACAGCTCGGCATTGAAGGCGATTACGAAGGTATAGGGCACTGCATTTTAGGCTATGCCGATTGCCCGGAATTGCCGGCTGCACCGCGCAAGGAAAACCGCGTTTATTACATTAAATAACCTTTGCAATTTACCCAAAATTTACAAATACCCGGCATGTTTTAACGCCTGCCGGGTATTTTTTGCCTTTAATACCGCGAAAAACGGCTAAAAAACAAGTTACGCCCCTTTACAGTGGTCAGTGCGGAAGCATTGGCAAACCAAAGCCCAAAATTACCCCATAAACGCCAATTTATGCCGATTTAACCTTTTGAACGCGCCCGAATATATGATACAATTAAAAAAATATTGCTATTAGAGCGGAGGTGACTGTTTCCCAAGCGGAAACACATTATTTGGATTATTTCGTGATAATTTTTAACATTATTGTAATTTTATTTCTGGTAGCGCTTAACGGCTTTTTCGTGGCATCAGAATTTTCTATCGTTAAAGTGCGCCCTTCAAGGCTCGACACTTTAATTAAAGAAGGCAGCAAAAGCGCGGTTTACGCACGCCAGGTAACGGAGCACCTTGACGCCTACCTTTCCGTAACACAGCTTGGCATTACCCTTGCCTCGCTCGGCCTTGGCTGGATTGGCGAACCTGCCGTTGCCAAAATGCTGGCGCCGGTATTTGCCCTGCTTAAACTGCCGCCGCAGCTTGAGCACACACTGGCCTTTGTGGTAGGCTTTTCCGTAATTACCGCCCTGCACATTGTACTTGGCGAACTGGTGCCGAAATCGCTTTCCATACAAAAAACGGAAGCCATTGTTTTATTTGTAGCGCGCCCGCTGATTATGTTCGACAAGCTGATGTACCCGGCTGTATGGTTTTTAAACCATGTTGCCAACTGGACTCTGCGCCGCATGGGCATCAGCGCCGCCAGCGAAGCGGAAGAAGCGCACAACGAAGAAGAAATCCGCATTTTGATGGAAGAAAGCTATAAATACGGCTATATCGATAAAAGCGAGCTTACCTATCTCGATAACGTTTTTGACTTTTCCGAACGCAGTGCCGGCGAAATCATGGTGCCCCGCACAGATATGATTTGCCTGTACCTTGAAGACAGCTTCGATGAAAACATCAAAACAGCGCTGACGGAACGCATGACGCGTTACCCCATCTGCAACGAGGATAAAGACCATATCATCGGCTTTCTGCATATTAAAGACTTGCTGCGCGCCCTTAACGACGGCCAAAAGCCTGACTTAAGCACACTGGCCCGCGACGTGCTGGAAGTGCCTGTTTCCATGCCTATCAGCAACCTGCTGCGCCTTTTGCAGAAGGAACGCAAACAGCTTGCCATTTTGATTGACGAATACGGCGGCACCGCCGGTATGGTAACTATCGAGGACATTCTTGAAGAAATCGTCGGTGAAATACAGGACGAATTTGACGAAGAACGCCCCGAAGTGGAAGAAGAAACCGATAAAAGCTATTCCGTTGACGGCAAAATGCTTTTGGAGGATGTTAACGACCTGTTCGGGCTTGAACTTGACGACAGCCAGTGCGACACCATTGGCGGCTGGGTTTACACGCAGCTTAACACGCAGCCGCAGATAGGGCAGACCGTTAAACTGCCCAAAGCGGAAATTACCGTTGAAGAAGTGGAAGCCCTGCGCATTACCCGCCTGAAAATAAAACTCTTAAGTGCGCTCAACAGCGTTAACCAGGGCATGCTGGACGAACATTTGAATAAGGATTAAGACCTGATAAAAAACGGTACCTTTTTACGGGTACCGTTTTTTTATTGCTCTTATTCAGCTTTTGTAATTTTATTTTTTCTTTTCTGCCGAGGCAATAACGGCTTCGGCAAGTTCTTTAAGGGTTATGCGGCGGTTCATGCTGTACTGGCGCATTTTGCTGTATGCTTCGTCCTCCGTAAAGCCGTGTGCCGCCATTAATATGCCTTTGGCGCGGTCAAGCAGTTTGCGTGTTTCAAGGCTTTCGCGCAAATCGGCAAGTTCGCTGTCCATCTTCTGGTATTCCTTAAAGCGGGCAATAGCTACCTGCATGGTGGCAAAAAGCTGTTCTTCGCGCACCGGCTTAACCAGATATGCCATTACGCCGCTGCTGTTGGCGCGCTCAACCACATCCTGCTGGCTGTAAGCCGTTAAAAGAAGCACCGGAGCAATATGCTGGCCGGTAATAATTCCGGCAGCCGTAATGCCGTCCATCTTCGGCATTTTCACGTCCATAATAACCAAATCTGGCTTTAAGCGCCGGGCAAGCTCCACGGCTTCTTCGCCGTCAGATGCTTCGCCAAGCACCGTATGCCCCGCTTCCGTCAGCATTTCGCGCAAATCCAGGCGGATTAACGCTTCATCATCGGCAATAATAATTTTTAACCCTTCCATTTTTATCCCCCCAAAGGTATTGCTACTTCGGCGCAGCTTCCTCCCTGCGGCCTGTTTTCTATTTTAAAAGTTCCGTGTAAATCTGCTTCGGCCATGGTTTTAATAATGCGCAGGCCCAAGCTGCTCTGCGGCACGCCGTTAAAGCCCGGCGGCAGGCCGTTGCCGTCGTCGCATACGGTAAGGCGGCAGCCGCTTTCTGTTTTTTTCAGCTCCACGCTGATAGCGCCCTGCGTGCGCCCTGTAAAGGCATGGTCAAAGCAGTTCTGCAGCATTTCGTTTAATACCAGTGCCATGCTGGTTGCTTTTTCCGAAGGAATAACAACGTTATCGGCGCTGAATCCGGTTGTAAGGCGCAGTTCCGGCGCGGCCATGCCGCTGAGCACCGCTTTGTAAATTCCCTGCGCCACCGCTGCCATATCCACCGTGCCGCTGCCCTGCTGCGCCAAAAATTCGTGCACAACGGCAATGCTGTTTACGCGGCTGATGCAGTCGCGCAGCACGCTTTTGGTTTCGTCCGCTTTGGCGCGGCGCATTTGCAGGCGCAGAAGGCTGGCAATGGTTTGCAGGTTGTTTTTTACGCGGTGGTGTATCTCTTTAATTACCGCCGCTTTAACAAGCAGTTCTTCATCACGCTTTTTCAGTTCGGTAATATCGCGCAAAATTACAATGGCATAGCTTGCTTCCGCCGTGCCGCCGACAGGCACCACGCGCATGGCCAAAAGCATGCCGCGCAGGCGGATTTCCTTGCCTTCTGCCGTGCCTGTTTTAAGCACCATGCCTACAAGCGGCCAGTTAATCTGTACGCTGTTGGTACGCAGGCCGATTGGTGTTGTAATGCCCACCACCTGAAAAATATGCCGGGCAGTGGAATTGGCCGCTATTATTTTTTTCTCCGCGTCAACCACCATCAGCGCATCACCCGGGGCAAGGCGGCGGTAAAACTCGCTGTCCTGCTCGGGGCGTGCCGGTGTTTTTAAAAATTCAAACGCCACGTTAATAAAAATATCGTCAACGCCGCTTAAATCAAACACCACGGCGGCAAAACATTTGCCGCGCCTGTCCTGCACGGGGTACACACGCACGCCGGCAAACTGCCCAAGGCTCAGCTCGCGCTTGCCTTCAAGCGGAACATTGCGCTGCAGGCAGCGGGCAATCAGCGGTTCTTCGCTGATGCGCACCTCACGCCCGGGCGCAAGTTCCGGCTGCTGCAAAAACTGCGTTTTGGGCATGGACTGATGGTAAACGCGCAAAAAACGTTTGTCATCCGACGCAAGGTACACTGTAATGCAGGCGTGGGCAATATCGGCTGCAAAATCCATGCCCTGCCTGATAGAAGCCAGTATATTTTTCTGTTCACTGTTAAGATTTTTTAACATAGTGTTAATACCAAGTTTTCAAAAAATTTACAACATTAGTGTTTTACACTGTAATTCACAATGTTATCCACATTATGCACAGAGTTTTCCGCAATCATTAGGTGCAATTCTATGCTTTTTCACAGAGTTTTGCACGTTTTCCACAGTTTGGAGTTCACATTATAGACAGTGTTTATCCCAATTTTAACGATGGAACAGCGTTCAAACCAAGGGGACTTTTCTCCCCGTTGATATACATAAAATAACCGCGGCAGGCAATCATCACGGCATTATCCGTGCAGAGTATCGGAGTTGGGTGAACCAGGCGCGCTCCGGCGCGTTCTGCCGCCTTTGCCAGTGTATTCTGCAAGGTTTTGTTGGCCGATACGCCGCCTGCAAGTACAATTTCTTTCAGCCCCGTTTCTTTAAGGGCGTGCACGCTTTTCTGCACCAGTGCGTCCACAATGGCATATTGAAACGACGCTGCAACATCAGCGCGGTTTACTTCTTCGCCCGCCTGCTGTTTGTTGTGCAGGTAGTTGATAACCGCCGATTTTAAACCGCTGAAACTGAATTCAAAATTGTTGCCCAGTTTGGCACGCGGAAAATCTATTGCCAGTGGATTGCCGTCCAGAGCCAGTTTTTCCACCTCCGGCCCGCCGGGATAAGGCAGCCCCAAAACACGCGCCACTTTATCGAAGGCTTCACCGGCAGCATCGTCGCGGGTCTGCCCCAGAAGCTCAAAACTGTTGTAATTCTTTACAACCAGCAGCGCCGTGTGCCCGCCGCTTACAACCAGTGCGAGAAACGACGGCTTGAGGTCTTTGTCGTTTAAAAAATTGGCAAAAACATGCCCTTCCAGATGATTTACACCTATCAGCGGCTTGTCTGCCGCCCAGGCCAGCGCTTTGCCTGCCGAAAGGCCAACCAGCAGCGCGCCTACAAGCCCCGGCCCGTAGGTTACGGCAACGGCGTTTATTTTCTCCAGCGGCACTTGTGCTTTGGCAAGCGCTTCATCTATTACCGGCAGTACGTTGCGTATATGGTTGCGCGAGGCAATTTCCGGCACTACGCCGCCGTATTTGCGGTGAATGGGCACCTGCGAGGCAATGATGTTGCTTAAAACCTCGCGCCCGTTTTTTACAACAGCAGCGGCAGTTTCGTCGCAGCTCGATTCAATGCCGAGTATATAAATGTCTTCACTCATTGGTTTCAGCCTCCCTGTACAGCCACATAATTACGGCGTCTTCGTGGTTATCGGCGTAATAGCCGGGGCGCACGCCTTCGGCGCGGAAGCCGCAGGTTAAGTACATTTTCTGCGCGGCTGTGTTGCTTTGGCGCACCTCCAGTGTTATGGCGCCGGCGCCTTCATTCCACGCAAGGTTAATCAGCGCCGCCGTAAGCCTGGTACCAAGCCCGCGCTCGCGCTCTCCTGCGGCAACGGCTACGCGCGTAATCTGCGCTTCGCCTGCCACCAGCCAGTACCCGGCATAGCCTATTACTTTGCCGTTTTCTTCCATAACAATGTATGTTGTAAGGCTGTTGTTAAGTTCGTCCAGCCACATGCTTTCGTTCCAGGCGTCAAAAAACGTGCTGTTTTCTATTTTGCAAACCTCTGTAATATCGCCGGCAGAAAACTGGCGGATTACTGTTTCCCGTGCTTCTGTTCCCATAGTTCTTCTGCCTCCGATTTTCTGATATAGTAAGGCTCCAGCCCGAAAATGCCGCTCTGCGTTTCGGGGTTATAGGCTTTAAGCGCGGCCAGTGCCGTACCCGCTGCCTGCGGCAGGCGCAGGTATTCGGGCGCAAGGCTGCACCACCCGGGCAGCTCCATGCTTTCAAGCTTTGCACATTCGCCTAAAATAACCGCCGGTTTGCCCTGCAAGGCAAGGTTTTCCAAAAGCTGCTGCTTGTTTACTACCTGCACGCTTTGCAGTTCAATAATTTCTCCGTTCTGCCATTCATACAGCGCCTGGTAATAGTTGCCCTTTTGCGCATCCAGAACGGGCGAAAGCACTATGCCGCTTAGCGGCAGGTTATAGGCCAGTGCCAGCGGCGTTGCCACTCCCTGCAAAGGCTTTTTCCATGCGTAGGCCAGTGCTTCGGCCGTTGCCAGGCCAATGCGCAGCCCTGTAAAAGAACCCGGCCCCATGCTTACGGCAATTAAATCAATATCTGCCTTCTGCACGCCGGTGCGCTCCAAAAGCTGTTCCAGCTGAGGCATCAGCCCTTCGGAGTGGGTCATGCCCATATTTATTTTATATTCGGCCAAAATTTTGCCGTCACGGCATAAGCCGACGGCACAGGCTTTGGTTGCCGTATCAATTGACAGTACCAGCATTTTTTTCCACTTCCCCGCAAAGTTTTTGGTAGCGCGCCCCGTGCGGTTCAAAAACGAACCTGCGCCCCGCGCCCTCCAGCTCTATCGTAATATGCAGATATTCTTCAGGCAGCTCGTCAATAAACAGTTCGCCCCATTCTATTACCGTCAGCCCGTCGCCGCCGCAGTATTCGCCAAAACCTGTGTTATACAGTTCATCGCTGTCCTTTATGCGGTACAAATCAAAATGGCGCATTTCCACCCTGCCGCTGTACACATTCATTATGGCAAAGGTTGGGCTGTTCACTTCGTTTATATCGGCGCCAAGCCCGGCTGCCATGCCGCGGCTTAACAGCGTTTTGCCCGCGCCAAGCGTGCCGGTGAGGCAGTATACGTCGCCGTCCTGCGCCAGTGTGCCAAGCAGCCTGCCAAGCGCTTCCGTTGCCGCACTGTCTTTGCAGTAAATTTCCATGTTTCATATCCTTTCAGTAAGTTCTATGTAATGCCAAAAAGCAGTACCGGAACCTGCCGGTACTGCCTTTGTTATTTTGCTATAATATCCGTATCGCGCTCAAAGGCGTCCAACAAATCAATATGCCCTTTAATGCTGGCTTTTTTCTCGCCTTCTATTAAAAAGTTTACCTTTTTAATTTCCGGAAACTCCGTCAGCGTATTGGTTATGGCCGAAGTCAGCATCATTTCGGTATAAGAACCGGCTTCAATATTGTAAATTTCCTTGCTTAAATTTACAACGGCCACGCCTTTATCAACCGTAAGGCTGATTATTTTTAAACCTTCCGGGAAAGCGTTAATAAGCTTATCGCTCTGCGGTTTGGTGTTTATCAGCGCTTCCAGTGCCAAAAGCGGCAGTTCTTCCTTATCGCCTTTAACGCTTACTTTTTCGGCATACATTTTTTCGGTGCCGTCAGCAGGTACGCGGTAAATTGTTACCGTATGCTCACGGCTGTCTGCAACAGCATTGGCGTCCGGCAGCACGGCGTTGTTTTCCTGCGTGCAGGCCGCGGCAAACAATGTCATCAGTACCACGCAGAGTACTGTTAAAAATTTTTTCATCATTTCAAGTACCCTCCGTTATTTAAAATAATCTTCAATGCCATCGGCAATGGATTTTGCCAGTTTGTTGATATACCAGTTGCTGTTCATCAGTTTTTCTTCTTTGGGGTTGGAGATAAATGCCAGTTCCAGAAGGGTTGACGGCATGCTGCAGCGTTTGTTGACATAGAAGTTTGCCTTGCGTATGCCAAGGTCATCCAGCCCGAAGTTTTTAACAAGCCTGTCCTGCACGGCCTGTGCCAGACGGGCGTCGTTGTTTGTTTTGGGATAATAGTAGGACGAGAAGCCGCCTACGCTTTTATTGGTAGAAGAATTGATGTGAATGCTTACGAAAGCATCGGCGTCATTGTCTTCCGCCACATCAACGCGGGCCTGCAATTCCTGCGAATCGCTGGCGTTAGGGCCGTAAACGTCGGTATCGCCGGTGCGCGTCATGCTGACTTTGGCGCCTTTTTTCTTCAGCAGCTCCTGCACTTTTTTGGTAATTTTAAGCGTTACGTCTTTTTCGCGCGTGCCGTTAGAGCCGATTGCCCCCGGGTCGCTGCCGCCGTGGCCGGCATCAAGCGTAATCTTTTTGCCTTTCAGGCCGCCGTCAGTTTTAAAACTGCTTTTGGTGGTTTTCTTTTCTTCAGTTTTAACAGCCGTTTTTTTAGGCACGGTTGCTTTTGCCGTAGTTTTAGGCGTTGTTGTTTTAGGCACCGTTGTTTTTGCCGTGCTTGTTTTGGGCACTGTTACAGGCGCTTTGGCCTTTTCGGCAGATGTATTTGCTTTGGGAATAACCACGCTCGGCGTTGCCGTTTTATCTGCGGTAATATCCACAACCAGGCGGTTGGGGCGTTTTGTTACGGGGTCGTTCTTTAAGGTAAACGCGTTGTAATCCTGCGTGCCGATAGTGCGCGCAAGAGGCAGCTTCAGCACCGTATTGCCGCCGCTTTCTTCAACGGTCATGGTTGGTGCAAGCGTGCTGCGCATTTTAAAGCTGCGGGTTACTTTTTCATCAAGCTTGGCGTTAACCGTTACCAGCATGGTCTGCCCCTGAAAGCTGATATTGTAGCCGGGCGGCGAATCCAAATCCACAACGAGGCGAAGCACATTGAACCTGTCCAGCCCCCAGCGCACATCCGTTACCTCGGCCGCGTAGGCGGAGACACAGGCAAAAATACTTATTATCAACAAAAGGCAGCAGATGATTTTTTTATGCAAGCCCCGTCACTCCTTTTTGCAAAGTTTAACTAAATAATTTTATCATTTTTATAAAGTTCTGTAAACAAAAGCGCAGTTTGCCAAGGCAAATTTCACTTAAATTTCGCCGTTTTCCGCCATACGGCGTGCTTCCGGCACAAAGGCCGCCAGTTCACCGGCAGCAAGGCCTATGCAGCCGTCTGCGGCAAGCTCGCCTGCCAGCCCGTGCAGGTACACACCGCACGCAGCGGCAGCTTCCGCTTCAATGCCCTGCGCGCACAGCCCGGCAATAATGCCCGTAAGCACATCGCCGCAGCCGCCCGTTGCCATGGCTGGCGTGCCGGTGGTATTAACATACACCGTGCCGTCCGGGCAGCCGATAACCGTCGGCGCGCCCTTCAGCACCAGCACACAGTTCCATTCTGCGGCGTATTTTTCCGCAAGTTCAATGCGGCGCACATCAACTTCGGCGGCGCTTAAACCGCACAAACGCGCCATTTCGCCCGGGTGCGGCGTAAGTATTTTAGTGCATTTAAGCTGCGGCAGAATTTCTGCTTTGCGGCTTAACGCCGTCAGCGCGTCGGCGTCGATAACCGCTGTGCCTTCGTAATTTTCCAGAATGTTTAAAATTACCTCGCCAGTTGCTTCACTGGTGCCAAGCCCCGGGCCGATTGCCAAAACGTCCGATTTTGCCGCAGCGTCCAGCACTTCGGCAGCGGCGCCGCCGCCCAAAACGCCCGGCATACGCTCGATAAGCCCTTTTACCATTACTTCAGTAAGCTTAACCGCCAGTACCTCGCGCGAACACAGCGGCGTGTAAAGGCTTACCAGCCCAGCGCCTGCCTTAACGGCAGCCTGCGCGCACAGCGCAGCCGCGCCCGTATAGCCCGGCGAACCTGCCGCCACAATTACGCGCCCAGCTTCGCCTTTATGGCAGTTGCCGCTGCGGATGGGCAGAAAATCGCGCACAATTTCCGAATCCAAAAGGTATTTATGCCCTTCCGCCTGCTCCGTTAAAGCCTCCGGCATGCCAATCGGCGCAACAACAACCTTGCCCGCAAGTTCCGCCGCCGGGTATAAATAAAGCCCGGGCTTCGGCAGCTGCATGGTTACGGTTGCCGCTGCCTGCACTGCGTTTTCGTCCGCTTCGCCGGT
>OHEP01001721.1_pt1 | contig 10788 bp, 10 predicted proteins | sample 1567271 | NCBI WGS metagenome assembly OHEP01 (sample SAMEA3879577, study PRJEB24766) | human gut metagenome | biome: human-associated habitat; feature: feces | place: USA | collected 1985/1987
CCTTCCTTCACGCTTTTTATATTGGTGACATTTATTGATCATTCAAATATTTCATATTGCTCTTGTTTAACTAACTCTGATTGAACTTCTTCAATATAACGATTATAATTTTCTATTGTTTCTTCTGCCTCTTGATTATTTGATTGTGTAGAAATACTATTCTGCAAATATTCTTGTTTTAATGATTCTAAATATTTTTCAATTGGTAAATTTATCTTATAAACTTCAAATTCATGCTGCCAATATTCTTCTTCCGAACCAAATTGACTTATAAGAGCCTGAGCCTCCTCACTATTAATCGAATCATTTATTGTAACTTTTAAATCATCTAAATAATCATTGATTTCATCATCAGACACAGAATATCCCGCTGCAATAGCTCTTTGATAAGTCGCATCGCGTTGTAACATATATTCTACTGCCTTATCTTCAGCGTCTGACTGTTCATACCCTGCTAAAATGTAAAATTCAGTAGCTTGTTCAATATCCTTTGTAGTAATAACACCACCGGATTTACCTCTTGCGTAAATAGACTCATCTGTTTTATCTCGATAGGGATCCAATAATTGTCCGGCTTTCTTCATCAAATCAATATTAGACTCTTTTTCATTTATCACATAGATATTCTCGACTTTAAGTGGTCGAACGTCTGCATTATATGGGAAATAGTAAAATATAATTTTTTTACCTTCCTTTAGATTTTCTAATTCATAACCACAATTTCTACAATCTAACTGCAGTGTATCGACATTTTTAAAATCCTCATCTTGTTCATTCAATTTATCCAAACGAACAACTATATTGTTATTCTCTATAGATTCTACAATCCCGCTTCTGTTAAGATGGTATACCCCCGAAGAATACATTGTGTCATTTCTTTTTTTCAGTCCTAATAACACCAAAAGCACACCTAAAATGCATAAGACATATATTATTTTTTTCTTCATTAAGTTTCTCCTCACTCCATTGACTTGCTGTGCATTTTTGCTGTTTTCGGGGAACAGTTCCTGCATTCTTTGACTTGTTCCTCATTTATAAATATAACACAATTTTATCAGGATACGAAGAAAATGTCAGCCAGAAACTTCTCTTCTCTACATTTTCCCAGTCTTTTTTATGAAACCATATGGAACATATTTCATACGGATACATAACTACTTTCTCTTCTCCTGGTTCTAATTTTTCTACCATAGAACCGTAATGTTCTGAATTTCCCATTAGAAGTTCCTGTGAGATTGCTGTTCCAACGCCTGTTGTCTCTAACGACAGATAAGTGATTGGCACTTCTTTTTCTTCCTCCGTTGTGTTCTTCAGACATACACTCACTTCTATTATTTTTGTATCATAATTCACTTTACTCGTATCTATCCCACTATTCTCATAAATTGCTGCCTGTTCTTCTGTGGACAGCCATTTTACTCCATTCGCTGAAATTTTAACTCCATCCAGAAATTCGAGAGATTCTCCCTTTTCTGCTGTCTCAACTTTTCTTGCCGGATATTTTTGATTTATATTTCGATACCCGGCTATAAATCCACCAAATAATACAATTGCCGTCATGATGATGATCTTTTTTCTCATACACTCACCTATACTGTCATATGCTCTTTTATTTGTCCCATATCCATTCTAAAAATTTCATCTGAAACTTTTTCTAAAGTCTCCGTTGTATGACAGGATATAAGAATTAATGCTCCTCGTTCCTTTTCTTCACCGACAATCTGCCATAATATTTCTTCGCTCTTTTCATCTAATGCATTCGAAGGTTCATCTAAGATAATCAGTTCTGGTTTTTCCATGATTGCAGCTGCAATCCCTAGTTTCTGTTTCATTCCAAGAGAATATTTCCGATATTTTTTGTACATTACATCCTGCAGCCCCACTCTCTTTAAAACATCTTTCACCTCTGCCCCACTGATTTGTCCTTTAATTGACGCAAGCATCATTAGATTTTGAAATCCACTGTAAGAATCTAAAAAGCCTGGTTTTTCAATAAACACGCCCACACTTGGAGGAAATGAAAACTCTTTTCCAAGAATTTTTCCATCAATCTTTACTTCCCCCACAGTTGGAAGTACTAATCCACAGATTACTCGCATAAGCATAGATTTTCCACAACCGTTTTTCCCTTGCAGTCCATAAACCTTTCCTCTTTCCATAGAAAGTGTAATTCCACTGAGGACCTCATCTGCTCCAATTTTTTTACTGATATCTGTAAGTTCAAGATACATATTTCCCCTTCTTTCTTTAAAACAGATCTTTTCTTTTTAAAATTTGATACCCAATTACAGCCATAAAGAAAATAATTCCTACACTAACTGCTCCTTGTGTCAGAAATCCAACATCATCCATAGCAAACATCATCTGACGTATACACATAAAATAATTTCCTATTAAAAACGGATGGATCTGATATACACTGGAAATTAAAATAACAATAGAAACCAAAATTCCAGTTACTGCATTGATTGCTAATGATACAATATACTGAATATAAGTAAGTGCCAGCAATGCCACAAAAAATACAAGAACCATTGAAAAAATACGGAAATTATTTTTGTTGATTTCCAATCCCAGATAATCCTTTAGTAACTCTAAATTTATCCCTTCTACAGCACTCTTCGTACAAAAAGAAAAAACAAGAAATGCTATTGCTGTCGCTGCCAGATATCCCATACATTCCAGCCAAATTTTCAAATGAATTTCCATCCACCACTGTTTTCTGTTTTTCAGACGTAAGAGCATTTGCTGTTCGTATTTTTTTGAGAATTGTCCTGTCAGTTTTCCAATCAATAAAACAAAATATATCAAATACAAAGACCAGTACGGTGGAATATTAAAAGTCTCTTTTCCTTCCGATTGTGTATAAGGAACTGTCCCCTGAAAAAAGCAGATTACATAATCCCAAAAGTGAAGTTTCCACTCCTGTCCATTCACAGTATTATATTGTTGGATCAGATTACGAAAACCTACACACTGCACGAGAACCAGCAAAAATACAAAGCCATACTTTTTCCAACTTTCTTTAAAAAATATTTTCAAGTCAACTTTCCACATGGCCTCATCTCCTATCTCCAGATATCTCTCCGCTCAATCATCTTTTCCCCTATCAGTTTCTCGATGAAGGAAACGACAATTCCAATCTGAATAATTCCTAACCACTTACCAGGCGTATTCCATGATGTCTGCCATACTGCGAACAGACTAAAATAGATCTTTCCGTAGTGAAGTGCTTCTATTCCAAGTGGAATTAAAAGAACAATCCAAACGAAAAACAGGGTCTTTGGATACCACAAGGATAGATCTACAATTGTAAAAAGTAACATTAATTTTAAAACATACATCAACCAAATAACAACAGCTACAGATAAAAAATTGGACTTTACAACGTTTCCTGTCTGCCCAAAATAAACGCTTTCCATAGTATCCCAATTGATCAGATTTCTGCTAAAAATCCAGCCAGTAAATGTAGCCATTAGGATAATTATAAAAGAAATTCCCGCAGCATATACCAGACTCTCCTTCAGTTGTTGCTGAAACATTCTTTTTCTCGATTGATACCGTAAGATATATTGAATGTTCAAGCTGTCCTGTTTACATTTGATTACGAAAAAAAGTACAAACGGAAATATGGTCAATCCACTGTAAAGTGCTCCCTGCTGTGCAATAACATAATCTATCGTACTGGCCGAAAGATGATAAAACTGATACATCTTCTTCTGCTCGGACACTGTCCAAAAAGAACAAACTATCATCCAAATCAGTTCAGCTGTCAGAAGCCATCTATGTTTCATCAAAGAATCTCTCACATGATAAAATGTCTGTTTTGATTTAGAATACATCTTCCTTCGCTCCTTTTTTCATGAATACAAAGAACGTTACTGGAATTCCAATCCCCATTGAAACCACTGGAATCCACCATGCGACGATTCCATGTCCCGGCTGAACCCAATATACACTGGAATAGTCAATATGATTTGTAATGGTACAGATAACGTGCAGAATCAGCTGTACAAAAAACGGAAAAATCAATACGACAATTTTATAATCTGACAAAAAACTTACAGACAAACAAACACAAGCCCAAATTCCTGCCATCAAAAATTGAAGTACCAAAAAAAACGTTGTATATATCATAGGATGCGTAAAGAAAATCTTATAAAACAGCATCAACGGTGTAAGTATATTATCTCCCATTGTTGAAAGCGGTGCTAAGTTTGGCAGAAGAACCAGACTGCACATTAAATTAAAAATCAATGGAACAAGAACTGCAATTCCCCCGCTCAGAAAAGCAGCAGCATATTTTGCTTTGAGATAATCTTCTCTCTTTGTTCTCATATAAATATTTTTTATTACGCCTTCTTTGCAGTCCTCAAAATAAGAAGTTCCAAATGGAAGGCTTGCAAGGATAGGTAGAATTAAGAAGAATATAAACCCTTCCAAATTTGACGGACTTCCGGCCATCCATGTTTCTGCTGCACTATGTGGCGACAGAATTGGGAATTCGTTATAGAAATTCGTCAGATTAGCTCGATATGCGGGGATTATTTCCCGGATTACATGTGCAATTCCAAGCACAGTTCCTATCAGCATGGATAATACCATCCCCTTTCCGCTCATTGCCCGTTTCATCTCTGTCTTAAAAATCTGTTTCATGCTTTTCCCTCTTTCTTAAATTATATTTTCAAAGGGAAGAGAAAGGGGATGCTATTTTGTTGGAAAGACCACCTTTACGTCATCAATTCAGTACAATATAGCGCCGGATATCGTAATCTGGATTATCAATGACAGCTCCGGTCGGATTAATTTCCAAATACATTGCTTCTGAGTCTAACAATGCATCATTTACAACAAAAATCATCGGCATTACTTTTTCTTCCTCTGGTGCAAAAGTTTCAGCATAATAATTATGATTCAATATTCGCGGTTTTTCCTCCCCCAAATAAGTTACTTCGCCTATATAGTCACTGTACTTTGATGGTGCCGAAAGAAACCTCAGGCGTATATATCCCCAGATAAGATCGTTTTCTATCGTTTTACTACTTTGATTTTTTACAGAAAGATTGACTACAACGTAAGAAAAATCATTTGTAATATTTCCTTGTTCATCTAACACTGCTCCCGGATAATCTGCAAGATTTTTCCCTTCCGGAAGTGCATACCCCGGATACTCCTTTCCTTTTGTCCATGATAAAACTGTGAAACTATAATATGTGCTTTTTATCGCGTTTCCTGTTGAAACTATATTTTTTTCATCGACTCCGAGTTTGTTTGCAAATTCTTTAGATACTTCATCTGGCTCCTCTTCTTGGGCTACCACATCAAGACTTTTTTTAAATTCATTTTCTTTTTCTATATTCTCTTTACTTATGCTACCTGTTCCGCTTTGTAAGAAATTAACAGATAGTAACACGAATATAATGACAAAAGAAACACCCGCACAAGTTATTATTTTCTTCTTCACAAATATCTCCTTCCGTCATTCATTCCCAACATAAACAACTCCTGTATGACACATGTTTTCAGTTATTTCATAACATCCTCCTGTTCCATTCAGATTCAAATATAAATTCTTAATATCTTTTTCATTAACAATCCATGCCATATTGACTTGAACACTCTCACCAGGCTTTAACGATGGAATATAATTCTTCCCTTCACCATAGTCATCTTGTACGCTGGAATAAGTCATTTCAGCTGTTTTGGCAACACTGTCACTTATATAATAATCATAGTCCTCACCAGCTTCTGTACCAGGCATGTAAATAGTATACGTGCCATCATTCTGTTTCGAAAGAGCAATCAGCGTGCCTATATAGAGCATATGATTGAGTTCTTCCTCTGATATATTTGTGTATGTGACAGTCAAAAACAGTAATTTCTGATCCATGTTTTCTTCTCTTACAACTGAATCCAGATTATTTACACCATCACCTTTTTTTATATATGATAAATGATTCTGTACCAGTTTTCCGTTTGCATCAACCGCCGTCTTCCAGGCTTTCGGAATTTTATCACTGTCTAAAAGCTGTAAATTATCTGCGATCTGTACTTTATCTACACAAGCTGTCACCTTATCTGTAGTAATGTTATTTCCGTTATTATCTTCAGCATAAGAATCTAAATTAAAAGCTTCTCCAATTTGACGAACCGACAGCTGACCATTTGTTACATCTATTTTATCTGCATAGACTGTCGGTTCAATAATATCACTCCAGGTAATCATGTCAGCAGTTTTGATCATTTCATCCTCTTCCGTAATCACAAGATTTTCAGCAAATTTATATGCTTCTTCTTTTGAAATTGTATTTCCAATATAGAGTGTCAAAACACGATATTCTTCCGGACAGAGAAGATAAATTCTTTGATCAAATGAGTTTTCTCCATTTATTGTATTGTATTTGAGATAAATTCCATCATAGGATCCGAAAACATGATTTTCACTTTCTATAACATTTCTATCCAACAATGATTTATCCAAACTCTTCTCATCCATCAAAACAGTATCAACGGTTATCCCTGCTGTATCAAGTGTATCTTTATAGCCTAACTTATACCCTTCGGCGATCCACTCCATTCCTTCTGGAATATAGTTTGATGTAACAGAGATTTCATGAATCTCTTCTGGAAGTTTTACGTCTTCAGAATTCTCATCTGATTTTATGGTGGTTAAAGTACCGTAGTTTCCCTGTTTTTCAAGGTACATATGATAAAGCTTTGTTCCTGCATAAGCAACGGTTGATGTTGCAATAATGCACACAGCTGCCGCAGCCGCTACCCTGCTTATACTTCGGTTTAACTTGCTTTTTCTCTGCATTGGTGTAATGTTTGATGAATTTACTTGTTTTTCTACTTCTTCCTGAATCATATCGTGAATAAAGTCCGGAATATCTGGAAAGTCGTTTTTTAATTCGTCTAATCTCATATAAAAATCTCCTCCAATTGAATCTTCTTTTTCAGCGTTTTCCTCGCCCTTACAAGTCTCTTTTGTACAGCGCCTTCGGATATCTCAAGGATCTGAGCAATCTCTCTTATATTGAACTCCTCCATATAATAAAGGATCACCGGAATCCGCAGTTCTTCTTTCAGTTCGTTTACAGCTCTATACAATTCACTGTAATCTCGATTCTCCTTAGGTTGCTTCATATTTTCTGCATATCCTTCATCCAAAGGTTCATTGACGTTGATGCGCCTTGCAATGTTATAGCATTCATTGATTAATATCCGCATCAACCAGGTCTTTGCATAGCGATCTTTTTTTAATGTATCTATTTTAGAAAATGCTTTCACAATCGATTCTTGTATTGCATCAGCACAATCCTGGTCATCTGACAAAATTGTTTTTGCTGTTGCATACAATTGTCGCTCTGATGAAAGAATCAATTCTCCAAGTGCCTCCTTCGTCAATTTGGTACCCCCTTTTTGCCAGCCAGCTTTTATTTACATAGATTAGACGGATTCAAAACAAAAATATCCCCTTAATTTTCAAAAATTATACTTTTTATTGTTTTGCAGTTTTCTTATATTATCTCATAGATTAACTCATTCATATAAAAGAAGTTTCTTGGGTAACCGCTTCCAAATCCTCCCCTAAATAACACTTTCCCAATATAAAGTCAAAAAAATCTCCCCTCACACCTAATGAAATCTAATTGATTCCATCAGATATGAGGGGAGATTCTATTTTTTATGATTCACTTTTCAGTGTACTTCCAAAGAAGCTTCTATGTATAATCTACTAACACCTATAATTAAGCGTTCTTCTTGGCAATTGCTGCCTGTGCTGCTGCAAGACGAGCGATCGGTACACGGAATGGTGAGCAGGATACATAGTCAAGTCCGATGCTGTCGCAGAACTCTACGGAGCTTGGATCTCCACCGTGCTCTCCACAGATACCTACATGCAGGTTTGGATTAACCGGTTTTCCGAGTTCGATAGCCATCTTCATGAGCTTGCCAACACCAACCTGATCCAGTTTTGCAAATGGATCGTTCTCGAAGATCTTAGCATCATAGTAAGCGTCGAGGAACTTACCAGCGTCATCACGGGAGAATCCGTAAGAGCAGCTCTTGGGATCTCGATCATTGTACCAACCTCGTACTCAAGGTTGCTTCCAGCTGCTGCGATCTCAGCGTCAGCTGTCTCTACAACGAATTTCTTAACGTATTTGAGCTCTTTGATATCTCCAACGAGTGGGATCATGATCTCAGGTTTTACATTCCAATCCGGATGAGCTTTCTTTACATTGATTGCTGCACGGATAACAGCGCTTGTCTGCATCTTAGCAATCTCTGGGTATGTAACTGCAAGACGGCATCCACGGTGTCCCATCATTGGGTTGAACTCGTGCAGGCTGTAGATGATAGCTTTGATCTGGTCAACTGTTTTGCCCTGAGCGTCAGCCAGTTTCTTGATGTCCTCTTCCTCTGTAGGAACGAACTCATGAAGCGGTGGGTCAAGGAAACGAATTGTAACCGGGTTACCTTCAAGAGCTTCGTAAAGTTTCTCGAAGTCTCCCTGCTGCTCTGGAAGAATCTTAGCAAGAGCTGCTTCTCTTTCTTCAACTGTCTCTGAGCAGATCATCTCACGGAATGCATCGATTCTGTTGCCTTCGAAGAACATATGCTCTGTACGGCAAAGACCAATACCTTCTGCGCCAAGCTCTCTAGCTTTCTTCGCATCTGCCGGTGTATCAGCGTTGGTACGAACTTTCAGTCTTCTGAACTTGTCAGCCCATGCCATAACGCGGCCGAATGTACCAGCGATGGTAGCGTCTACGGTCTTGATCTCGCCCTCGTAAATATTACCGGTTGTACCATCAATGGAGATGAAGTCTCCCTCATTGAACTCTTTACCAGCTAATGTGAATTTCTTATTTTCTTCATCCATAGCGATGTCGCCGCATCCGGATACACAGCAGGTACCCATACCACGGGCAACTACGGCTGCGTGAGAGGTCATACCACCACGAACGGTTAAGATACCCTGAGCAACCTTCATACCGGTAATATCTTCCGGAGAGGTCTCAAGACGAACTAAGACAACCTTCTCGCCCTTTTCAGCCCATTTCTCAGCATCCTCTGCAGTGAATACAACTTTACCGCAAGCAGCACCCGGAGAAGCCGGCAAACCACGTGTCAGCACGCGGGCACGTCCCAGTTCTTCCTTGTCGAATACCGGATGCAGCAGCTCATCCAGCTTGTTGGGTTCGCAGCGCATCAAAGCGGTCTTTTCGTCAATCATGCCCTGATGCAGCATTTCCATGGCGATGCGCACCATAGCGGCACCTGTACGCTTACCGTTACGGGTCTGGAGGAACCAGAGTTTACCCTCTTGTACTGTAAACTCCATATCCTGCATATCACGGTAGTGATTTTCGAGTTTTGTCTGCAAAGCATCCAGTTCCTTATAGATTTCCGGCATAGCCTCCTCCATGGAAGGATACTTGCTGGCACGTTCTTCTTCGCTTACACCGGCTAATTCAGCCCAACGTTGAGAACCGATTTTTGTAATCTGTTGCGGAGTACGGATACCGGCAACCACGTCTTCGCCTTGTGCATTAATCAAATACTCACCGTTGAAAAGGTCTTCACCGGTAGCAGCATCGCGGCTGAAGCAAACACCCGTAGCAGAGCTCTCGCCCATATTACCGAATACCATAGCCTGAACGCTTACGGCAGTACCCCATTCGTCAGGAATTCCCTCCATCTTACGATACAAGATGGCGCGTTCGTTCATCCAGGAGTTGAATACGGCACAAACGGCACCCCACAACTGCTCGTAGGCACAAGTCGGGAAGTCTTTTCCGGTTTGTTCTTTCACCGCAGCCTTGAACTTCTTCACGAGTTCCTTAAGGTCTTCCACCTCAAGCTCGTTATCCAGCTTCACGCCTTTAGCATGTTTCACATCTTCTATAATAGCCTCGAACGGGTCTACATCTTCCTTGTTCACCGGTTTCATGCCCAGCACCACGTCGCCATACATCTGCACGAAACGACGGTAAGAGTCCCATGCAAAGCGTGCATTGCCCGTCTTACGCGTCAGGCCTTCCACCACTTCGTCATTCAAGCCAAGATTCAGGATAGTGTCCATCATGCCCGGCATGGAAGCGCGTGCACCCGAACGAACGGAAACCAGCAACGGATTCTCCACATCACCGAATTTGGAACGCATCAGTGTTTCCACATGGGCAATGGCTTGTTCAACTTCATTCTTCAACAGAGCAACGACTTTATCCTGCCCCATTTCATAATATTCCGTACAAACTTCTGTCGTTATTGTAAAGCCCGGAGGAACCGGAACCCCTATAAGGTTCATTTCTGCAAGGTTAGCACCTTTCCCACCCAAAAGGTTTCTCATATCGGCCTTTCCTTCTGCCTGGCCGTTACCAAAGGTATAAACTCTTTTTTTGTCCATAATATAAATTTAAAGTTTTTGATAGTGATTTCTCTTTTCTGTTCGCAAATCTAAGTATATTTCGCAGACTAGAAAACTTTTTCAGAAAAAACTTTATGCTAAAATGCAATTTCGACATTGCAATCTTTAATATTTCATTTCATAGAGAGAAATCCCGAAAAAATGTCTATTTTTGCCGAAGAATTTATTAGATTGGTGTAAAAGTGGCAAGAAAGAGAAAAGAACTTCCCCTACTGGAGAAGGTGACAATTACGGATGTGGCTGCCGAAGGAAAAGCCATCGCAAAAGTCAATGATTTGGTGATTTTCGTACCATATGTCGTCCCCGGCGATGTAGTTGACCTGCAAATTAAGAGAAAAAAGCATCATTAT
>OHEP01001723.1_pt1 | contig 10779 bp, 9 predicted proteins | sample 1567271 | NCBI WGS metagenome assembly OHEP01 (sample SAMEA3879577, study PRJEB24766) | human gut metagenome | biome: human-associated habitat; feature: feces | place: USA | collected 1985/1987
ATGCGTACGCAATCCTTCAGGGGGCGGGCCATCAGGCCGTAGGGGTACGCCTCGCGCAGGTCGTCCTTCGTGAGGAAGGGGAGCTTGTGCAGATCCTCTAGCCCCTTGACGTCCTTGAGGCTAAGGCCCTTCTCCTCCATCTTTTTGCGGTAATAGGGCACGTTGTCCCATACGTTTTGCACCTGGCGCAGCAGGCGCTCGTTCTGCCAGGCAAGGATCTGCTCCCGGCTGGCACATTCAATCTCTGGCTGATAGTAACGTTCCATACTGTTCCTCTCTAATGGTCGTAAAGGATATTCTTCAGGAGCCGCGGCCGAGCGCGAAGGCGCGGCGGTTAAGCTCCAGGAATTTAGGCGGCACGCTCGTCTCAATGGCCTGCATCCATTCCGCTTCGCTAAACTCGGCGGATCTGGAGAGCCTGCCGAGAAGAACCAGGTTCACCGCCTTGGAAGACCCCGCCTGCTCCGCCAGGGAAAGCGCGTCAAATGCGTCCACATCCATGCCCTTTCCGCGCATCTCCTCCACGAGTCCGCCCGGGTAGGCCGCGGCGCCGGTGATAACGGGCATAGGGTTGACCCGCTGGGTGTTGGTGATGATCTTGCCGCCGGGCTTGAGGTATTCCGTCCAGCGGGCGGCCTCGAGCAGCTCAAAGGAGAGGATATAGTCCGCCTCCCCCTTATCAATGATGGGGGAATAGACCTTCTCCCCAAAGCGCACATAGGTCACGACGGAGCCGCCGCGCTGGCTCATGCCGTGTACCTCGGACACCTTGACATCATAGCCCCTGCCGAGCAGGAGCCGGCCCAGGAGCTTGCTGGCAAGCAGGGAGCCCTGCCCGCCAACGCCCACGATCATGATGTTTTTCGTCTCCATTTTCAGGCCTCCTTCCCGGCGCAGAGCGCGCCGAATTTACAGAGTTCCGAGCAAACGCCGCAGCCGGTGCAAAGCGTCGCGTCGACCTTCGCTTTGCCGCCTTCCATGCTGATAGCCGGGCAGCCGATCTTCATGCACATCCTGCAGCCCTTGCAGGCGGCCGCTTCCACCGTAAGGGGCGCCTTGTGCTTCACATATTTAAGCAGGGCGCAGGGCCGTCGGGAGATGATGACGGAAGGCTCCTCCGCCTCCGTCTCCTCCTTGATCGCAGTCTCGCAGGCGGCAAGGTTGTAAGGATCCACTACCCGGACGCGGTTGATGCCGATGGCGTGGCACAGCGCCTCAAGGTCCACCTTCGCGGCAGGGTCGCCCTTGAGGTTAAAGCCTGTGGTCGGGTTCTGCTGATGGCCTGTCATGCCGGTGATGGAGTTGTCGAGGATGATGACGGTGCTGTTGGAATCGTTATAGGCCACGTTCACAAGGCCCGTCATGCCCGAGTGCATGAAGGTGGAATCCCCGATGACGGCCACGGTCTTGCGCCCCTCGGAGCCGCCGGCCTTGGTGAAGCCATGAAGGCCCGAGATGGAAGCGCCCATGCAGACTACCGCGTCGATGGCGTTGAGCGGTGCCACTGCGCCAAGCGTATAGCACCCAATGTCGCCGATGACGGTATATTTTCCCTTGGCAAGGGTATAGAACAGCCCCCTGTGCGGGCAGCCCGCGCACATGACCGGCGGGCGCGGCGGGATGGGCGTTTCCAGCGCAACGCCTTCGTGGGCCTTGAGGCCGAGCTTCTCCGCCACGATGTTCTGGGAAAGCTCCCCGATGGGGGAGAAATAATCCTTGCCGGCAAGGGCAAGGCCCAGATTCCGGCAATGGTCTTCAATAAAGCCGTCCAGCTCTTCGACGACGACGAGCAGGGATACGGATGCGGCGAACTCCCGGATCAGCTTTTCCGGCAGCGGCCAGGCCATGCCCAATTTCAGCACGGGGAAGCGATCGCCACAGGCTTCCTTTACGTATTGATAGCTGGTGCTGTGAGTGATGATGCCGATGGAATGATCCCCGCCCGGTTCGACCCGGTTGCAGGGCGCCGTTTCCGCATATTCCGTAAGCGCCGCGAGGCGCGCTTCCACGGCTGGGTGCCGCAGCTTGGCATAGCCCGGCATCATGATATATTTCTTCGGGTCTTTTTCATAGGGCCGAGGCGCGGGCTCCTGCCGCTCGCCGGTCTCCACGATGCTTTGGGAATGGGCCACCCGGGTACACATCTTCAGGAGGGCGGGGGTATCGAACCGCTCGGAAAGCTCGTAGGCCAGCTTAGCGAATGCGAGCGCCTCCGCGCTGTCCGCAGGCTCCAGCATGGGGAGCTTGGCCGCCTTCGCGTAATGGCGGGAATCCTGCTCGTTCTGGGAGCTGTGCATGCCCGCGTCGTCCGCCACGCCGATGACCATCCCGGCGTTCACGCCGGTGTAGGAGATGGTAAACAGCGGGTCTGCCGCCACGTTGAGCCCCACGTGCTTCATGCCGCAGAAGCTCCGCTTGCCCGCGAGCGCGGCGCCGAAAGCCGTCTCCATGGCCACCTTTTCGTTCGGGGCCCATTCGGCATAGATCTCCGGATACTTTGCGGCGGCTTCGCTGATCTCCGTGCTGGGCGTGCCAGGATAGCTGGAGAGCACGGAACAGCCCGCCTCATACAGGCCCCTGGCAACCGCTTCATTGCCAAGCATGAGTGTTTTCATGATCATCCTCCTTATACGTTCAAAGCAAAAGCGGGGAAAGCCCCGGCCTTTTTACGGGTGCATCCGGCTCCGCGGGGAACGCGTGCCGGATTTTTAGCCTTTAAATAATACAAATTTCTTTCGCGCCATAGCAAATACATAATATGCCGGGTCAGTTCGTGGTCTGCGCCTCCACCAACCGGCTGCGGCCATACCGCTCCCGGAGCAGGGGCTTTTCGATCTTGCCCGTGGGATTCCGGGGTACCTGGGCGAAAATGATCTTCCGGGGCCGCTTATAGCGCGGCAGCTCCTTGCAGAAAAGGTTGATCTCCTCTTCGGTGCATGGTTCGCCCTCCTTGCACTCAATAACTGCCGCGGCAATCTCTCCCAGCCGATGATCCGGCAGGCCGATCACGGCCACATCCTTGATCTTCCCGTGCTGCCGGAGAAAATCCTCAATCTGAACGGGATAAAGGTTCTCGCCGCCGGAGATGATAACGTCCTTCTTTCGATCCACCAGGTAGATGAACCCGTCCTCATCCATCTGCGCCATATCGCCGGTAAAGAGCCAGCCGTCCCTGAGGATCTCCGCGGTGGCCTCTGGATTTTTGTAGTAGCACAGCATCACGCCGGGGCCCCGCACCGCCAGCTCGCCGACCTGGCCCTGCGGGACGTCCTGCCCCTTTTCATCCACAATCCGGGCTTGCCAGAGGTAGCCGGGCCTGCCGATGGCCCCCACTTTTTCGATGTTTTCCACGCCGAGGTGCACACAGCCCGGGCCGGTGGATTCGCTGAGGCCATAATTGGTGTCATATTGATGGTGCGGGAAAGTGGCCTTCCAGCGGCGGATGAGGCTCGGCGGAACCGGCTGCGCGCCGATGTGCATGAGCCGCCATTGATCGAGCATGCAGTGCTCCAAATGGATCCGCCCCGCGTCGATCGCGTCCAGGATATCCTGCGCCCAGGGCACCAGCAGCCAGACGATGGTGCACTTTTCCTCGGAGATGGTACGGAAGATCCACTCCGGCTTCACACCCCGCAAAAGCACCGCTTTGCTACCCGACAAGAGACTCCCGAACCAGTGCATCTTCGCGCCCGTATGGTAGAGCGGCGGGATGCAGAGGAACACGTCCTCATGGGTTTGGCCGTGGTGATGCTGCTCCGTGATGCAGGAGCTGATAAGCGCGCGGTGATTGTGCAGGATGGCCTTTGGGAAGCCCGTCGTGCCGGAGGAAAAATAGATCGCCGCCGGATCCTCCTCCGTCAGGTCCACCGCAGGAGCCTCCCAGGAAAAATAGCCCGCAAGGCCGCGGTAGGATTCCGCAAAGGAGGGCGTATCCTTGCCCACGAAGAACATCATCCTCACCTTCTCAAGCCGGCCTGCGATGGGTTCCATCCGCGTCACGAACTCCGGTCCGAACACCAGCGCTTCCACGTCCGCGAGGTTCAGGCAGTATTCGATCTCATCGCTGGAATAGCGGAAATTCAACGGCACGGCAACGCAGCCCGCCTTCAAAACCCCGAAATAGATGGGCAGCCACTCCAGGCAGTTCATCAGCAGGATGCCTACCTTGGCGCCGCGCTGGATTCCCCGGCTCAAAAGGAGGTTCGCAAAGCGGTTCGCCCGCCGGTTAAAAGAGGACCAGCTCATCTCCCGGCGGTAAGGGGCGTCCGGCATGGATTGCTCGATGAGGCTGTAATCCCGCCATGTGACGGCCTTGTCCCGCTCCTCGGACGGGTTGATTTCCACGATGCTGGTCTCTCCGCCATATAGACGGGCGTTTTTTTCCAACAATTCCGTGATGACCATTGTTTTCTCCTTTTTCTATGTTCCTGGGTACGGATAAAAAAAGTCCTCTGCATCTTGCAGAGGACGAGCAGGCCCGTGATACCACCTCATTTTACCGTCCCAAAGGGCAGCCTCAAACGGATACTGACATATCCTCGCGCTGTAACGGGCGCTCCCGGCATTGCCTACTATATTGGTTCAGCAAGCCGCTCCGAAAGGTATTCAACGCACGCTGCCCCACTGCCTCGCACCGCCCGGCAGCTCTCTTTGGAGCAAAGCGCCCGCCTACTTGGTTTCTTCCTTGCGCTTGAATGTTTATACATAATATATTATCATCCCATGTTTCCGATGTCAACGCCTTTTTTGCCGGAAAAACGCGGATTTTATGGGCATAGAATCCGCGCTCCGGCACTCTGCTTCTCTTCGCCGTGCCGCAAGGCGCGAACGCATTCCTATTTCGGAGCCCAGCGTTGGCTCAGCAGGGAGAAGCGGCCTATTTTGCGAAATACTGCTCCCTGGTGATCAGCAGTTCAACAATTCCGTTTTCCTTTTTACATTCCGTGAACCCGACTGCAAGATGGGTGCGAATGGCAGCTTCGCGCGTACCCTCAAAATTATTGTGGACAGCCTCTGCATTTAGGGTTACAAAGGCATGCTGCAAAAGCAGCTCCAACGCCTCGATGGCATAGCCCTGCCCCCGAAACCCGGCTTCCAGAACAATGCCCATCTCATACCACGGTGCAGAATTGCTTTTATGGACATTTACTTCCCCGATAAACACGCCATCGTGCAAGCGGGTCACATAGGCGTAAAACCGCTTCGGCTCCTGCCCGATGAAATAATCATACCAGTCCCTCCACTGCTCCGGAGGGAACTCAATGCAGCCGCTGTCTTTATGGTATCCCTTGAAATCCAGGTCATACCCTTTATTGTAGTCCATAGTAGCAGCATCGCCCAATATTTTCTGCCGGTACCACAGGTCGCGGTATTCAGGGACATATAGCTTCAACTGTTTTTTCAAAACGCACCATCCTATAAATATGAATTTCCTTTGCACACAGTATATCAAACAGCAAAAATACAATCAACAGCCAACAGCTTGCGGCGAGCGCAGCCAAACATTCACGGTTCCATTGTTTGCCCGCCAAGAGCGTATGCGATGGAAAAAGCAGCAGGAGTTTTACAGTGTCCGGTTTTTGTGTGCAACCGCAAAAGAATGGATATACACCGGGCACCGTAATCCATAAAAGGCTGGCTCCTGATATGGCATGGGACGGGTTTCCATTCAGCGCTTGACTTCAGGGACAAATGGATGGTCGTCCATGTCGCCGCCTAACGCCTGGGCGCAAAGTCGTTGTAATGGATTTAGGCTAATCCATCTAATTGACGCGCCAAAGGATTTATGGTACGATTTTCAGTGGAAAGCTGCGCGGCTGCACAAAAAAATCAAACATGGACGAAGATGGGCGTCCAGTATTGATCGCAGGCGGTTTATTGGCCTGCGCATCCTAAATATGGATTGTTCTATCGAATGCAGATAGGATAAAGCAAGCGGTGGGGCGATCCGCCCTAACCCATGAAAGGACGCACGATGAGAAAGAAATGCATCGCAATCACGGCCTGCTTGCTCATGGCTGTGTTTCTTTATGCCGCTTACCATGTATGGGTACAGGGCAGGGAATACCTGCAAAGCAGCACGGCCTATACAAAGCTGGACGAATTTGTTTCCATATCTCCAACAGAGACGGCGGCTGGTTTTGCGACGCCATCCGCAATACCGCCCTCTGCCGCTACGCCATCACCCGCACCGATGCCCCTGGAATACGATTATCCCGGCATCATCTGGCCGGAGGTGGATTTTGAGCGGCTGCGAGAGATCAATCCCGAAATCGTCGGCTGGCTGGTTTTGGAGGGCAGCGAGATCAATTACCCCGTGGCGCAGGCGGAGGATAACGCGAAATACTTAAATTACCTCTTTGACGGAACGAAAAACAAAGCCGGCTGCCCGTTTTTGGACGCGGAAAACGCCGGGGATTTTTCGGATTGGCATAGCATCATCTATGCCCATAACCGCAAGGACGGCTCCATGTTCGGCGGGCTGAGCGAATTCAAAAAGCAGAGCTACTACGACGAGCATCCCCGCTTTCTGCTGATCACAGAAACAGCGCGGTATGTGGTGGAAATCTTTTCCGGGCATGTGGCCCGAAGCGACAGCGGCGCATGGAAAATTGTCTTTCAGGACGAGGACGAATTTGACGCATGGCGGGAGGTCATCAAGGAGCGGTCGAGTATTGAAACAGAGGTTGTGCCGGGTCAGGGCGAGCGTATTTTGACGCTGTCCACCTGCAGCTATGAATTCGATAACGCGCGATATGTTTTGCACGGCGTTTTGCGAAAAGCCAGAATGCCGGAGGAATCAGTTGAATAGGCCAAAATCAGAAAAGGCAACCTGATGTGACAGGCTCACACGGGTTGTCTTTTTTGATTTTGGAGATTGGAGGGAAATGTGCAATGTGCAAGTATGGCTACGCGCGAGTATCGACCAGGGAGCAGCGCCTTGACCGGCAGATCAACGCGCTCATGAATGCAGGCTTGGAGAAAAAGCAGATCGTCGTGGAAAAGCAGAGCGGCAAGGATTTCTGCCGCCAGGCATATGGCCGGCTGATTCGCCGTATGCGGGCGGGGGATACGCTTTTTATCGTCTCCATCGACCGGCTGGGACGCAATTACACGGAGATATTGGAGCAATGGGGGCGGATCACCAAGCAGATCGGCGCGGACGTAGTGGTTTTGGATATGCCCCTGCTGGACACCCGCAAGAAGGATAAGGATTTGACCGGCACCTTCATGACCGATCTGGTTTTGCAGATTCTTAGCTACGTCGCGCAGGTGGAGCGGGAGAACATCCACGAGCGGCAGGCGGCGGGCATCGCGGCGGCCAAGGCAAAGGGCGTGCGTTTCGGCAGAAAGGGCAGGCCGCTGCCGGAGAATTTCGAGGCTGTCGCGCGGCAATGGCAGGAAAGGGAGATCACCCTGCCGCAGGCGCTGGAAACGCTGCAGGTAGGCCGCACATATTTTTACGATCATGTGAAGCAGATGAACGAGGGGACGCTCCCGCAAAGTCCATTATGACATGAAAAAAGTCCGTAAAAGTGTACTTTCACGGACATACCATTTTTTCCCATTTCCGTTGAGATTATTATCCCATTTGGAGACATTTCTGTCAATACGCAGAAGTACGCTTTCGCGGACATACCATGCCTACTCTTTCTTGAGTGAAAAATATCAATCAAAAGGAGGGGGTGTCATAATGGAGGAACATGCTCCGCAAACGGCGAGTCCGCGCAAGCCCATCAAGAAGAAATACTCTCTTGTGCTGGACGTCATGCAGCTTGTCCTCAAGATAGCGTTGATCCTGGGCTGCATTTTTGTCGTGTTCACATTTGTCTACGGCGTTGCGCGCATACCGGATGTGTCGATGAAGCCCGCCATACGCGACGGCGACCTGGCCGTGTACTACCGGCTGGATAAGCTGTTCGCGATCGGGGACGTCGCGGTGATCCAGTATGAGGGCAATACGGTGACGGGCCGCGTGGTTGCCATGGAGGGCGACAGCGTAGACATCACCGCCGATGGCCTGATCGTGAACGGAGCAATACAGCAGGCACAGGACATCTACTACGACACAACGCAATTTGCGCAGGGAGTCAGCTTTCCCCTGACCGTCGGAGAAGGGCAGGTATTCCTGCTGGGGGACAACCGCCCCAGCGCAACGGACAGCCGGGTTTACGGATGCGTGGATTTGGCGGACGTGAAAGGCAAGGTCATCGCGGTTATCCGGACGCGGGGCATTTGATGCGCCGCTGCCAGTTGACCATAGAACAACATTATATTTATTTATTAAAAGGAGGAACCATAGGAATGAAAAGACTCTTGAGCATTATGTTGGCGCTCATGCTGATGCTGAGCATGACGGCAACGGCATTCGCGGCAGATGGGAAGGTAGACCCAACAACACCGTCGGCACATGTAACCAAGGAGTATATTGACGGAGTTGGTCACGCGGCAACATTCAAATACGATGTAACCAAAATAACGCAAAAGAACGCACCTGATCTGACAATTGCTGATATCCCATATACTGATGCCGAAAAAGGCGGCATCAAGACCAGCAATCTTGTGTTTAGCAATATTACAGTAGCCGGTGAGTATAAATACACCGTCAAGGAGAATCAGACCGGCGAAATTAATAACGAACACGAAAAGATGATCATGTCGGATGCACAATATATGGTTGAAATTATCGTTACAGGGAATACAGGCGGCAAGCTTGCTATATCAAATATAGCAGTTTATAAGACCCATAACGATAATGGTGTTGCGTTAGATCCAGAAGAGAAGGTCGGAGCAGATGGCTTCAAATTTGTAAATACTTATGCATTAGAAGCAGGCTCGCAGGGCCCTGACTATGATAGCAATGGTTCTCTGAAGATCAGCAAAACAGTTATAGACGGCGATGATCCTGACCAGGAATTCTCGTTCGTTCTCACTCTTGTCACTCCTGGAGGTGTTAATCCTTTCATTCCAAAAGCTATATATAGTGACGGCAGAGAAGTCCTTATAAACGCTCACAGGGAGTATAACTTCAGCCTGAAAAACGGTGAGTGGGTGAAATTCGTCGGCTATCCGGTTGGATCGACGACCACCGTAGGAGAAAACGCGGTGCCGTTCTATACCGCTTCTGCTAAATACCAATTCGGTACTCAAACCGGGACAATAACTGCGCCGGTCAGTACTGCTGCTATCGAGGTACCCGGTACGCTGACTGAATCGACTAACAAAGTCGATGTAACAAACACTCGCGTTTATACACCGCCGATGGGCGTAATTCTGAATGTCCTGCCCTACGTGCTGATGGTTGCTATCGCGGGCGGCATGATCGTGCTGTTCACGGTGTTGAAGCGCCGTAATGCTCAGGATAACGAGGACTAACGAACACACCTCAAGGGGATGCGAGCGGCACTGCTGCCGCATCCCCTTTTTCACCGGCAGGGAAAGGAATGCGAACAAAATGCCCCCATGGAAGAAGGCTTGCAGGCGGCTGATCGGCCTGCTGGATAGCGTGGTGAGCTTCGCCGCGCTGGCGTTGACGGTATGCGTTATGCTGCTGGCGGGCTATTCCCTTTGGGACGCGAATCAGGTGTACCACGCGGCGGAAGCAACGGTGTATGAGGCGTTTATCCCCACGGAGGAGGATACCCGCTCCTTTGATGAACTGCGGGCGATCAACCCGGAGGTGATCGGCTGGCTGCGCGTGAACGATACGGAGATCAACTACCCGCTTTTGCAGGCGGAAAATAACAGCAAATACGTCAATACGGACGTTGAGGGGAATTATTCCCTGAGCGGCGCGATCTTTCTGCATTGCGCCAACGACCCTCGCTTTACGGACTATAACAACATCATTTACGGTCACCACATGGAAAATCGGAAGATGTTCGGCGATGTGGAGCTGTTTGCGGAGCAGGCATTTTTTGACGAGCATCCTTACGGCAATTTGTTCTTTGACGGGAAGGATCATGGCATTGAATTTTTTGCGTTCATGCTCGTGGACGCTTACGATGATATATTCACACTAGTGAACCCGGGGCAACAGGCCGGTTCGGACGCGGCAGAGCAAGCGTATCTGGACAGCGTCTATGAAAAGTCCATGTATGTACGGGAAATGGACGTAACCACGCAGGACAATCTGGTGCTGTTGAGCACCTGCACCAGCGACATTACCAATGGGCGGCATATCCTCGTAGGCCGCCTGACGGATACGGTCTATCCCGAGGCGGAAGAAGCGGCGAATTTGGGCACGGGCGTTGACCGGCTGGAAGAATCCCTGGGAGTGCCCCTGTGGCTTTGGATTTTGGCGGCGGTATTGCTGCTGCTGGTCATATTGGTTATTATTCTGCGGCGTCGCCAAAGAAGCAATCGGGAGGAAAAGAAACATGAGGGGTGATAGAAGAATGAAATGCGGAAGGCGAATCGGCGCGTTGCTTGTGGCGGTCATCCTGCTGCTTGGCATGCAGACATCGGCCTATGCGGAGAGCGTTACGGCGCATCTTCCTGTAGAGCAGACCTTTTCAACCAACCTGACGGGCGTGGACAATGTATTCCACTACGTCCTGCGGGCGGAGGAGACGGGCGCGCCCATGCCGGATGGCAGCGTGAACGGAGAATACGCCTTTACCCTGCGCGGCAACACGTCCATAGATTTGCAGTTCAATGCCAGCCAGGCCGGCACCTACCACTATACCCTTACACAGGATGTGATCGACGCGGAGGAGTGGTATGAATATGACAGGCGGCAGTACACGGTGATGCTGCAGGTGTATGTGGGCAGCGATG
>OHEP01001725.1_pt1 | contig 10766 bp, 9 predicted proteins | sample 1567271 | NCBI WGS metagenome assembly OHEP01 (sample SAMEA3879577, study PRJEB24766) | human gut metagenome | biome: human-associated habitat; feature: feces | place: USA | collected 1985/1987
TTGCCAGAATCACGGTCATTGAGATGACGGCCCAGATGGTCTTCAGGCAGAATTTCAGTCCCAGAATTTTCAGTGCCAGCAGCAACAGCGATGCGTTAATGATAAGGTAAGTATATTGTACGGGAAAGCCTACTGCCCAATAAACTATGGAGGCTATACCGGGAACAGCACCTGAAGGGATATCACTCGGCAAAAGGAAAACAGTCCAACCAATGGCATACATCAGCATGCCCAAAGTGATTGTGAGATAATCTTTCACTTCCCGCAGCATCTGCTGTGGAGCAAAAATAGGATTTGTTCGGTTCATGAGTTTGCTCAATCTTTATCGTTGGGTTATTAAATTATGCACAAAAGTATAAAAAAAACATCGATTCAGGTTATCCGGCCGCCATAAAATTATTCATCATCCGGAAGAAATGAAAATACTAATTTTGCGGTTGACTTTTTTTTCGTAATTTTGCACCGGTTTGAGCAAAATTGTAACTGTATACAACCCCCAATATGGCGCTAGTAAACGAACATCTCCTGAAATTGCCTGACGATTATTTTTCTCCTGTCATGGAGAGAAAAATCAATTTGTTTAAGGCCGTTCATCCCAAGGCAGACCTTATCTGTCTCGAAAAAGAAGATGTCTGCCTGCCGGTACCCGAATCGGTGGCAGGGGCCATGGTCCGGGCAGTGGAGGAACTGGCGGATGCTTCTTCCTTCCGGGGATACGGGCCGAAGCAGGGGTATGACTTCCTGATTGAGTCCATTGTCAAGCATGAGTTTCAGGAACGTGGCGTGGTACTGGAAAAGTCGGAGATATTCATCACCGAGGGTACGCAGAGCAACATCGGCAACATCGGCAATCTCCTCCGTCACGACAACAGCATCGGCATTGCGAGCCTGGCTTATCCGGTTTATGCGGCTGCCAGCATCATGTGCGGACGGGCCGGGGAACTCCAGAGCGACGGCAGATGGAATAATGTGATTTATATTTCCTGCCCACAGGACAAAGGTTTCATACCGCAGGTGCCTGATACCCGAATTGACATCGTTTACCTGAGCCATCCTCATGTGCCTACCGGAAGCACGCTCAACCGTACCGAACTGAAAAAGTGGGTCAATTATGCCATCAAGAACGATGCGCTGATCATGTTTGACGCTACTTATGAAGCTTATATCCAGCATCCGGACATTCCACATTCCATTTATGAGATAAAAGGAGCCAAGAAAGTGGCCATCGAATACAGGACGTTTTCCAGAACGGCAGGGTTCTCGGGGGTAAGATGCGGCTATGTGGTCATCCCTCAGGAACTGACAGCGACTACGCTGGCTGGAAACCGTATTTCACTGAACCATCTTTGGAGACAACACCAGTATATCAAGTACAACGGCACTTCCTACATTGCCCAGCGGGGAGCGGAAGCAGCGCTTTCTCCCGAAGGAAAGAAGGAAATCAAGGCCCATATACAATATTATATGGAAAATGCCCGGCTGTTGAGAGAGGGACTGTCGGCTGCGGGCCTGCAGGTGACGGGAGGGGTGAATGCGCCTTTTGTCTGGATACGGGTTCCCGACGGTATGGACGACTGGCAGTTTTTCCATCGGCTGCTGTACGAGGCACAGGTGGTGGTGGAACCGGGCAGCCGGTTCGGTCCGGAAGGCAGGTCCTTTGTGCGGATTTGCTCGTTCAATGAACGGGAACGCTGCCGGGAAGCGGTGCGCCGCATACAACAATGTGTATAATGTATAAATAAAAGAGAACGGAAAAAATAGATACAAAATAGAAATAACTTTAGGTATTATGTCGAAATTAAGATTTAGAGTAGTTGAGAAAGCGTTTCACAAGAAACCTGTCGATGTGCCTTCTCCTAAGGAACGCCCCAGTGAATACTTTGCAAAATATGTATTCAACCGTGAGAAAATGTTCAAGTATCTGCCAAGCAAGGTGTATGCCAAACTGGTGGACGTGATAGATAACGGTTCTCCTCTGGACAGAAATATTGCCGATGAGGTGGCTGCGGGTATGAAGAAATGGGCTTCGGAGTTGGGCGTGACTCACTATACGCACTGGTTCCAGCCTCTGACAGAGGGAACGGCTGAAAAGCATGATGCCTTTGTTGAACACGACGGAAAGGGAGGCATGCTGGAAGAATTTTCCGGCAAGCTGCTGGTACAGCAGGAAGCCGACGGTTCTTCTTTCCCGAACGGAGGTGTGAGAAATACATTCGAGGCCCGCGGTTACAGTGCGTGGGATCCTTCCTCTCCGGTGTTTGTGGTGGACGATACGCTGTGTATCCCGACTGTATTCATCGCTTATACAGGTGAATCTCTGGACTATAAGGCTCCTTTGCTGAAATCCATCGGTGCGGTGACCAAGGCGGCACTCGAAGTGGTACGCTATTTCGATCCTTCTGTAAAGAAGATCATTACTTACCTGGGATGGGAACAGGAATACTTCCTGGTAGACGAAGGTCTGTATGCGGCCCGTCCTGACCTGCTGCTGACCGGACGTACGCTGATGGGACATGAGGCTTCAAAGAACCAGCAGTTGGAAGACCACTACTTCGGTGCGATTCCGACCCGTGTGGCTGCCTTTATGAAAGACCTGGAAATTCAGGCACTGGAACTGGGTATTCCGGTGAAGACCCGTCACAATGAGGTGGCACCGAACCAGTTTGAGCTGGCTCCGATTTATGAGGAATGTAACCTGGCTGTCGACCATAACATGCTGATCATGTCGCTGATGCGTAAGATTGCCCGCAACCACGGATTCCGCGTGCTGCTGCATGAAAAGCCTTTCAAGGGTGTGAACGGTTCCGGAAAGCACAACAACTGGTCGCTGGGTACCGACAACGGGGTGTTGCTGATGGCTCCGGGAAAGACATCGGAAGAGAACCTCCGTTTCATTACTTTCGTAGTCAATACGCTGATGGCTGTATATCACCACAACGGACTGCTGAAGGCTTCTATCATGAGTGCAACCAACGCACATCGTCTGGGAGCGCACGAAGCACCTCCTGCCATCATCTCTTCTTTCCTGGGTACGCAGTTGAACAAGGTGCTGGATCACCTGGAAGAAAGTTCAAGCAACGACCTGGTATCGCTGGGAGACAAGCAGGGCATGCGTCTCGATATTCCGCACATTCCGGAACTGATGATCGACAATACCGACCGTAACCGTACTTCGCCTTTTGCCTTTACCGGAAACCGCTTTGAGTTCCGTGCCGCAGGTTCGTCCGCCAACTGTGCCGCCGCCATGATTGCCATCAATGCAGCTATGGCAAACCAGTTGAACGAATTCAAAGTCTCCATCGACAAACTGATGGAAGAAGGAGTCGGCAAGGATGAAGCCATCTTCCGCATTATGAAAGAGACCATCATCGCCTCCGAGCCTATCCGCTTTGAGGGTGACGGCTACTCCGAACAATGGAAGCAGGAAGCCGCCCGCCGTGGGCTGACCAACATCTGCCACGTTCCCGAAGCCCTGATGCACTACATGGATAACCAGTCCCGTTCCGTACTCATCGGCGAACGTATCTTCAACGAAACGGAGCTTGCCTGCCGCCTGGAAGTAGAACTGGAGAAATACACCATGAAGGTACAGATAGAAAGCCGTGTGCTGGGCGACCTTGCCATCAACCACATCGTACCGACTGCCGTTATCTACCAAAACCGTCTGCTGGAAAATCTCCGTGGCCTGCGCGAGACCTTCTCTCCCGAAGAATACGAAGTCCTCAGTGCCGACCGGAAAGAGCTTGTACGCGAAATTTCCAAGCGCGTAACAGCCATCAAGGTACAAGTACGCGAAATGACCGAAGCCCGCAAAGTAGCCAACCACATGGATAACTACAAAGACAAGGCTTTCGCTTACGAAGAAACCGTACGCCCTTATCTGGAAAGTATCCGTGACCACATCGACCACCTTGAGATGGAAATTGATGATGAAATCTGGCCGCTTCCGAAATATAGGGAGCTGCTGTTTACAAAGTAGGCCTCTCCCTAGCCCCTCCCCCGTAGGGAGGGGGATAGAGATACTACGATAAACAATTAAGTTACTACGATTTACGATTTGACGGTTTACGGTTGGAGTTACTCATACAATCATAAACCCACCTGCTAATGAGTAGTTGTTTAACAATACAAACTTCAATCGTAAATCGTCTAATCGTAAATATATAGATTTTCCTTCATCTCCCCCCCTACGACATCTTTTTGTCATATTTGTGCAATATTTAATTTTTTCTTTTTACATTTGTGCTGTATAACACAGTTTTGCAGCAGTTATGGTAAAAGTAAACTTATCTGATATTAATGTTCCGGAGTTGATTGCAGATATATGGTCTCCCCTGAATGACGAACAACGGGAATTCCTCGCCAACCACTTCACACTCCAGAACTACAAAAAAAACGAAGTCATCCATTGCGAAGGCGAGACACCTACGCACTTGATGTGTCTGCTGAGTGGAAAGGTAAAAATCTATAAAGACGGAGTCGGTGGTAGAAGCCAGATTATCCGTATGATTAAACCTGTCGAATATTTCGGTTACCGCCCTTACTTTGCAAAAACAGACTATGTCACGGCAGCATCTGCATTCGAGCCGTCTCTTGTTTGCCAAATCCCCATGACTGCCTTGATGACTCTGCTCACACAAAACAACGACCTTGCCATGTTCTTCATCAAGCAATTGTCCGTTGACTTGGGCATTGCCGATGAACGTACCGTAAACCTGACGCAGAAACATATCCGCGGAAGACTCGCAGAATCCCTGCTGTTCCTCAAAGAAAGTTATGGTTTGGAGGAAGACGGCTCCACCTTGAGTATCTATCTCTCGCGTGAAGATCTGGCCAATTTGTCAAACATGACCACTTCCAACGCCATACGTACGTTGTCACAGTTTGCCACAGAACGGTTAATCACCATCGACGGACGTAAAATCAAAATCATAGACGAAGAAAAGCTGAAGAAAATCAGCAAGATAGGATAAGGAATAAGTGACAAGGGATAAGCGATTAGGGGTTAGCATAATAAAAACACATTGTTACCATCCTAACCCCTAATCACTAATCACTAAATCAGTCCTTTCGCAGACAAATATCTTTCCGCTTCAATGGCTGCCTGGCAACCGGTTCCGGCAGCGGTGATGGCTTGACGATAGTGAGGATCAGCAACGTCTCCGGCAGCGAATACGCCCGGCACTTTCGTACGCGGTGTTCCCGGCTCGGTGACGATATAACCTACTTCGTCCGTATCTACATAAGGTTTGAAAATATCAGAGTTGGGTTTATGGCCGATAGCCAGGAAGAAACCGTCAATAGCCACATCATAGCGCTTCTCATCAGGTTCACCCATACGCTGTACCAAATGTACACCTTCCACACCGTTCTCTCCAAACAAGCCTACGGCATTATGTTCGAACAGTACTTCAATCTTGTCATGCTTCATCACACGCTCCTGCATAATCTTGGAAGCGCGAAGATAAGGTTTGCGGACAATCAGATAAACCTTGGCAGCCAGTCCGGCAAGGTAAACAGCTTCCTCGCAGGCAGTATCTCCACCCCCTACAACAGCTACCGTTTTCTTGCGGTAGAAGAAACCGTCACAAGTGGCACAAGCGCTGACACCCATTCCCGCATATTTCTTTTCATCCTCCAGCCCCAGATACTTCGCAGCGGCACCTGTAGCAATAATCAGCGTTTCAGCCTCAATCACCTTTTCGTCATCAATTGTAATCTTGTAAGGTGCTTCAGCAAGATTGGCGGCAGTAGCGACTCCATAACGCAAATCTGCACCAAAACGTTCGGCTTGCTTCCGCAGGTCTTCCATTAATTCCGGACCAGCGATACCTTGGGGATAACCGGGGAAATTCTCCACATCAGTAGTGGTTGTCAACTGGCCACCGGGCTGCAATCCTGCATAAAGTACCGGTGAAAGATTGGCACGGCCTGCATAAATAGCGGCAGTATAGCCGGCAGGACCCGAACCGATAATCAGACATTTTACTTTTTCTGTTTCCATCATTATATTATTTACTATTTGACTATTTACAATTTACTATTTAGCGCATGTCGATGACTTCAGCTGTGGGATAGGCTTTTTTGTCAAAGACAAAGAAACTATCCGGATAGGATTGTCCGGTCTGGTAGTTATTAATAAGGATAGTAGTCATATACTTACTCCCCCGTGGTGCCAAGTCCACTTGATGCAGACGATACGTATCCTTTGTCACAAACAGATAGACACTTTCAGGGTCTTTTCTCTTGTCGGCAGCAGTCATGGTGATGTAATAAACAGACTTGTCTTGCTTACCACCGACACTGCTCAACTTCAATCTGTATCCCTGCTTGTAGAGGGACAACCAAGCATACGGATTAAGAGTCTGCAATTCCTCCTGCGTAGGTTCCGATACATTCACCTCATCTGCCGAAGCCACATAGCTCCACTGCGTATGTCCGTCAAACCAAGTCTTCATTCCCTCGGTCTCAACCACAAACTTCTCACCTTCCAGATAGAGAACTCCCGCATAAGAGCCTTGTTGTTCGTTCACGGTAAACGCCAGCTTCACCCCTCCCGCTTTCCGAAAGGCTTCGGCTGTACGCTCCAATATATTCTTGGCATCCGGTTGTTGTGCCGACATCGGCACAGCAAACAACAGCAATAGCACACCAAGTAAAAGCTTATCAAATTTCATCATTCTATAAATAACCATTCCTTATTGCAAATTGTTTAACCGCATTTCCAGGTCACTCTCATCTATACAGAACACCTCACGCGCCTTACTACCTTGCGCCGGTCCCACAATCCCCGCTTTCTCCAACTGGTCCATGATGCGGCCGGCACGATTATAACCGATGGCAAACTTACGCTGAATGAGCGATGTGGAACCCTGCTGGTGAATAACAACGAGACGGGCTGCATCCTCGAACAAAGGATCGAGACGTCCCATATCCACATCCCCCAAATCACCTCCTGCATTTTCATCCACATATTCGGGCAGATAGAAAGCAGTGGGGTAACTCTGCTGGCGGGCGATAAACTTCGTAATCTCCGCCACTTCGGGCGTATCGATAAAGGCACACTGCACACGCACCGGGTCAGCTCCCTGCAGGAATAACATATCACCGCGGCCTATCAGCTGGTTGGCTCCCGGACGGTCGAGGATGGTACGCGAATCGACCATTGCCGATACACGGAAGGCGATACGCGCCGGGAAGTTGGCCTTAATCGTACCCGTAATGATATTTGTTGTCGGTCGCTGTGTAGCGATAATCATATGTATACCCACGGCACGCGCCAACTGGGCGATACGTGCGATGGGCAGTTCCACATCCTTACCGGCTGTCATAATCAAGTCACCGAACTCGTCGATAACGACTACGATATAAGGCATGAACTTATGCCCCTTTTCCGGATTCAGACGACGGTTGATGAACTTCTCGTTATACTCCTTGATATTGCGCACATGGGCAGCTTTCAGCAAGTCATAGCGAGTATCCATCTCCACACAGATGGAGTTCAAAGTCTGCACCACCTTCGTGACGTCCGTAATGATGGCATCTTCCCCGTCGGGTAATTTCGCGAGGAAGTGATGCTCAATTACGGAGTAGATGCTGAATTCTACTTTTTTGGGGTCTACCAGCACAAACTTCAGCTCTGCCGGATGCTTCTTATATAATAAGGAGGTGATGATGGCATTCAACCCCACGGACTTACCCTGACCGGTAGCACCGGCAACGAGCACGTGCGGCATCTTGCACAAATCCACCATAAACACTTCATTCGTAATCGTCTTACCCAGTGCGATGGGCAAGTCGTAAGTAGACTCCTGAAACTTCTTGCTGCCGATAATACTCTGACCGGATACAATCTTCGGATTGGAGTTGGGCACTTCGATACCAATCGTACCCTTTCCCGGAATGGGAGCGATGATACGGATGCCGAGCGCCGAAAGGCTGAGGGCAATATCATCTTCCAGACCGCGTATCTTCGAAATGCGGACGCCCTGCTCGGGAGTGATTTCATACAGTGTCACCGTAGGACCTACCGTCGCCTTAATGGTACTGATTTCTATACCGAAACTACGCAGAGTATTGATAATCTTATCCTTGTTCGCGTTCTGCTCTACCATGTCAATGGTCGGACCATTGTCATCGTAATGCTTCATCAAGTCTATTGTGGGGTAATGATAGTTTTCCAAATCCAGACGGGGATTGTACGGCTCCTTCTCCGTTCCCACATACTCCTCCTCTTCAGCCTTCTCAACCTGGAATGCCGGCTCCTTCTCTACCGGCTGTTCCCGAAAAGGGGGTACCGGCTCCGGTACAGGAGTCTCAAAAGTCATGGTAACGTCCTCATCCGCAGACTTGGCAGGCTTTACCTCTCCATCACTTCCACCCAAGTCAAGGGTGATTTCATTCTGCGGTTCGTCCTCTTCTTCCTCTGTAGCAACCTCCTCCTCCTTTTCAAGAACCTTTTCCGGCTCCGCAGCTTCCGGTGTCGGAGCAGTAGTCTTTTCCTTTGCACCCCAAGAGGTCTTGAACTCTTCCGGCGTTTCACCCTGCACACTTTCCGCCTTCTCCTTACGCTTCAAGAAGCTGAGACTAAACAATCTGCGCAACCAGATGACAGTCCGTGCACTCAGATAGATGAGGAAGCAGATGGCAGTTACCAACAATAGCAGCCATACTCCCGGCACACCGACTTGAGACACAAGCCAGTTGCTGACATTGTATCCGTGCATACCGCCCAGATAGAGGAAAGAGTCCTTGTACTGGTCTACAAACACAAAACCGAAAAATACCGAGAACCACACCAGCATCAACGAACAGCCGATGAACCACTTCCACAAACGCACCACACGCACCCGCATCAGCTTCAATCCCGCCACAGCCAGGAACACGAGAATCAGGAAAGACGATACGCCGAAACAATCATTTATCAGATAGCTGGCCAACTGCGCACCGCGGCTACCGGCGTAGTTCTTCACCCCATTATTGGTGGAAATCAGCTCCTGCGCACTGCCTCCGTCAATGATGCTCTGGTCTGCCGCTCCCGTGAAAAAGAACGACGAAAAGGCGAGCAACAAATAAACCGAAAAGATTACCAGTACCAAGCCGATAACGAAATGAACAGTTTCACTTCTAAATAACGCTGCCACTTTCCCAAAAAACGAGAGTGACAGCTCCGTATCTTTAGCTGTTGAATTTTTCTTTGCCATATTTTTTAAATAACTATTGAGAATTGATTGCAAAAATAATAAAAACTATCCTTCTGCCGCGTTGTTTTCATTCTTTAATTTCTCGTCTGCCGATTATAGGTATTCCTAATCTACAACTGTAGTTTTATCGCATGTTTTACTTACATGCTTGCATGAAATGATATAGCGCACTAATTTACAACAGATTGTGCCATGCAAGCAGACCTCATGCAAGCATGTAGGCAGATTTTGGCTACATGGTGCAATCCATGCAAGCCCTATACGCATCAACCTACTCTTTTTCCTTCAAAAAATAAATCGGCTGTTTCTGCAACCCTTTGTTCACCAACACATTCTCCTCACAAAGACGACGAATCTGCCGCGTCGCAGTCGTGCGGGTCATGCCGCAAATCGACTGTACAACACTGCGGGTGATGAACTCATTTTTACGTAAATATTCCACCACTTTTTGCTTCACCTCATCATCTGTCAGCCTCTTTTTCGTGAGATTCCGCAATTTCAGCGGCTTTACCTTCAATACTCCTATCTCACTGCGCAGCGCCTTGTCCGGTCTGAAAGTAATATTTTTCAACTTTACCTTAGTACTTTTCCGCTTTGTCTCCAGTGTCACCGGTTCCGTGCAGGTCAGTGTAGGAACAAAGTAACCGATGCCGTCCAAATGAACCTGCCTGCCCTCCCCCAGCTCGCGTCCCACAAAATGCGACAAAGCATCGAGTACCGCCAGTACATCCGTCTCGGTCAGCGAGCAGTATTCTTGTATATGCCTGCGCAGTTCATCGGTCGTTGTGGAGCCGTTCAGTTTAATCCGGGGGTGCAGGGTCAGCTCTTCCCCTTGTTTATCCTTCGTTTTCGGGTTTTCGTACCAATCAAATAAAATTGCCATATTCTTTCCTCCTTTTTTAGATTCATTTCTGTTGCTGTCTGCAGGTTTCGCTCATGCAAAGTACCGGCTTTCATTAGGCAGAGCATAGGTCTTCCTTACGCAAAGAAGCGTTCTTCCTTCTGCTGAAAGCTTATCAACAAAAGATGCGCACAGCTGTGGTTCACCTTCTTCATATTTGTGATACACCTTCTTCACAACTATGAGAAAGACATTCCACGACTGTGCGCAACTACAAACTACAGAGGCAAAGATAATGAAAAGCAGGGGGCTTGGCAAAGGAATGCTAATCTTTTTCAGATTGAAGCATGTAATAATGCGGTAATAATAGCGCTATTTGCCCAGTTCCATAATTGCAATAATTAATCTTCATCATCATCGTCATAATCTTCATCGTAGTCATCATCGTCACCATCCCATCTACACCCACAAGCATCACAAGCATAATCATTAATACCACTTGAATCAGGATAGACCAAATGCGAGCCACACTCAGGGCAACGCAACTTGTTGTTATCATCATCGTCATCCGCAATTTCATCACATGGCCATTCTCTTCCACAATCCGGACAAACATAATTCACGCCATCGAAATAGGCATTCTCATTCAAACAAAAAATACATTCCATGGAAAATCCAGTGTAAGCTGCCCCCTAAAACCAAGCGATTCTGCCCCCTTGTGC
>OHEP01001728.1_pt1 | contig 10752 bp, 8 predicted proteins | sample 1567271 | NCBI WGS metagenome assembly OHEP01 (sample SAMEA3879577, study PRJEB24766) | human gut metagenome | biome: human-associated habitat; feature: feces | place: USA | collected 1985/1987
CCCCTCGGCCGTATATGCTGCCTGCCGCAACGCTTTATATGCCGAAGGCAAGAAAATAGAAATTCTGGTAAACTACCAGCCTAAGTTGCACTACCTGAACGAATGGTGGAAACAGTTGTACGGAGAATCGGAAGGAAAGGATCAAAAAGGTATTTTCCCGGCTGCCGTAGATTTCACCACCGACCTTCATTCCATGGGACAATGGATTCAGGACGGCGAACGTACCATCTTCGAGACCGTCATCAGTATCGAGCAACCCAACCATAAGGTGCTCTTCCCTTCGGACGACGAAAATCTGGACGGCCTGAACTTCCTGGCCGGAAAGCGTGTGGACGAAGTGAACAAGATGGCCGAACTGGGTACGCAACTGGCTCACGTGGACGGCGGTGTGCCCAACATGCGCCTGAGTGTCCCTGTGTTGAACGAGTATTATTTGGGACAAATCATCTATTTCTTCGAGAAAGCCTGCGGCATCAGCGGTAACCTCTTGGGGGTAAATACCTTCAACCAGCCGGGCGTGGAAGCCTACAAGAAGAACATGTTCGCCCTGCTGAACAAACCGGGTTACGAAAAAGAAAGTGAAGCCATCCGCGCACGCTTAAACAAATAAGCCCATGTTCGAAGCAGAAAAAGACAAATATTTAATGAAGCACGGCTTTGGGGCGACGCGCCTTAAAGCCGTGCTCTTTGATATGGACGGGGTCCTCTTCGACTCCATGCCCAACCATGCTTATTCCTGGAGCCATGCCATGACGCAGTTCGGCCTGCATATCACGCCCGAAGAAGCCTACATGCACGAAGGACGTACGGGCGGCGGAACCATCGACCTGCTGGCACAACGTGATTGGGGACGCCGGGCTACCGAAGAGGAGAAGCAAACCATCTATAAAGCCAAGTCCGACGTGTTCAGCCGTTGTCCGGAAGCCCCACGGATGCCGGGCGCTTACGAGTTGCTGAAAAAGGTAAAGGCCGATGGCTTCACCCCCATGGTCGTCACCGGGTCGGGGCAGGTCAGCCTCATCGACCGGCTGAATCATAATTTTCCGAGCGTATTCCGGCGCGACCTGATGGTGACCAGTTTTGATGTGAAATACGGCAAGCCCAACCCCGAGCCCTACCTCATGGGACTGCAAAAAGCCGGTATACAACCGTGGGAAGGCCTTGTGGTGGAAAATGCTCCCTTGGGGGTACAAGCCGGAGTATCTGCCGGAATCTTCACCATCGCCGTCAATACGGGGCCGCTGCCCGACAAAGTGCTGATTGATGCCGGTGCCGACTTGTTGTTCCCTTCCATGCAATCGCTTTGCGAACACTGGGAAGAAATACGAAAAACTTTCGCCTGACATTTTTATCCAACTATAGTATGACATTATCCGAATTATTACAGAACGACCGGTTTGCCCGGGCGGCCGGTGTCGAGATACTCGACATCTGTCCGGGATATGCCAAAGCCCGAATGGAAGTCACCCCTGCCCACCTCAATGCTGCCGGGGTCTGCCAAGGCGGTGCCCTTTTCACGTTGGCCGACTTGGCTTTTGCCGCCGTAGCCAACAGCTATGCACAGGTAACATTGTCTTTAAGCGCCAATATCAACTTCTTGAAAGCCGTGTCTGCCGGATGGCTTTACGCAGAGGCCCGTGAGATACACCACCACCCGCGCATTCCTTATATAGAGGTAAGAATCTGCCAAGAAAACGGTGATTTAGTGGCTATCCTCAACAGCACAGGTTACCGGAAGAAAGACAGATTACCCATCGACAATCCATCCGATACGGAACAGCCATGAAGATCCTGCTGATTGAAGACGAAGAGGAGTTGCGGAATACCGTCAGGGAGTACCTCACGCGCGAAAAGTTCATCGTGGAGTGTGCGGAAGACTATGCCTCTGCCATGGAAAAGGTTAACGATTACGATTACGACTGTATCTTGCTGGACATCATGCTGCCCGGCGGAAGCGGACTTTCCGTCCTGGCCCATCTCAAACGGATGCGTAAACAGGAAAGCGTCATCATCATCTCGGCCAAAGACTCCATTGAGGACAAGGTGGAGGGGCTTAACCTCGGGGCCGACGATTATTTGGCCAAACCATTCCATCTGGCCGAGCTTAACGCACGGGTAAAATCCTTGTTGCGCAGGAAAAAAGCCGGAGGAGACACCAGTATCGTACTGGGTAACCTGACTTTAGTCCCCGACACGCGCAAAGCGACCGTGGACGGGAACGAACTGAACCTCAACCGCAAGGAGTTCGACCTGCTGTATTATTTCATCAGCAATCCCAACCGCCTCATCAACCGTATGGCATTGGCAGAGTCTGTATGGGGCGACCACATCGACCAGGCGGACAGTCTCGACTTCATTTATTCCCAGGTGAAGAATTTGAGGAAAAAGATGAAAGCAGCCGGCACACAAGCAGAAATAAAAGCCGTTTACGGTTTCGGCTACAAATTGGCATTCGACATGCCGTAAACTCCCCATACCCCGACCATGAAGTTATTACGCTATACCCACTTCAACCTCTCTTTCCTCCTGTTCTTGTTGCTGGGCGGATGGGGTACCTTTTTCTATTACACCGTCATCGACGAAGTGATGGACGAGACCGACGATGCCCTGGCCAATTACCGGGATATTATTGTGGGGAAAATCCTGGCGGACTCTACTCTTTTAGATACCGAGGACAAAATCATACACAGTTACAGCATCCGTCCGCTTACCACGGAAGAGGTCGAGCACTATCGCGACCGGTACTACGACGGTACGGTATATATCGAGACTGAAGATGAGTATGAACCCGTACGTATCATGAAGTCCTGCTTCATGGCCACCGACCTGAAATATTATGAACTGGAACTCCGACTCTCCACTTTGGAACGGGACGATTTGATAGCCGCCATATTCAAATATCTCGTCGCACTCTACATCGCATTGCTTTGTTGCATCATCTTCAGCACACGCCTTATCCTGAAGTCCGTGTTCCGCCCGCTCGACCGTTTATTGGAATGGCTTGAAAACGTATCACCCGGACACCCGGCACCTTATCTGAATCCGGATTGCCGTATTCGGGAGTTCCGTACCCTGAACCGTGCTGCCCTTGAAATGCACGAACGGGCAGAAAAAGCATACCGGGAACAAAAGGAATTCATCGAAAACGCCTCTCATGAACTGCAAACCCCGTTGGCCGTCATCAACGGCAAGCTGGAGTTATTGGCCGAACATGAGAATCTCGATGAAGAGGTACTGAAAAATATCGACGACATGTTCCGTAGCCTGCACCGTGCCATACAGCTCAATAAATCCCTGCTCCTGCTTTCGCGTATCCAAAACCGGCAATTCGAGGAAGTAACTGAAGTGGATATGAACCCACACGTCCGAAAGATTCTCGAACTGTTATCGGACTTATACGAAGAAAAAGAACTGGACTATCACTTGTCGGACACGGAAGACTGCCGTATCAGGATGAACGAATCGCTGGCTCATACTTTACTGACCAATCTCATCAAAAATGCCATCATACATAGCCCCGAACACGGACGTGTGGACATACTCATCCATTCCACCCGGATTGAAATCGTCAACGACGGGAACCAAGCCCTCGACGAACGACAAATGTTCAAACGCTTCTACAAGGGGCATAGCGGACAAAAAGAATCGACCGGACTGGGACTGTCTATCGCCCAATCCATTGCCGACCTGTACCATCTCTCCCTCACATACTATCATGACGGACGACATCATTTCGTGTTAAAAGTTGCAAAGCCCTAAAACGAAAAGCACAAATCCCAAATCTTTCCAGAATCAGGTATTTACTTTGCGGTTACAATAGCATTACTAACCATTAAAAGGAATTACCATTATGAGAAAGATTTTTGCCATATTGATTTTAGGGATTGTCATCGTAACGACCGCTTGCGCCGACAACGATGTCATCACCCGCAATTTAAACGAACTGCCCGCCCCGGCACGTACGATTTTAAAGCAGCAATTTGCCCATACCAAAGTCTCGTATATCAAAATAGACAAAGACTGGTTCAAATCTACCACTTACGACGTACAGCTTGTCAATGGTACGGAAGTCTCCTTCGACAGCAAAGGGGATTGGACGGAAGTAGACGGCAAAAGGTCTGAAGTCCCGGCTTTTTTCATACCGAAGGAAATCAAGAAACAAGTGAACGAGATGTTCCCCGGAGAGAAAATCACCAAAATAGAAAAAGACAGTCGTAAGTACGAAGTGGAGCTCACCAACGATGTAGAACTCAAATTCGACCGTAAATTCAATATCCGTGAGATTGACTGAAAGATGAGATTTTCACAAGAATATAAACCTTTTACAAAAACCAAAACAAAATGAGAAAGAATATATGGAAATGGGGGCTTTTCATCTTATTGCTCGCCCCGGTTATGACCGCATGTAAAGACGACGATGAGGACGACTACAACTTTCGGAATGACCCACACATCACCCAAACGGTAGAAAGCCGTTATCCGGGAGCACAAATCGTGGAAGTCGAACGTACCTACCAAGGATATGAAGTACAAATGTGGCTGAACAACAGAGAAGTGGACATGCACCTCGACCTCAACTACCAATGGCTTTATACGGAGTTCGAAGACATTGCCTGGACATCTGTTCCGGAGGTCGTAGTCAACAGCTTCACGCAAGACGGATTCACGTTCAACCACGTGAAGACGATGTGGACCGCATTGAATATCCCAACGGGGCGGAAACGGCCGTACAATACCGCATCGAATTGGACCGTGAGCCTACAGACATCATACTTTATTACAATGCGGACGGAAGCCAACACCCGGGAAGTGGATCCGACCCTTCGGCACAGATACCCACGGCAATCACCCAAATGGTAGCGGCCAAATATCCCGGTGCCAACATTATTGAAATGAACCGTACTGCAAAAGGCTACGAAATACAACTGTGGCTGAACAATGCAGAGGCAGACATGCACGTGGACACGAATTACCAATGGTTGTTCACTGAATTCGAGGATATGGCATGGACATCCGTTCCGGAAGCCGTAGTCAACAGCTTCACGCAGGAAGGTTACACGTTCAACCCACGTGAGGACGATGTAGACCGCATTGAATATCCCAACGGGGCGGAAACAGGCATCTACTACCGCATCGAATTGGATCGCGAACCGATAGATCTCATTCTGGTTTACAATCCCGATGGCAGCAAACGTTCATAAAAATCCCTTCTTGAAAAGGAACACTCCCTGTCGGCACAAGCAGGCCGGCAGGGAGTAATTTCATAATCCACCCACTCACCAATACACTTGTTTACCGTCTTTATACTCAAACAACCGTTCCGCTTCTCCCCGACTCAAGTCGCGAAGTAACAAAAGCGCATGTTTCGGCACTCCCTGGAAAAGTAAAGAATCAGCCGTAGCTATTTGCCGGGCAAACGGAACCCACGTTCCCTCACGGCAAACTAAAAGCTCATACAAATCTCCTTTACGGACAAAATTATCCCGATTACGGGGCGTATAGACAATTTTCCCTATATGCTTTCGCTCGCCCAAATCAAGTCCGGCCCATCCTCCATCAGCGAAAGGATAATCATACGATGTATCCGTATGCCCGTCGAACACATTGAAATAAGAATGGTCGCCTGTTGCACCGTCTTCCGGCCCCAATATTTTTCCGGCCAACGGCATTGTGTCATTCACAGACGAATAGAATCCGGCCTCAGAGATATTCCCGTAACCACCAGCCGGACCGTAATACCTTACATAACGATATGCTTTGGAAGAACCTGTTTTTACCACTGTGCAAAGTCTGTCCGGAGTCGCACGAATCAGGAACAACGTATCTTTTTGTTTGAAAGAAGGCGAATTGCTGCCCTCAAATACCCCATTGACCATCCGTCCTAAAAAGAACTCCCCAAGCATTCCGAATTTACTCAGCAGAACGACATCTTCCGTTTCTTCCTGCACATCATAAAACTCCATTTTCCCGTTCTCCTGACCAACGCTGAAAGGTGAAGACACCGGAGCCAACTTGTCATTAGCCGCGTCATAAACCGCCAAACAGTAAATGGTACCTCCGTGACAATCCTTAAAGACAGCATTGGAACCGTCATATCTTGTCCATCCCACAGGTTTCCAAGCATAACGGTCAGACATACAAATATAAACTACTTCTCCTGCCCTTATATCTCTGGCAAGATGCTGTTTCCCTACGGATAAAGTAAAAGCCTTGTCCGTAGCATACAGACGGGTGACATCCTCAAAAAAAGGATAGCGGAATACAGGATGCACACTGTCCAACGGCATCCGCAATGAATCCATCATATCTCTGTTCAGGCTGAACCGTTGCCTGAACACTTTTCCATAGACATCTGCATACACTTCGGCTTTCAGCAGGCGATGCCACCAATAAAACATAGAAAAATACCAAGTCTGCCCATGCTGGTCAACAAGGAAATTCCAAAAATGCGGTGCGTTGTTGTTCCCACGCATCGGAAGTTCCTCTATGCCACAAGGGATTCCCAACGCCCTGTAAATGTATACCAACATGTCGCACAAATCCAGACAACTTCCACCTCGCCAGTCCGCAATCCTCGGTCCGATACGTACGCTCGTCGCCATCTCGCCCGTAAAATAGAAAGGTGCCCGGAGCAAACTGTCCAAAACAATGTGGGCGGCAAATGTGGGGTTCTCTATTTGAGGGTCATTCTTGTACTTCTCGATAATAGGCATGAACTGGTAATATAATTTTTCCCGCCATGGAATCAATTCTTCGTTTCCAATACGGTAAGGCAGTATATACTCACAGAATTGTTCGAATGAAACGTTTTTCCCCCATGGCTGTTCCCTCCATACTTTGAAAGCCCACTCTATATTGGATACCAAAAATCCGGGATCCATATCCACATCTGCCTTCCATACGATGTCTTTCACATTCTTGGGCTTTCCGCAAAGCTTCGCGGCCGAATCCAATGCTTGCCGGTAAGTATAGCGTCCCGTGCTGAATATTTCGTATGCTTTGTACATGGAGTTCAGTTCGCCACTGTCTGCCCCTTGGTAATATCCCATATTGTCTATCAGAAACAAAGCGGCCTCATATTTCAAAGAATCTTCTTGGTATAATTCCAATATGCCCTTTAACCCGGGATTTTCAGCTAAAACCATATCACGGACATGTTCCTTATCCGTGTGTTCCGAACAACTGACGGCTGAAAACACTGCAACAATCGTGGCAACAGCTACGACCACTATCATTAAAACAACTGTATTTTTCATTTTCATGAGTTTCATACCTTTTTCATCTATTCCGTCTCACGGCACCATCTTTTCACCGTGCCGCATATCCTCCAATATTTCCTTTTTAATCCGTTGGACATCCCGGGAATCCACCTTTATCTTCTTCCGGAAAATTACGTTAGCTACCGAATCTGCCATAAGCGGTCGGTTCCCTGATTTATAAGCATAATACAAACCTTCCAAGGGAGCAAACCTCACCGGACACACCCAATGAGCCTGTACATAATATTGCACGGCTTCGCCATACTTTCCGGCTGCCCGACAGATGTCTCCGGTCAGAAGGGACAAATTATAAGACGGCCATAACGCCCTGCATTCTTTAGCTGTCTTCAGTGCCTCCTCATACTGCCCGGCATAGAACTGTTCTGCCGTATAGTTATACAAGAAAGAAGCATCGCGATGGTAATGCCTATACAAATCCGCATACCGTGGCATCATTTCACGGGAATGCCCGTGCAAGGCACAGCGAGCCACCCGGCTCCATTCATATTCATAGGAATAGGCAACGGACACCTTTATCAACGCCACAACCGACACCACGACTCCGGCCATGCCTACCCAACGCCAACCCCACTCATTCATCTTTATCCGTCCTGACATACCGGCACACACGCGCCACATAGCCACTATGCCTATTACGGAAGCCAACGGATATTTCAACGGATAGGAAAACATGGCAAAAATAACGCTTGCACATAAAGAAACGGCCAGCATACGGGAAAAGATGTCGCGCCTCCGGAACAATCCGGCCAAAAGCCAAGCCAAAGCCCCCAATAACAATAATATTCCCGGCAAACCGAACTCAATCCATACCCATACGAATTCGTTCAGCGGATGATACACCTCGCCGGCCAACCACGCATATCCGCTATCAGCGTGCCGTCTGAAGTAATCGGCCTGCTGGGGCATATACTCACGCAGGAAGCCACCGGATCCGTATCCGGCAAAAGGGTGTGCCTGAACCAGTTCCCATGAACGTTCCAATATGAAACGGCGACCATTAGTAGAATCCGTCTTGACAACCGAAATACTCCAGGCCAAACCAGCAGCCAATACCGCCAGAATCGTCAGTTTCATCGTACGATGACCTTTCCACTGTTTTTGCAACCACAAAGCGGCATACAACGCCAAGCAAATCCATCCGGTGCGGGACTCCGTGCACAATATGGCAACCCAAACGGCCAGACCACTCACAGCAAGGGCAACACGATACCCAATCCTCCTCGTCCACCTTTGCCATAAACAGACATGGAAAGGCAAGGCGGCACAAAGACAGAAAGCCAATCCGGCAGGGTTATCGAACGTGCCGGATGCCGGCATTCCTTGCCCGTCCCGATACATCCGGCCTATTGCGTACACCGCTTCCATAAAGGCCACGGCCACCAAAGCTTCACAAAACGCGTCCTCTACACGTCCCCACCGCAAAAGAACCCGCCATCCGGGATTCCGATGCTTGCAGGCCACAAGCACCTGTATTCCTAATGTCAAAAGCACCAACAGCCCTGTTGTTTCGGCCAAGACCCATTTCGGCCTTAGCCATTCCTCTGAAAAGCCTCTCACCGGAGGAAAAAAACAGGCGGCAAACAAGCACAGGAACAAGTAAAAGTAAATGCCTGTCCCGTCTGCCATCTGCTTTCCTTTGGAAACGCATTTCCCAACACGGTCACTGTTTTCCTCCATTGCCATCATTGCATCTCTTTTTCCGCTTTCAATATACGACGGAACCGGTCACGGAACATCGTTTCGTTTTTCATGTCAAGCGGTTGTTTGAAAACCAACCCGTTGCGGTCGAAAGTCATCTGCTTGCCACTGCTGTAGAAATGGAACAACTCCTGTTGTTTGAGGTAACTTTCGCTGTCCTCAATATGAACCACTGGTGCAGACAACTCTTTCCTTATTTGCGCGAACCTGTTTTCATCTGAATACGCCTCCCTATTGACTATCGCGATGATTTGCAAGTCCGGAAAACTTTCATGATCGGCCATAATGTTCTTCACGGATGAATTGGAACAGAAGCCCCAATCCTCATTCGGGTCAGAAAGCCAAATCACCTGCACATACCGCCCCTTATACCTATTTAAAATAGATTCCATCTCACGGCGGCCTTTCTCCTCCGGCATTTCATAGACCCATGAAGAGGAAACCCCGGCCAAACGGTTCAATTCCTTTATTTTCTCCTTGAAGTAGGGGTAAGTCAGATAGGAAGATGACAAGAAGTCTGCCAACTTTTCGCGTTGGCCTATGCTCCATTCCCCTTGTAAACCAGTCATTTTTTGGGTGAGATAGGCTTGCACAGCCCAAGGAGTCCCCTCTGTACCGGTCAGTTCACGCAACGTTTTCACTTGAAGACTGTCTTTTTCGATTTCTACTTTCGCATAGTCCAAAGGTTCTGTTTCAGAAGAATTATCCCAAAAAGCATACATATCAAGAAAAGCCATCATATATGTCATACTGATGGACGGAGGATATCCTAAACTATAAGGCAAGAAAGAAAGCGACGGATCATCCAAAGAAAGAATGTTTAACACCTTATAGGCAGAATAATCATAACCTACATAGTCTTCTTTTTCCACAGGATATTTTCTCGGACGTTCTACCTTTTCTTCGAACAACCGACTGGCCATGAACAAATAACGGTCTGTCAATTCAAACCTTTGACGGTTTTTCAAAAGGTGCGTCTCCCATGGAGAAAGCTTGTACTTCCATGCCACATAGTCGCAAAGCCGCATGTTTTCCGCTACACTCTCGTCCACATTCTTCAAGAAATATTCAGTGTCCAAGTTCCGTCCATAATCCGACAAACGTTCCCATCCGTAATAGATGACCGGCACGTACTGATGCTTCAACAAGTTCTCATAACAGCCTCTCGGATGGCTACTGGCGTAGTCCACTGTCACATCCTTTTCCAACATTCCTTTCACGGTAATGTCAAGCGTATCACCAGGACGGACATAGAAAGGAACAGCCGTATTTTCGCCTCCCAACACCATATCTGCCCATATAGGATGATCCAAAGAAAGTTCCGCATAGAATGTCCCGTCCGGTTCCAAAGCCGTGCAAGGCCGACTTATGGGAAAAGGCACTACCCTCCCTTGCCCCAAGAAACTGACATCAAAAAGCAAAACGCCCTTGTTCCAATCCCGGGAATAGCCCTCTATCTTGCCGCGCACCACGGCCTTTCCTTTTCGGAACATCTTCTCGGAGGTCTCTTCCGCGTCTATCTCTTCTTTGGCCTCCGGAATCTTTACCTTGGCCTTGGCATCGTGGATGCCATAGATGCGGAACATATCCTTTTCCGTCCCCTCTATCAGGTCGAATATCTTCGTGTCCTCCGGCATCGGTTCAAAGAGCAAACGGAACTCCAACTGCCCGGCTTTCGGAATATAGCATTTCTCGCCCAAGGTCAGCCCCACAGCCCCCTTCACGGGATAACGCGCATCCTCTTCATCGCTCAGGTACGTGGACGGTACGAATT
>OHEP01001732.1_pt1 | contig 10730 bp, 7 predicted proteins | sample 1567271 | NCBI WGS metagenome assembly OHEP01 (sample SAMEA3879577, study PRJEB24766) | human gut metagenome | biome: human-associated habitat; feature: feces | place: USA | collected 1985/1987
GCCTCAAGCCGGAAACCAACGCAGGTGACGTCCACCCAGGCTGCCTCGGGTATCTCAAGGAGTATCCGGCGCTCTGCGGCGGTGGTGCTGTTCTCCAGGCGGCGCGCGGAGCTTCCCTCGGTCAGTCCGCACTCCCCGAGTATCGACATTATGTGCGAGCGCTGAGCCGCCGTCACCGTCCCGGAGCTCACTATCTCGATATCCTGAATGCGGCTCCCGCTGAGCGCCGTCAGCATCACGAACGCCAGGAACCCCACGTACAGCCCCGCCCGGCGGCTGTACCTCAGCGCCGTGAAGTACAGCCCCCGGCGCTTCCCTGCACGGATACGCAGACCGCAGCGGCGCGCTGTCCGGGCGGTCTCCCAGTAGTCCGCCGGGGAGACCGAGCCGCTTATCGTCCCGTCGCCGAATCTTACCCGGCGCAGCTCCACGCCGCGGCTGATAAGCTCGGTCGCGAACCGCTCCGGGAACGCCCCGTACCCGCTGAATTCCACGCTGCCGAACCGCAATCCCCTCTGTTTTTCCTCCATGTTCCCACCTCACAGACTGAGGAAGCTCACCGCTTCGATACTCCCGGTGACGCGTACTCCGTAGGCTCCGCCGCTCTCGAGGGTCAGCCCGGTGCCCTGAACCCTCATCAGGCGTTCCTCGCCGGCGCAGCGAATTTTCAGCACGATCTCGCCGGAGACCTCCCGGCTGTCTGTGCAGCTTATCACCCCGGCGCAGTTCTCCGCAATAAGTTCCGCGCAGTCCCGCAGAGTCACCGTCGTGTGCTGATACGGAGCCTCCCCGAGCGCTGTCAGCGCCTCTTTAAGTCCCATATGCGTTCCCTCCTGCATGTCCTGTTCTTCTGTTAATACTATGCGGAGAGACTCTGGGTTATGTGCGCTGTTTTTTCACCGTTGTGCAGTATACCACATTTTTAATATTCGCGTGATTTAAGTAAAAAAATTTTAAAAAAAGCTAAAGATTAGTTAAACTCTGTCGATAATACATATAATAAACTGGAAATGTATATTGTACAATTCCAGGAATTCACAGAGATGTGATGCGTTGAAAGGAAGGTATCATCAAAAGTGAAAAGGTCAATGAGGATCGGAACAAAGATCACTGTTATTTCTTGCCTGGCTGCCGTAATTGCGGCAATAATGCTGGCTGTTGTGACGACTGTAGTGTTTATGTCGTTCGTGGGAACGCTCCAGGAAGAAGAGACAAATACCGGCGTAAACGTGCTCTCTTCTGAAATCAGGAGCGATATCGAAGAAATGGGCGACGTAGCCGAACTTCTCATCGCAAGTTCATGGGGACAGATAAACAATTCGGACTACGACAATACCTGGGCGTCCAACAAGCCCTCTGAAGCAAGCTTCGCAGCGTACATAAACGGTGGTCAGGCAGTCTGGAGCACCGAAAACTTCCCGCTCAGCGACGACGCAATCGCACGGGTAAAGGCAGGCGGAATGAAAGGCGCAATGGCGGACGGCGACAAGCTGTACTCCGTATACTGCCGCCCGGTGGAGAACGGCGCTCTGGTAGTCGGCACCGACCTCAACGACCTCACTTACGTTGACGACGTAAAGGAAAAAACCCGTGCGGAGCTTACCATATTCTGCGGCGACACCCGTTACAGCACCACTATCATGGACAGCTCCGGAGTACGCAGCACAGGCACCAAGATGGACGGCGGCATCTGGAACATGGTTCAGAACAGCGGCACATATATCGGTAAAACGGCGATAAACGGTCAGAGCTACTACGTTAACTACACTCCCATGACTGATTTTAACGGTCAGGTGGTCGGCGCGTACTTCGCGGGTTACTCCACTGCGGTGGCTGACGCGGAGCTTTTCAAAGCCATTATTATTTCTGCGGCAGTTCTCATCGCGGTATGCGTGGGCGCGGGATTCCTGCTGTTCGCGGTGATGAACAGGCTTGTACGTAAGCCAGTTTCTGAGGTCGTGAAGATATGCGGTCAGCTCAGCGCCGGCGAACTGAATGCGCCTGATTCCGAATTCAGCTTCAACGCCGACGAAATGGGCGACATCGCCGAGAAGATCACCGAAGCAAAGCATACCCTGCACACCTACGTTGACGACATCTCCCACGTGCTTTCCGGCATGGGAACCGGCGATTTCTCGTCGCAGCCCTCCGTGAAATACATTGGCAGCTTCGAGGAGATCAACCGCTCGTTCCGCAGCATAAAGGATACCCTCAGCGGCATAATTGGCAACATGAATTCCTCCGCGAACGATGTAATGGCGGGCGCGCAGCAGATGGCTGACGGCTCACAGCTCCTCGCGGAAGGCACGACCCGCCAGGCTACCGCAGTTGACGAGCTGTCCTCCACAATTGCGGAGATCTCCGGCAACATCAACAAGACCGCCGAGAACTCCAACAAGGCAAGCGATATCTCCAACGACTGCGCCGAGCAGATGATACGCCAGGGCAGCGAGATGGAGCGCATGCTCGAAGCAATGAATCAGATCGAAAAGCAGTCCGAAGCGATATCCGAGGTCATAAAGTCCATCGAGGACATCGCATTCCAGACGAACATACTCGCGCTGAACGCCGCGATAGAAGCTGCCCGCGCAGGAGAAGCCGGAAAGGGCTTCGCGGTAGTCGCGGACGAGGTACGCAACCTTGCTTCCAAGTCGGCTGAATCCGCGAACAGCACACGCGAGCTGATTTCCTCCACGATCAACGCGGTACAGAACGGCTCCGGCATTGCAAAGCAGACCGCCGAGACCCTCCAGCAGGTCACCGGGCTTTCCCAGGAGAGCGCGAAGCTGGTTGCGGAGATATCCTCCGCGGCAGATGAGCAGGCAAAGGCAGTTCAGCAGGTAACTGCGGGTATCGAGCAGATCTCCCAGGTAATTGCAACGAACTCCGCGACCGCCGAGGAATCCGCCGCCTCCTGCGAGGAGCTTTCCGCTCAGTCAAGACTGCTTCAGGAGCAGGTCGGCAAGCTCAGGGTTTAATCACACGAAAATCCCCCGGATCGCCTCCGGGGGATTATTGTATTATCAGGGTGTCAGGAAGCCGTCGTATTCTGGATTTCCGCACTTTGGAACCGCGCCGAAAACGAGAAGTATTGCAGCACAAATAGCAGGCTGAACGCCTGCCGATAAGGCGCGCGCCATTAAATCAGTCCGCGAAGCGGACACAAACAGCGGACGCAGAGCAGCACTAAAATTTAATTCCGCATTCCGAATTCCGAATTAAATTTTAGTGCTGCTCTGCGTCCGCTGTTTTTCGCTTCTCGCCGAGGGGGTAAACCGCGTTTCCGTCCTCGTCGTAAACGGGGTTGAATTCGCCCGTGATGTAAGCCGAAATGATATTGCAGGCTACGTGACGGCTGTACTCGCTGTTTTCCATGCACACTCCGAACGCTATCTCAGGGTTGTCGGCGGGATAAAATCCCACGATGGTGGAGTTGAACTTCGTCATTGCGATGACCTCCGGCGTGCCTGTTTTCGTGCAGACGTTCTCCTTGCCGATACCCTTGAAGTCGTAGATGTTGTACCAGCCGCCCTCCATCAGGAAGTTCGCGTTTTCACTTACGCGCTTCATTCCGGCGTGCACCTCCGCGAATACGTCCTCCATGCCCTCGGAGAAATCCGCCATCACCTCGGGCTTTATCTCCTCGATGAGCTTGGTGTAGTCGTAGTTGTAGACAGCCTTCACGATGTGCGGGCGGTACCTTACGCCCTTGTTCGCGATGGTCATTGCCTGGGTCGCCAGGTGCAGCGGAGTCAGCAGGGTCTCCGACTGACCGATACCCGCCTGGATCGTATCCGACGCGTTCCACTCGATCCCGAGCTTGTCGAACAGCTCCGGGGAGGTCATTCTGCCGGTGGACATCGGCAGCTCAAAGCCGAGGTCGGTGCCTACGCCGAATTTATTCGCCCAGTACGCCAGCCGGTCGATACCCATGCGGCGCGCGGTCTCGTAGAAGAAAATGTTGCAGGAGTGCTTAAGTCCGAACTGCACCGTGATGGAGCCGTGAACTCCGGTACAGCCCGGGGTGTAGCTCGGCGCGTAGTACATATACCGCCCCGTGCAGTTGATAGTGCTGGAGGCGTCGATAACGCCCTCCGCAAGACCCGCCGTCGCGGTGATGGTCTTGAATGTGGAGCCGGGACGGTACTCGCCGTTTATCGCGCGGTTCAGCAGCGGGGAGTTCTCAGCGTTCAGAACGGACGCGTAGTCCTCGACGAGCTGGTTTATATCGTAGCTCGGGAGTGTCGCCATCGCCAGCACCGAGCCGTCCCTGACGTCCAGCACGACTGCGGAGCCTACCTCGGTATCCTTGCCTCGGAGGTTCGCGTCCATCGCCGTGGTGTAGTACGGGGAGTGCAGGAAATCCATGTGGTACTGCACTATCCGCTCCACCATGTTCTGGAAGTTCGAGTCTATCGTCAGCATTACGGACTTCCCCGCCTGCGGCTCCTTGGTTATCTCGTCGGAGATCATCATGCCGTCGGAGTTACGCGTTATCTCGCGGGTGCCGCGCTCGCCGCGCAGCGTGGATTCCAGCGCAAGCTCGATACCCGATGTGCCGATGATGTCGTCCAGCTTGTAGCCGGCGCTCTTCAGCTCGGCGTACTTATCCGCGGATATCGCCCCGACCGTTCCCCTGATATGCGGCGCGGTGGTGCCGTCTAGATAGACTCGGTTCCAGCCCTCGGAGATCTCCATGCCGGGCATGAGCGCGGAAAGCTCCTTCAGCTCCAGCACCGTGTCGCTGGATATCCCGGAGGCAAGCTCGTAGGGATTGTTGTTATTGAATCCCTTCAGCTCCATTTCGTAACGGACTCCCGCGATGTAGCGGCGCATCGGCTCCTCGTACTGGCCGGATATCTTGTAGTTCTCGTAGAGGGCGTTCATGCAGTTCTCGACCGTGGCGTAAATGCCCAGCTTCATGCGGGATTTCAGCGAATCCACGGCGTTGTCGCGGTCCTTTTCGAACTGGTAGGGCTGCGTTCTGGTAATGGGCAGGGTTTCGTTCCACTCGTCGCCGTGCTTCATCAGTATGGTAAGAATGCGGTAGATGACCTCGTTTTCCGTTCCGCTTTCCAGCGAGGCTTTCTGGAGCTTCACGCTGCAGTTCAGCTCGTTGGTGTTGAGTATTTTTCCGGTGCTGTCGGCTATCTTTCCGCGCGCCGCCTCGATGTCCTGGGTCGCGGTGTGAGTGCTCTGGGTCATGGCGAGGTACTTGCTTCCGTCGGCTATCTGTATTTCAAGAAGCCGCAGTCCGCACAGGAACGCCGCGCCTATCACTATTGCCGCAAGCACGGCAGACCTCAGCAGGTTCTGAAATTTTGACATTTATTCCTCCAGTTATGCGTTGGGACTGGGCGGTTTATTCCTCGGCGCCCTTGGTTATCTCTTCCTCCGCTGCGGCGTTTCCGGCGGCCTCCTCCAGGCGGCGCTCCTCCTTCGGGCGGAGCCTGTTGGATATGAGCCGCACCAGAAAATACACCGGCACCGAGAACGCGACAGCCCAGGCGTAGGCGGGCAGCAGCGAATGCAGGAACGATATCCCGGAGTATTCGCGCTCCCACACCCAGTGCAGGAACAGGAAGTCCAGCCCGCACATAATGACGCACACGGCGGTGTTCATCACAAGGTGGGAGAGCCAGTTCGATTTCAGCCAGAACCTCGACAGCAGCGAGATGAGCGGGCAGGATATCAGCAGCCACATCGACGAGAACCCAAGCAGCGTGCCGCTCGCCATATCCAGCATCAGCCCGCAGAAAACGCCGAACACTCCGGCGGCGAGTTCACCCTCGAACATGGCAACGGCGGTGGCAAGCGGGATAATCAGCAGCGGACACCACCCGCGTATAAGCGGAGCGACCTCCCACAGGTAGAACATCAGCAGCACGGCTGAATAGAGGAACCATCGGAAAAAGCAGCGCAGCCGTGCTTTCCGGGAGCGCGCCCGGAATCCCACCTTGCTTTTTGAGATATATTTTGCCATATGAATTATCCTTAAATCCGGAGAAACGGCGCAGTTGAGCTGCACCGTTCTTAATTATTGTGCGATATCGCCGAACGAAAGCCCCTTGCCGTCGAAATCCACGACCGCGTAGACGGTGGTGATAGCGAAGCAGTCCTCAGCCGGCTCTATCAGGGCGTGCTTGGAAAGCCCGTTGGGGTCGTCGTAGACCTCCTTTACCGTGCCGACGATGATACCCTCAGGGAACAGTCCGCTCTGACCGGCGGTGACTATCACGTCCCCCGGCTCAACGTCCGCGTCCTTGAGTATCTGGCTCATGAGGCACAGCCCCTGTTCGGCGGTGGAGGTGGAATTCTCAATAACTCCGGTCGCCTTGGTCCGCATAGTGTATACCCCGACGTTCACCTGCGGGGAGAGTATCGTAGACACCTTCGCGTAATTCGGCGCGATGTCTGTTACCCTGCCGATGAGACCCACGGAGGTTATCACCGGGTCGTTGAGTGATAACCCGGTGCTGCTTCCCTGGTTTATCGTGAATCCGCCGTACATGTCGTTGGCGTTGCGGGCGATTATGCCGCACGGCTCAGAAAAAACGAGGTCCTTGTGCTCCTTGCTGAGCTGAAGCATTTCCCGGAGCTGCTCGTTTTCCTTCTGGAGCGCCTCGTAGTCCGCGGAGCGCTCGTACATCTGCGTGACAAGCTCGCGCAGCTCGTCGTTCTGCGCCTTGTAGGTATCGGCGTTGACCCACTTGTCGATGAATCCGTTAACTCCGTTTGAAATGGCGTTCGCCGCGGTGACGAACGGGTATGTTACCGTGCTGATGACCTGCTCGGGCAGTGTCTGGGTGCCCGCGGCGACGGCAACGTAGGTCATAAGTCCCAGCAGCAGCGCCGCGATACAGAGTATGATTTTGAATTTGACGCTGTGGAAGAATTCTCTCATAGATGTTGTTCAGTTCATTTCTTCCGGCGCAGCCGGACGCAGTTTATCAGGGAACCTCTAAAAACCGGTTTGAAAAGGGAAAATGGGTAGAGTGCGCCGAATGCGATGAAAGCCGACGAAGTAAGGCTGTATGCCTTACGAGGAGGTTTGAAGAAGCAGTCGGTGTGCTATACACATTTTCACTCAAACAAGGTTTTTAGAAGTGACCATCAGTAGATGTTCTCGTCCTCGCTGAGAACGTCCTCGAGCTTGTCGATGTTCTCAAGTACCTTGCCGGTGCCGTCAGCAACGCAGTCGAGGGGGCGCTCCGCGATCTTGACGGGCATGCCGGTCTCCTCGTGGATAAGCTGATCGAGCCCTCTCAGCAGCGCGCCGCCGCCAGCCAGCATTATGCCGGACTCGATGATATCGGCCGCAAGCTCAGGGGGAGTCTTTTCAAGTGTGGTCTTGATGGCGTCGATAACGTGGGAGAGCGGCTCGGAAATAGCCTCGCGGATCTCCTCGCTGGTAACTGTGATGTTCTCGGGCAGACCGTTGAGCAGGTTGCGGCCCTTGATGTCCATTACCGGCTCGGTGTCGCCGGTCTTGTATGCGGAGCCTATGCCCATCTTGATGTTCTCGGCGGTCCTCTCGCCGATGAGCAGGTTGTACTTCTTCTTGATGTAGTTGATTATCGCGGAATCGAACTCATCGCCGGCTACCCTTACGGAACGCGCGGTAACAATGCCGCCCAGGGAGATTATGGCGACCTCGCTGGTGCCGCCGCCGATATCCACGATCATGCTGCCGACAGGCTCGGCAACCGGGAGACCCGCGCCGATAGCGGCAGCCATAGGCTCCTCGATGATGGAAACGCGCTTTGCGCCCGCGTTCTGAGCCGCTTCCTTAACGGCGCGGCGCTCTACCTCGGTAACTCCGGACGGAATGCAGATGATGACGCGCGCCTTGCCCCTGCCGCGCAGAGCCTTCTTGATGAACTGCTCCAGCATGCTGGAGGTCATGTCGAAGTCGGCGATAACGCCGTCCTTGAGCGGACGTACAGCCACGATGGAGCCGGGGGTGCGTCCGATGACGTCCTTGGCTTCCTGGCCTACGTAGCGCACGCACTGGAGCTTCTTGTCCACTGCAACCACCGAAGGCTCGCGGATAATGATACCCTTGCCCCTCATATATACAAGCGTGTTCGCCGTTCCTAAGTCGATACCGATGTCCTTGGTCATTCCAAACATTGTGCTTCCTCCGTTATATTCTGTGATATTTTACAGTATGCGGTCATTTCCTCGCACATACCTCTTATACATAATTGTACAATTATAATTATAGCATTATTGTGCTCTGTACGCAATGCATTATTAGCATAAAATTTCGGCTTTCTCAGACTTTTTTTTGGCTATTTTTCGGCATTTTTCCCAGGCGCTGAATTTATAGACCCGGCGGGAGATTATTTTTGAAAAAGCACTTGCAATAACTGATATTTTAAGATATAATATTAATATACAGACCATTCCAGACTTTTTCTGACTTTATAGATCACATCAATGAAAGGAAAACCGCCGACATGCTCAACGAAAAAGTGACCGTTACAATATGCGGAAAAGCGTATAATCTCCGCACGGACAATGCTTCCTCCCTGATACGCCAGGGTGAGGAGGCCGACCGCCGCATCACCGAATACTGCCGTGAAATGTCGCTCTCAAAGGATGACGCATGCGTTTTCACCGTGCTGGATCTCCTGGGGGATCTCGACTCCGCGAACGCCCAGCGGGATTCCTACGCGAAGAAGAACGCCGCGCTGGTCAGCACCGCGGAGAAGGGCGCGAAGGCTCTTGAGGAAAACAAGCAGCTCGCCTCCGAAAACGAACTGCTCGCAAAGGACAGCGCCGCCCTCGCGGAGCTACGCCGGGAACACACCGAGCTTGAAGGCAAAAACGCCCAGCTCACCGAAACGCTCAGCGAAGCCAACGAGCGCGCTGAACAGAACGCCAGCGCAAAGGCGGAGCTTGAAAAGTCTCAGCAGACCGTGAAGTCCCTTGAGGAGAAAAACGCGCAGCTCACCGGCTCGCTGAAGTCCGCCGAGGAGAAGTCCGAAGCGCAGAAGAAGGACATCGCGGAACTTGAGCGGCAGAACTCCGACCTGAAAAAGCAGGCGGCGAAGCTGGTGACAGTCACCGATGAGAACAAGAAGCTCACCGAAAGGCTGGACAAGGCTGCGAACACCGAAGAAGCGCTCCGACGCAGCGAAGATCGCGTGTCCTACCTTGAGAAGGAATGCGGAAAACTCGACGCGGCAAACGCGGAGCTTAACACGCTGAAAAAGTCCCTCGCAGACGAGCAGGGCAAGAACTCCGACCTTGAGAAGAAACTCGCCGCCGCCGAAAAGAGCGCCGCAGAGCTTTCCGAAGCGAAGCAGTCCCTCGCCGCTGAAAAGGGCAGGAATTCCGACCTGGAGAAGAAACTCGCCGCCGCCGAAAAGGGCGCCGAGGAGCTTTCCGGCGTGAAGAAGGCTCTTGAAGCCGAACAGGGCAAAACCGCCGACCTTGAGCGCCGCCTGGACGTCTCCCGCAGGGCGGCAGACGACGCGCAGAACAGCGTATCCGTGCTTGAAAAGGATATCGCCGCGCTCAAGTCCGAAAACGAGGAGCTTTCCGCGCTGCGCGAGAAGGCGGGAATGTACGAGGAGCTCACCGTGAAATTCTCGCAGATCGAAAGCGAGAACGCGGCTCTCAAGGCGGGCGCAGGCTCCGACGCCTCCGAAGGCGCCGCCCCCGCGAAGATGGAGGAGCTGAAGAAACAGCTCTCCGACGCGCTCGCCGAGGTCAAGGAGCTGAGAAAGATAAACGCTTCCCTTAACCGGCAGCTTAACGAAATGCTTGAGGACGGTCAGCTTACATTATGAGTGAAATTCTTGCACCCCTCGGGGGGATTTCAGATCTGCCCGCGGCGCTGAACACCGGCGCCGACGCGGTATATCTTGGTTTATCGGAATTTTCGGCACGCAAAAATGCCGAAAATTTTTCTGTTGAGGAGCTTAAAACAGCCTGCACCGAATGCCACAAGCGCGGGGTGAAAGTCTACGCCGCGCTGAACACGCTGGTGTACGACAGCGAGACCGAAAAATTCGCGGAGTGCGTGAAAAGCGCTGCGGAATGCGGCGTGGACGGGATTATAATCCAGGATCTCGGCGCGGCTGAGATCGCAAAGCGGGTCTGCCCGAAGCTTCCGCGCCACGCCTCCACGCAGATGACGCTGAACAGCGCCGCCGGAGTCAACGCGGCTCAGCAGCTCGGATTCTGCCGGGCGGTCATCGGGCGGGAGCTGTCCTTCGAACAGATAAAGCGCATCGCTGAAAACACCGACATTGAACTAGAGGTTTTCGTGCACGGCGCGCTGTGCGTCTGTATCAGCGGACAGTGCTACATGAGCAGCATTTTCGGCGGGAGGAGCGGCAGCAGAGGTCTCTGCGCGCAGCCCTGCCGCCTGGATTTCACCTGCGGGGACAGGCACAGCGTGATTTCCCTGAAGGACAGCTCGCTCGTTCCGCACCTGCGGGAGCTTGACGACATCGGTATCGCCTCGCTGAAAATCGAGGGCAGAATGAAGCGCCCGGAGTACATCGCCTGCGCCGCCGACGCCTGCCGGAAGTCCATGGACGGCGGCAAATACGACTTTGAGCGGCTCTCTGGGATATTCTCAAGGGGCGGTCTGACCGACGGATATTTCACCGGCTCCATGCAGGGCATGCAGGGCACCCGCAGCCGCGAGGACGTCGAGAACTCCGCGAAGGCGCTCAACGGCATAAAGGCGCTCTACAAGGCGGAATTCCCGC
>OHEP01001737.1_pt1 | contig 10711 bp, 10 predicted proteins | sample 1567271 | NCBI WGS metagenome assembly OHEP01 (sample SAMEA3879577, study PRJEB24766) | human gut metagenome | biome: human-associated habitat; feature: feces | place: USA | collected 1985/1987
CGGGTGACGTTGGCTCCAGCAGCTCAAGCTTCACCTCGCCGCATTTCAAGAATGCGGTCTTCACTTTCTGATCTGCCACTTCTTCGATGTTGTAGCATTTCAGACCCAATACATTTTCAAAGTAAGGCAGAGACTCCTCGATGCTTTGGACGGCTATGCCTAAATGTTCAATGTGTGAGATTTTCATTATGCTGTAATTTTGTTAGGGTTTAGTCTTCTTTTCTTTATACCATTGCAAAGATAGTTAATATAATCAAGATTGTAAAATTATAAATTGAAAAGATTGTTAAGGGAAGTGGCTGTTTTCGGGTGTTGTGTGTGCTGTGGTGCCCTGTGCTCTCAAATGCAATGGCCACATGCCAATTGGCTTCGCCCTTGCCGTTGCATTTGTGGCATTGCGGGCGGCTGTTCGGATGGCCGGAAAAGCCTTGTCGGGTGTAAGGTTTTGTTGTTTCCGGATTTTTCCGCAATCCGCTGACGTACAGCCCGTTGGCGGCCTATGTCGTTTGGGGGTCTAAAACGGCCCTTGCGGGCGGCCCAAACGGGCCGTTCCGCGTTGCAACGGCGCCCGTTTTGCAATTCAGAGTCAGGGGCGTTGCTTGTCGTGAGTGGTTTGTAAATGATTTTGCCCGAAGGTGCCAGGGATTTCATGTCGCCTGTCGTCCGGCCATTTGCTGTGGCTCATGGTCAGTGGCACAGGCTGCATGACGGCTTGGCACCGGACTGGCAGCGTGGGCGGCAGGGCAGGGCAAACTGATGCCTGTGTGTTAACGATGTTAAAATGCTGCCATTGTCAGAACTCAAATATTACCCTTCCGTTAATTTGGCGCCCTGTTAGGTAGTTGGGTACGGCATACTGCTGGTTTGTGACGTCAGTCACCCAATAGTAAGAGTTGACGTTGCTTATCCCGAAAAGGTTAAGGCAATCGACGCCGAGCCAGATGTTTTTGAATATGCTGTGCTTCTTTCTGTCGTCGTTGTCGTAGGCGCGATAGCTCAGTCCAACGTCTACGCGCTTGTATGCCGGTGCCCTGAAGTTTTGGTACTCCAGGCCCTTGTGCGGCGCTCCGAAAGGCAATCCGTCGGCGAAGGCCAGGCTGAGGGTCATCTTCCAGCGCTCTGTTCCGGGGAAGTAATCGGTGAAATGCAGGTTTATAGCATACCTTTGGTCGGTTGGCATTGGCACCTGCTTGCCGTTGATCTTTTGCTTTGTGCTCATCAGTGAGAAGGTAACCCACGAGTCTGTGCCCGGCACAAACTCGCCGTAAAGCTTCAGATCGAGCCCGGCCGCATATCCGCTGCCCATGTTTTCGCCGTAATACGTCACCTTGACGTTGTTCACGTTATAGGGTATTATGTTTGACAGTGCTTTGTAATATGCCTCTGCCGTAAACTTATACGGGCGTTCCTTGATTTTGAACCTATAGTCGAATGCTGCCACGAAATGCAGCGAGCGCTGGCTTTTTATCCTGTTGTTGAGCGTGACCACGGTCACCCCGTTGACCTTTGTCGTGTCTCTTAGCTCTTTGAAGAACGGTGCTTGGTAATAGAGGCCGGTGGCAAGGCGGAATGTCATGTTGTTGTTGAAAGCGGGGATAATGGCCAGCGATGCCCTTGGCGACACAATTGTTTCGCTGTTGAACGACCAGTTGCTGAACCGTATGCCGTAGTTGAGCGTGTAGAACGTTGAGTTTTCCTCGCCGCTTGTAAATTTGTATGTGTCTTGTATGTAACCCTCTATTCGGTGGCTGTTTAGCGTGTTGCGCGAGTTGAGCGTATAAATCAGGTCGAGCCTGTCGCCGGTGTGCGGTATGGAATAGCCGCTTGAGTCTCTCATTTCATATTCGCGTGAGTTCTCTTCGATGATTTCGTGTTTCCACGTGAGTCCGGTCTGTATGTCGTGCCCCTTCGGTTTGTGGGAGAACAAGACCTTCAGGCTCTTCATGTTGGCATCCAAGTAGTTGCGGGCATGCTCCATGTAGGTGCCTACGCCTAATTGTTCGGTCGTGTTGGTCTCGTCGAGCCAATATTGTCCTTGGATGTCGTATGTTTCCCGTTCCTTGGTGGCGAATGCCGAAGCCAAAAGGGAAAGCTTCGTGCGGTCGGTGAAGCTGTGCGACAGGCTCAATGTGCCGAACAGCGTACGGAAGAGGTCCTCTTCCTTTCCGTCGAAATATACACGGAAAGACTTGACATCCTGCATCGTGCCGAAATTGGTTTGCCGGTTCGTCGGCAGGAAGTCATATTGGTTCTGGGAGATGTTCCCGATGAAATCCAGGCTCCAACGTTTGTTGGGCGACCAACTGATATAAGTCTGGTAGTCGAGGAAACGCGGGCTGTATTCTCCTTTGGTTTCCAACGACCCCAACATATACTGGTTGGTCTTGTAACGTACACCGTGGGTCATGCTGAAGTTCTTTTTGGCATAACCTACATAGAGGCCGGCTCCCAAAAGGCTGGCCGAAACCGAAGCTTCAAACTTCTTGGGCTTCTTGTAAGTAATGTCCAATACGGACGACATTTTGTCCCCGTATTTGGCGTCGAAACCTCCGGCCGAGAAGTTGATGCTTTCCACCATGTCGCTGTTGATGACGCTCAGTCCTTCCTGTTGTCCGGAACTGATGAGCATGGGACGGTAAACTTCCACTCCATTGATATACACACTGTTTTCATCAAAGCTTCCGCCCCTTACGTTATATTGCGAACTCAACTCATTGTGCGTGCTGACTCCCGCTTGTGTAGCCACCAGTTCCTCTACGGCATTTCCGGTAGTGGAGGGCAGCCGTTTCAGGTTTTCGGCATTCAGATGTTGCGTGGAATTCATTTGCCGCCGTACTTCCTTTACCGTTACTTCACCCATGTCGATGCTTTGGGTTTGCAGGGTGATGTTGAGCCGCAAGCTGCCTTTGGGACGGACCAGTGTTTTTTTCTTGGTTACGTAACCTATCATGCTGAACGACACGGTCACCGTGTCGGCAGTGGAGAATTCCAGTTGGTAACGCCCTTGCAGGTCTGTGGTAGTACCTGCGGCCTGGCCATCGACTTTTACTACGGCAAAAAGTACCGGGTTTTGTTCATCGTCGATGACCCTTCCCGACAGTTTTACTTTGTCTTGGGCGGCAACGTGCAAGGCCATAAGGGTCAGCAGGAAAAGGCAGAATATGGATTTGAAAAGTCTTGTCTTCACTTCGTTGTTTGTCTACTTACGCTTTTTAAATAACGCAAAAATACGCTTTTTTGTATAAAGAACCGTCGATTTATTTGGTGAAACTGTCGATTCCGTCCGGATTTCTTTTCTTCGTAATAGGGAAATCATGTATCTTTGCGCAATGTGACAATAAATATAAGGATAAGGAAATGGAAAAGTTTAGCGAGCTGATTCGCATCCGTCGTAGCATGCGGAAGTTTACGGAAGAAGAGTTGAACCAAGACGAAGTGGTGGCTTTGTTGCGTGCGGCGCTGATATCCCCTTCTTCCAAGGGAGTACGTCCTTGGGAGTTCGTGGTCGTGGACAATAAGGAATTGTTGCAACAACTGGCGCATTGCAAGGAGCACGGAGCCGAACTGGTGGAAGGTGCTCCCTTGGCGGTAGTCGTCTTGGCCGACCCGACGCAGAGCGACGTGTGGGTGGAAGACGCTTCGGTGGCTACGACCATGATGCTGTTGCAGGCTGAGGATTTGGGTCTGGGTGCTTGTTGGGTACAAATCCGGAACCGTACAATGGCGGATGGAAAACCTGCGGAGGAGATGGTGCGGGCCATTCTGCATATTCCGGAGCATCTAAGGGTGCTTTCCATCGTGGCTGTGGGCCATAAGGGAATGGAACGCAAGCCGTTCAATGAAGACCGGTTGCAGTGGGAGAAAGTGCATATCAATACCTTTGACGCACCGGAAGAATGAAAATTGTCTGGATCGGTGCCGGTAATTTGGCTACGCAGTTGGGGGAGGCTCTGCACCGTGCAGGCCATGAAACGTTGCAGGTGTTCAGCCGTACGATGGCTTCTGCCGAAGTTTTGGCCGGACGTTTGGGATGTCTGGCAACGGATGACCTTGATGCCGTGGTGCCGGGTGCGGATGTGTATATCTTCTCCGTGAAAGATGGAGTGTTAGAGGGCTTGGTGTCCCGTATCGCTCCTCGGACAGGAGATGCCTTGTGCCTGCATACGGCAGGGAGTATGCCGATGGATGTTTTCCGTGGTCACGCCCATCGTTATGGCGTGTTGTATCCCATGCAGACATTCTCTAAAGATTGTCCGGTGGATTTCAAGGAGATTCCGGTCTTTGTGGAAGCATCCACCCCTGATGTGCTCGCACAGACGGAGCAGTTGGCACGTTCTGTCTCGGACAGGGTGGAGGAGATGAGTACGGAGAGACGCCGCCGTCTCCATCTGGCAGCGGTATTTGCTTGCAATTTTGTGAACCATTGTTATGCTTTGGCTGCGGATGTATTGGGCAGGGACGGCATACCGTTCGATGTGATGTGGCCTTTGATAGACGAGACGGCACGGAAGGTCCATCGCCTTCCGCCCGTGGAGGCACAGACGGGACCGGCTGTGCGTTACGATCGGAATGTGATGGATCGCCAGTGCGCCATGCTGGACGGCGAACCGGAGCGGAAAGCACTCTATGAAATGATGAGCCGGAGCATCCATGCTTTGGCTTTGAGGAATGAAGCGGAAAGGAAAGAAACAAATGATTAATTACGATTTAAGGAAGATAAAGGCGTTGGCTTTCGACGTGGACGGTGTGCTGAGTGCCGAGACCATTACGTTGCATCCCGGAGGGGAACCGATGCGTACGGTCAATATCAAAGACGGGTATGCCTTGCAATTGGCTGTCAAGTCGGGCTTACATGTGGCCATTATTACCGGGGGACGTACCGAATCGGTGCGTAAACGGTATGAGGGATTGGGCATTCCGGACGTGCATTGGGGATGTGCCGTGAAGATAAAGACATACGAAGCCTTTTTGGAACGTTATGGATTGCGGGACGAGGAAGTGCTTTACATGGGCGACGACATCCCTGATTATGAGGTCATGCAGCGTTGCGGCTGTCCTTGTGCACCGGCCGATGCGGCTCCGGAAATCAAGGCTTTGGCGGTTTATATCTCCCATTTGAAAGGGGGATATGGATGCGGGCGCGACGTGATAGAACAGGTGTTGAAGGCGCAAGGCTTGTGGTTGAAGGATGAAAAGGCTTTTGGTTGGTAGTAAAACAATGGAAAATATGTTGGAGAACTTGAAGAAATTCCGTCTGGTCTTGGCCAGCAATTCCCCGCGCCGGAAAGAACTTTTGGCGGGGTTGGATGTGGATTATGAAGTGAGAGTGTTGCCGGGCATCGACGAGTCTTATCCGGACGGGTTGTCAGGGGAAGAAATTCCGAAGTACATTTCCCGCAAGAAAGCGGAAGCGTATGAAGCCATTATGCAGCCGGACGAGTTGATTATCACGGCTGACACGATAGTCTGGACGGATGGGAAGGTTCTGGGCAAGCCGAAAGACGAGGCCGAAGCCAAGGATATGTTGCGCCGCCTGTCCGGACGTACGCATCAGGTGATAACCGGAGTGACACTGGTAACAGCCGGAAAGAAAAAGACTTTTGCGACGGTCAGTGAAGTGACTTTCGACGAGTTGTCGGATGAAGAGATAGCGTATTATGTGGCGCACTACCGTCCGTTGGATAAAGCCGGGGCATACGGCATTCAGGAGTGGATAGGCTATGTGGGAGTATCTTCCCTCAGTGGTTCTTATTTCAATGTCATGGGATTGCCGGTGCAACGTTTGTATAAGGAATTAAAAACATTATAAAAAAGATAAAGAGACGAATGGAAATGAAATCTTTGATGCGTCTGGCATGTTTGGGTGCGGTGGCTATGGCCTTTGTAGCTTGCGAAGAAGACAAGCATATTTGTACTTTACCGTCGTTTGCCGGTTTCCGTATTGAACCTACGGTATGGAATGCGGGAGATTCGGTTACGATTACGGCAGTACAGCAAAGTTTGGGGGATTTATTGTATAAGGCTGAATACCATTGGAGTGTGGAATGTACGGATACGACTTTCACTAAAGATTATAATGTGGTGTATGATGCGGATAAATCCAATCCATATATTGGTATCCGGCTTCCGGACGATTTTCGCGGTAGAATGGCCAAAATAAACTTTAGCGTTCAGTATAGTTATTCGGCTACGGCTCCGCAATCGGCACCGAGTGGCTCCAACAGCGGACAATCAGGTGTTTACGGTAGTATTACGACTACGGCAGCCAGCCAGCTTTATGGGACGGGGCGTGGTTCATATACTCTTTCTTGGTAACAGTCTGTGGAGAGGATTTGATTTTAGATAGCGATGGAAAGGATTTTATTTGTTTGCCTTGGAAATATCTGCCGGTCTCCGGCTGCCGAAGAAGTCATGCGGAGGTTGGTGAATGATGCCGGTTTGGAGCATGAGTTCTTCTTGGATTCCGCCGGTTTGATAGACTATCATGAAGGAGAACCCGCCGATGCCCGTATGAGGGCACATGCAGCACGCCGAGGGTACCACATTACCCACATTTCACGTCCGGTGCGGTATGATGATTTCTTTGATTTCGATTGGATTGTAGGAATGGACGACCGCAACATCAGTAAGTTGAAGTCTTTGGCGCCCGGGTTGGAGGAAGAAAAGAAAGTCGTACGCATGACGGACTATTGTCGGCTAAAGGTAGTAGACCATGTGCCCGACCCTTACTATGGAGGCGACAGCGGATTCGAGAATGTTCTCGACATACTGGAAGATGCTTGTGCCGGTTTGTTAGATACGTTGCGTGGTGTCCGTTAACGGGTATGCAACGTGTCCCACATCCGTTTGTAATCTTCGGCCAGTCCTCCTTCTCCCGTTTCTTTGTATAGGGAAGGTAGGTCGTGGCCGGTCTTTTTCATAACTTCCACCACTTTGTCGAACGATACTTGGTGTGCCCCGTCAGTCAGCATGGCATACGAATTGGCATCCATGGCACGGGCGGCAGCATAGGCATTGCGCTCGATGCAGGGGATTTGCACCAAACCGCAAACAGGGTCGCAGGTCAGTCCCAAATGGTGTTCCAATCCCATTTCGGCTGCATATTCGATTTGTGCCGGTGTGCCTCCGAACAACTGGGCTGCGGCAGCGGCCGCCATGGCACAAGCTACGCCCACTTCTCCTTGGCATCCTACTTCAGCACCGGATATGGATGCGTTTTTCTTCACGATGTTTCCGAAAAGGCCGGCTGTGGCCAAAGCTCTGAGGATACGTTGGTCGCTGATATGCCGCGATACGGAGAGATGGTATAACACAGACGGCAGTACGCCGCAGGAGCCGCAAGTGGGGGCCGTGACGATTTTTCCACCTCCGGCATTCTCTTCGCTGACGGCAAGGGCGTATGCGAAAAGCAATCCGCGCGTACGCATGGAATGTTGGTAGCCGTCGGCACGGACGTAATAAGACGTGGCCTTCCTTCTCAATCCCAATGGGCCGGGTAACACGCCTTCATGTTCCAGTCCGTTCCGTACGGCCTGTTGCATGGTGTTCCACACTTCTTCCAGATAGTCCCAGATGTCTTTTCCTTCGCATTCTTCTACATATTCCCAATAACTCTTTCCGGTATGCATGCACCAAGCCAGGATTTCTGTGGCAGAGTTCATAGGGTATATTTCTTCAAACGTCAGGTTCTGTTTTCCCTCTTCACCCAGTGCTCCTCCGCCGATACTGAACACAGTCCAATTCTCTGTGATGTGTCCTTCTGCGTCGAATCCTTGAAACTTCATGCCGTTCGGATGGTAGGGAAGGAAAGTCTTAGGTTTCCAAATGATTGTAGTGCGTGGTTCGTCCAATACGTCGAGAATCGCTTTGTCTGTCATATGTCCTTTTCCTGTAGCGGCCAGACTGCCGTAGAGGGTTACTTCAAAACGTACGGCCTTCGGATTGCGTTCCAAAAAAAGGGTGGCGGCCTTACGCGGAGCCATGGTATGACTGCTCGACGGGCCGTAGCCGATACGGTATAGTTCTTTCAGAGTTATCATTGTAAGCGTTGTTTTTGTCTGCAAAGGTAGGGAAAATCCCATATTATTTATTACTTTTGCCTGTATTTTAAAATGGAATGGATATGTTGACAGCTACACGTAGGGAATGGAACGAATTATATGTGTTTTTCAACCTCTTGGCTCAAGGAGGGATAGTCTTGGGCAATGAAGAGGGGCTACCTTCCGGTCGTGTGTTGCCTATTTTTCAGGTAACGCGGCAGGAACATGACGGAGAGCGTCGTTACACGGTAGAAGAGACCGACATCCATGTCGAAGGGGAACAGATGGACGAACGTTTTCCGCGTGAAGACTTCGGCACAGTGGCGGCTATGATTCTCGATACGTTGAAACGGGAACGGAACGAAGAGGTGGAGGCACCCGAAGGGGTGGAGGGCTTTCTCGATGCACTGAAGATTTATGACATGGAAGCCCGGACGGATGACCGTACCGATTTCTACATTACTTTTCATGACAGCAGTTTCCCACCCGTGGGATTCCGCATCTATTCCCGTCTTTGCGCCATGATGCCCTTGTTGGATGGCGGACGGACGGCCAATCTGAAATTCGAGCAGGGAGGTATCCGTTTCTCCCAACCGGCGGTCAACAAAATCAATTATACGGACGACCCGGACAATCCGAACGAGGTGGCACGCCGCATGCTTTACATCGAGAGTATGGGCGGCGTGTTGAAATACAATGACGTGGCCGATAAAGTGTTCCGCAGTAACCTTTGCATGATAGACCTCAACTTACCTCGCGTGTTGGCCGAGATGGTACGTCTGATGCATTTGGACAACATAAGCCGGGTGGACGAACTGACGGAACTCATAGAGGAGCGGAACCCGTTGAAAATAAAAGAAGAGTTGATTCGCAAACACAGGTATTACCGCTACAAGATGAAAGAGTTCCTGTTGGCTTTGGCGTTAGGCATGCGTCCGGCCAAGCAGTATAACGGGACGGATTCGGCTGTGGCCGGTTTCGTGATGGTGGATGCGGAGGGACGTATGGTGGCCTATCGTAAGACGGAGCGTCAGGTCTTTGCCGATTTTCTGTTCAAGCATACCCGTTTGGAGAAAGGACATCCGGAAAAAGACAAGTATGGTTATTTGGAGCGTGAAAATCGTGCTTACTATTTGAAGTTGAACTTAAAGATAAGTTTTGTGAAAAGATGAAGATCGATCATGTGGCTATGTATGTGAGGGATTTGGAAGTGGTAAAGGATTTCTTTGTGCGTTTTTTCGGTGCCGTTTCTAATGAAATGTATCATAATCCCCGGACAGGCTTGAAGTCCTATTTTTTAAGTTTTGGCAATGGAGCCAAGTTGGAAATCATGACACGTCCGGATTTGTCGGTCCTGGGAAAAGATATTTATCGTACGGGATATATTCATTTGTCGTTCAGCGTGGGGAGTGAGGAACGGGTGAATAGTCTGACTGCTAAATTACAATCAGCCGGGTACGAGGTTATCAGTGGACCACGTTTTACAGGCGATGGGTTCTATGAAAGTTGTGTTCTGGATTCCGAACACAATCAAATAGAGATTACCGTGTGAAATCAGAGGAGGTTTACCAACCTTCTCTGATAGTCTTTTAAATCATCTTTCATTTTTTCGAAGCCTTATCGGTTCTTTTTCAGACGTGGTTTCTTCTATTATTTATCTTTGAAATCGCTTTTGAAGTGAGTGACATTTTCCAATTTCTCCGGAATACCCGAAGAGCTGTATTTTTCAATCGTTCGTCCTCCGATATGCAGTTGCTTTATGGTCAATTCTTCGATGTCGGAGAAGACGGCTGAAGGCTTTGTTGTGGGTTTCACGAAATAAAGATTCTGTAACACTACTTTTCGTATCATGTGCCGGTTGTCTTTTGTGGCAGGGATAAGTGCCCATTTCTTTGCAGGAGTCCAAAAGGAACTGTTCTTGACGACAAGCTCCCCGTTTGCCGGCAAATCGGAGTTTTCATAGAATTGGACCCTGATGTCTCCGCCCGCTTTCCTTCCTGTTATGGAATGGAAATTATCAAAGTAATACCCTTTTATAGTCCTGCTGTTGGAACCGCCCTGAGGTTTGCCGACCAAGACGTTTCCTCCGATGCGTATGCAATGTGCCGTACGTGTCCATCCGATGGCATTGTTGACGCGGATATTCTCCGAAGCTCCGTCGCGGCTCCATTCCATCCGGTCTTTGTTGTAAACACCTGCTGCTGCAAACGTATTACGTATTTCTGCCGGATTGTCGTCTGTGTTTGTGAGGTTGATGGATGGATTCTCCCTATAAGTACGTATTGGGAATTCGTTCGAAGGGTTATAGTGGCCGGTTGCGAAAGTATCATCATTGCCCAACGTAATGGCACCATTAACAGTGATGTCTTTTCCGCTTGATAGGTTGAGGCCGTCTATCCATCCATGGTTATAGGGCGACAACCCCTTAATGTTGTTTAGTTTTATGTTGGTGGCATCATGTGTTTCCCAATTCCATTGCTGGCTGTCACGTATATATGTGTCGTTGAATGTGATATGGCTTGATTTCTTTATTACGGCTCCTCCCTGGTGTGGAGTGTTTCGTGCGTCCTTCCTGTCCATTGCGAAAGTAAAGCAACCTTGTCCGTCATGCATGCCGCGTCCGGAAATGGTCACAAAACAAGAGTTCGCAATGTATATGGCAGGTTCGTTGG
>OHEP01001765.1_pt1 | contig 10581 bp, 8 predicted proteins | sample 1567271 | NCBI WGS metagenome assembly OHEP01 (sample SAMEA3879577, study PRJEB24766) | human gut metagenome | biome: human-associated habitat; feature: feces | place: USA | collected 1985/1987
TGTTTATCATCGTGTAAACATGGTAGTGGCAACGGACGGAGCAAGTCCTTATAACATTGCGGGAGCAATTGCTTCCCTTCACATTGGACAGCTGTTCCGCAGCGGACTGGACTTCAGCGCTTATACAGCTGCCGGCGGAAGTGTATTTGTTCTCATGGTAAAAGGCGTGCTCAGCTTCCTGTTCCTTGGCTTATACAACAACCTGGGATATACACAGGCCGCAGCTGTTGCAGGAGACTATGAGGATGAGGAATATGCCACAGCAGGTAAGAAAAAGGTACACATCATCGGTGCAGCACTGAATGTGATCGCTCCGGTCCTTGGTGTTCCATCTACATCTGTAGGTGCAGAATCCGGTGTGGCAGCAAATGATGGCGGAAAAACAGGTCTTGTTCGTATTCGCCGCAGCCCAGAGCCGCCAGGTCGTCGTTGCCGTCCGGATTGTCGTCGGCGTAAAGAATACGCATAACCAGGTATTGCGAACCGAACGCGATCGGGTTGAATTGCAGACGGATGGCCAAAACGTTGTGCGGCAGCATCAGCTTGCCTTTGGAACCGCGCAGCGGAGTAGACCCCAGTTTTTGCGCGCCCTGAAATTCGTTCTGGGCATAGTTGGCGTCGGAAATGTCGGCGGAAGCAAAAGCGGCACGCACAAATTGGTCGCCCCATTCCTTGCTGTATTCCATTTCTTTGATCATAACGCCGTTGGCGCGGAAAAAGATTTCCGTGCAATTGTCGGAAACGACGACATGCACGTCGGAAACTTTCATTGACGAAGCGCGTTTGATGATGTTGACGAAGTCCCTCTGCATTTGCAGCCGGGCCAAGTCTTCGTCGTCTTCGGAAAAGACTTGGTTACGTTCGGCCATCGCGTAGATGGTCGCCAGCTCGTTTTGCGAAATGTAAACCGGGGATTTCATCTTGATCCCCTTCTTTTCCGCAATGCTCAGGAAGCTTAAAACAGGGCCGTCAAAACGGTGGTCTTTGGAAATAAGCAGTGTGCCGTCGGCAAAAAGAGCCAGCCGCCGCCTGGTTTCGTCGTTGATATTAAGCGCCGAGCCGTCGGGCAGCTTGGCTTTGGGCATCGTACAAAGATAATTGTCGTTGGCAAAAAGACCTTCAATGAAGTCTTTTGCGCTCTGCTTCTTCGGCTGCTCGTTCTGAGCAGCCGAAGAAGTGTTGTTCTCTTTGTTGTTTGCGCTTTCTTCTACCATTTACTTCGCTTATCTGATAAACATACCCTGACCTAAGCTCGGAATTCCCTGCGTAGCGTTGATCTGGCGTCCGCGGGACGGATTGCCGCCGTTATTGCCGCCGGCGTTCGGGTTGTCCGGATCATAAGGCTGTTTAATGGTAATGTCGGACGGAATCGGTTCCCGGTCCAGAATGCCGCCAGCCGAGAAATACAGCACGTCTTTGGCGTTGTCTTTGACCGCGCTCAGATAAGTCTGGGTAATTTCGTCAATGGTAAAGCCGTTTCTCAAAGTGGTGCCGACTTTGGCCATGAAGACGTCGCCTTCCGTGTTGATCAGTTTGGCCGCCAGTTCTTCGCCCTGACCGGTAATTTCCATAATTGCATATTCGTTGCTGAGTTTGACTTTTTCCGGCGACAGAGGCGTCGTCAGGTCAATGCCGCTGGCGGTGGCAAACGGATTTTTGCGTCCGCTCTTGCTTTCGGCTTTGGCCGCGGCGATTTTTTTCTTGGAAGATTCGATTTCCGCTTCCAGCCGGGTTTTTAAGATCGAAATCTGGCTTTCGAGGTTGGCCACCTTCTTGTCGTGGGCAATTCTCGCCGCTTCCGCTTTGCTCTTAAGATCGTCGGCCTTTTGTTTCAGAATGTTCATCTTTTTCGTGTTATCGTCCAGAATTTGTCTGATTTCGGCGTCTTTCTTGGCCATTTGGGCATAAACGGCCGCATTCGTCTTAATCCATTTCTGGGTTGTGCCGAGCATCGTCGCCTTGTAGGCTTTGACAATTTTTTCCTGCCGCAGAGCTTCCAATGCGGCGGCGGCTTCTTTCAGTTTCGTCTGTTCGGCCACCATCAGGCGTTCCTGCTCGTTTTCCCATTCAATCCTTTTTCTTTCCTCTTCCTCTTTGCGGGCCTCTTCTTCCTGCTGGGCTTTCAGTCTTTGTGCCTTGACCGCGGCAATTTCGTTCTGAACCCTTTCTTTTTTCAGTTCCAGATTGAGCAGGGTGGTCTGTTTTTCCAAATCGGACATTTTGGTAAACAGGTCGTTGCTGATCGACGGCGAAATGTTTTCGTCAAAACCGCCGGTGGCTTCCGCTCCGAGGAGCTTTCCGGTTACCGTCGGCACCGCTGTCGGCGGCGTATCCGAAACGGTTTTTACTGCCGGCGCTTCGCCTTCGATCGTCATGTTGAGGCCGTCGCTGCCCGCCGGTGCGTTTTGGGCGGGCGCCGTTTCGTTTTCAACGGCGATGGAAATTTGTTCGGAGGAATTGTCGTCCGTGCTTCCTTCCATCGGAATGACGTCGGTGGCAACGCTGTCGGTCGGCTGGGACGGGGAAAGGAGACCGTCGCCGCCGGGCAGCGATACGTCGCCCATCTGTTCGTCGAACAGGGAAATTTCTTCCGGTGCGGATGACCCTTCGTCTGCCGGCGACAAAGAAATGGTATCGTCGTCTTCCAGTAAAGTGACGGTTTGCGCGGCAGCCTGATCGGCCAGCAGTCCCGCGGCGATTACAACGGCCAGACCGCATAACGTATTTCTAAAACTATAATGCATAGATAGCTCCTTCATATTCCCAAACACCGGTATCGGGGTTGTATTTTATCATATTAATCTTAAGTCCTGAAAATTTTGTTAACAAAGTGCTCCAGACTTTGGGATTATAGTTTGAACTGAATTGAAACTTGACGGAACGGTAGACGTTCTGCTGAGGAGAGGTGTAAACCTCGTCCGACAGCGAAACTTCCTGATCGATCGACTGGAAAAATTCGTTCAGATTGATTTTCAGATCAAGCATCGATTTCGTCGGTTCCGAAAGTTCCGTCTTTATCTCGTCCAGGCTCAAAGCCGCCATAACGCTGGTTCCCGTATCGGAAATGGAACGGGCGGAAAATTGGAGACCGGAAGCGTTAAGTGCTTTGTCGGCAATCGATATCCGGCCGAACATTCTGGACCAGCTGGTGCTGGCGCCGCCGCTTGTACAGGTTATTTCGCCGATCTTCCAGCCGGGAGGCATGATTTGCAGCAGATCCATAATCTTGTTGTTGCAGCTGTTGAGGATGGCCGTCGGATCGGGCAGGTTTTCCCACGGCTTGGGCTCCGGCGGAATTTCTTCCGTCTGAACCACCTTGGGCTGTACCGGAACAATCACCGGAACCGTCGGCGTGGTATCGAAAAGGCTCATGAAGAGCTGATACGCGACATAAAGAACGACAAAGGCACCGGTACCGGCAATGACGTAAAACATCTTGCCTTTGGTGTTGATCTTTTGCAGCTTGACTTTGCTGCCCCGCGCCAGCAGATCTTCAAGCTCGGGGTACAGGGTGTCTTCGATATTCCATTCCGGCGGTGCAATCTTCAGTTTCCAGTCCGGCACCATCAGCATGCTCATAAACTGCTTTTTGGCGTCTTCTTCGGAAAGGTAAAGCATATCGCCGTTCGCCAGGATAACGTCGTCGCGCACGCAGACATACCACCAGCCGTTCGGAACTTTGAAAACGGCGACGAATGAAGGCTGATCGCTCAGCGCCGTGGCCAGGCCGATTGCCGCCGCGTTCATGCCCGGTTTGTAACCGTCGGCGGAAACGCAGATGCCGAACTGCGGCGTTTTGCCTTTTTTGATGCAGTAAAGATCGGCGCCTTCCAAAACCCCTTGCGAAGATTCTACGATTTCGGCCAGAGGCGCGTCCTGGTTCTGCAAAGATTGCCAGAACAAACTGGTTGCAAACTCAACCCCGCCGGAAACAAAATGCGTTCCCCAGCTCCGCTCCTGGTCGGTTTTGTAATCGTCATCTGACATTTTGGCATCATCTAACACGTTGGTTTCCTTAATCTAAGAATTTTCAGTCTAGTCGTGTACTCTGGTTTCCGGGTTAAGCGGGCTTTCGAGAACGACCGGGGTTAAAATAATGACCAGGATGCTTCTGACTTTTCCAGCCGTGGCGGAACCGCCCAGCAAAGAGTTGGTCGCCGAACCGACGCCGCGTTTTTCGGCGCTGTTCTCAACCCGTTCATAACCGGTCAGAACCAGGGATTCTCCCGATTTCATGGCGACTTCCTGCGTAAAGCCGCGGGATTCGATGATCGGGTTTTGAATATATTCGCCGCCTTCGCTCTGTTCTTCACCGGTGTCGGAACCGCTGATCAGGTCAACTTTTTCCAAAGCCAACAGGTCGGACAGGGTAAGGTCAAACTTCAGAAGCAGTCGTCCGTGTTCCAGAATCCGCGGCAAAACGTTCATGGTGAAACCGGTTTCGATTTCTTCCGTTTCCGTCGACAGGTCGTAATAGTTGGAGTCGCCGCCGCTGTTGGTTTTGGTGATTTCGGAAATGTAGTTTTGCTTCTTGACAACCTGAATCGGAGCCGACTTGTTGTTCAAAGTGGTAACCGTGCCGCTTGTGATCAGGTTGGTCGTTGCCTGGGTTGACAATGCCTGGATGCTGGCGTTAATGTTCCAGTTGCCGGGCATCAGGGTCATTGTCAGATTCTGAGTAACGTCGGACGAAAGGCCGCTGGCGGCGCTGGCGACGCCGATGCTGGTTTTTCCGTCTTTGAAAGCGGAACTGAGATTGAGGCCAAAGGTGTCCGAATCGTCAATGGTAACCTGTAAAACTTTGATGCTGATGGCAACCTGACGGGACAAACGCGCGTTTTGTTCGTTGATATAGTGAGCCACGCGTCTGATTTCGTTCGGCGTTGCCGTCAGCGAAATGGTGCCGTTGGTCGGGTCAAGCGACAGCTGGGCATCTTTTCCGATCATTGAAGTGATCGATTTTTCAATATTGCTCCACAGTTCAAGTTCGGCCGTATTGGTCAGTGTCAGGGACGACGAACCGCCGCTGCCCGAGTCGGTGGACGAACCGCCGATGTTGCTGCTCAGGCTCTGTTTCGTCGGCAGACTGTACAAAACGAAGGTTTTGGTCATGAATTTGTAAAAGTAAATTTCGTTTTTGTCATATCTCCACCAAATGCCGAAACGTGAGCCGATTTCATCCAGCAGGCCGCTCAGGGGACCGCGGTAGGAAACCAGCATTTTGGTCGGGTCGGCCCAGTGTGCATTCATCTGTTCGGGCGAAGGCGCGTTTTCTTCCGCATTTTTCAACAGATCTTCTTCCAGATGCGGTGCGTAGCGAACCTGAATGGAGGTGATTTTGTTGATCATGTCGCCGACTTCATACAAGGTTATCGGACGGTTGCTGATCAGGGTAATGCCTTCTTTGGTTTCGAGATACGCCGGAATCGGAGCGCCTTCGTATTCGACAACGCTCTTGTCGCCGAGCCAGATTTCATTTTTAACCCGGACAACGTCGGCCGGTGCCGGTGTGCTCGGCTCTTTGGCCTTTTCCTTGAGTTCGGTCGTGGCTTCCACTTCCCGTTCCAGCGTAGCGTCCATGCTGGTGGCAACGGAACAGGCGCCGATCAAAGCGACCAGGCCCAGACTCAGGCTGTATTTAATCCAATTATTCATACGCATTCTCATCCTCCATAGTCTCGACTACCAAGACGCGGTTTCCTTTATAAAATGTTGCGATCGGTGCCGGCCGTGCTCTGGCAAAGGCTCTGACCAAAGCCGAACTGACGTCGGCAAAACGCCCCCGGAACATGGCTCCGGCGGTTAGGGTATAGTTGCGGTTAGTGTTCCAGATCAGCCGCCAGCCGGCGCGATCGCACCATTCCGTCAACAACAGCTTCAGGCTTTTTCCTTCTTCCGCCAGCCAGTCTTCGACCGGGTCGTCGGCATTGTAGCCGTCTCCGGTGCCGGCCTCACCGTCGTCGCTGACGTTCTGCTGAGTTTCGTCAACGGTGATTTCTTCCTCATAATCAACGACTTCTCCGTCAATTGAAGGCGGAATGGTGGCGGACATGTTGCTGCCGGCACCGGCCTGAACGACCAGATGGTCGCGCGGTGTCCTTTCGCCGTATTCGCGATAATCGGCGGCAACTTTCGTATAATTTACAAATTCGTCTTCGGCGGCGCAGCCGGTAATGCCCGGAGTGGGATATTGTCCGGCCGGACAGGTTTGTTTGACCGTCGTGCCCGGAGCAGCCGGTGCTTCCGAATAGTTGTATTCATAATCGTTGTTGCTTGCACAACCCGATAACAGCAGAACTCCTAAAAAACCGGCTGATAAAAGAAATTTGTAGTTCATTTTTGTGTTTCCTAAGCTGTTTTTATTCATATTTTTTAACCTATCATACATACTGGAAAAAAATAATCAAGCAGATATTCTACCACGACTGGTAATACAAATTCCGCCCTTTATTGCTTTCCTGCACAGTGTTGTTAACGTTTTCATTTATCCGTAAGGTCCTGATAATGAACGAATTTGGCTCACGGGATGTGAAGACGGTATTTATTTTTTCGTACTCTACACCCTTATTAGTTAAAATATTGTGTAACAAATTTAATCTTTTTTGCTGCAGTTCAAAAGAGCTGGTCCGGTCAATTCTGATTTCGAGAATGACGCTCGGGTCCTCGATGACTTTGTTGGCGAAAGCCTGTATCCAGCGAAGCGTGGTGCCCGAAATTTCGGCTCTGCCCGGCTGGAAGGAAAGTCTCATTTCCGCCGGCAGGATTTTGGCGGGGGACTTGTCGCGGCTGAATGCGGAGAACAGCCCTCTGCGTTTTTTCGGTTTTTCTTCTGTTTGCAGGTTTTCATTGTCGTCCGCGGCGGTTTCGGCGTTTTCGTCCGAACTGCCGAACATTGAGGCCAGGCTCTTCAGCAGTCCGCCGCTTTTGCCGTCGTTTTCGGCCGTGTCGCTTTCCGCGGCGGTTTCCTCATTTTCTTGTTTTTTGTTTTTCTTCGGCGAAACCAGCTGCGGCGTCAGGTTTTTGTCGTTCATAATGTCTTCCGGAATCGGGATCAGAATGTTTTTGACCATTTCCGCTACCTGAACTTCTTTGCCGTCTTCGGCGATTTTTTCCGGTGCGTTGAGGGCAGCGTTGATTTCCGATTCGCTCATGCCTTTGTAAAAGTCTTCGTCAAGAACATGGTTGTTTTTGGGGTTACGGGTGCCTTTGGCGACCACCCACGGGCTGTCCGTGTTGCCGGCCGTATCTTTTTCGCTCATTTCATACCATTCGCGCGGTGCCGCTTTCGTCGCTTCCGCGGTTTGTTCGACGGCGATCTTGTCAATGTTCAGTTTGCCGCCGTCGGCCATGGCGATCTGATTGTCGGGCGCTTTGCTTGCAATTTCCACCTTTTCGGCGGCGCCGTTGCCGAATTCAAGCGGGATCGCCTCGCTGTCGGCCTGCTGCGGAAGCGTTGCGGCAAGCAGCTGCGTTTTGGCCGTTTCCGCGGGCTTTTCGGCATTCTGCCGCTCCGCGGCCGGTTCCGTTCGGTTCGTTCCGGCTTCTTCCGCAAAAACGTTGTCGGCGACCGTCGGTTGCGGCGCTGCGGCGGCGACAACGGCCGGCCGTTCGGCGACCGGCTGCGAGTCGTTGCTTGCCGTCATGCTTTTTGCCGGATTGAAAACGGAAGCGGCGGCCGAATATTCAAGCGGAATGTCGGCGGCGTCTTCTACCGAATTGATGCGGATGCCTTCTTCCTCATCGTCGAAAACAAACAGGTTTTTATCTATGAAAATTTCCCGTTCGGCCGGCTTCGGCGCCAGTGCGGCCAGAGAAAAGGCCCGGACCGGCGTTGAGGCGGAATAGTTGACCGTCGGCGCTTCATGCTGAAAAAAGAGCGCTATGTTTTTGTCGGGAATTGATATTTCCGCGTTTCTTCGTTTTTCGGGAACGGCAAACAATCCGTTGACCGCCCATATCGTAAACAGAGAAACGACAAAACTGTTAACAAATATTTTTAAAGTCTTTTTTCTCATTAACTTGACCCCTCTAATGGTTAACAATAAATTAAAATAAGGGAATTGGCAAGTATATTGTTTGTTGAAAACTAAATTTTAACGCTTTTTTTCCGGCGTTTGTGAGGACCGCGGAAAAGAACGGACTGTACGAGGCCAAAAATAAATAAGTGTGCGTGCCCGGATGTCGGATGCCCGCATTCCGGCGCGGAGTCTTTCGTTTTTATTGTCCAAAAACGGCCGCTTTTAACTATGAATTTTTTGTTACAGGGAAAAATATTTGCTAAAAACAATATGTTATCAAAATTACGGCAAATGTGATAATGCTGGTAATTTTGGAAAAAATCAGGTATTCTAAAAATGTATAAGTAAAGCACTTTTAATTAATTAAAGGAGAAAAACTATGCAATTTATTAAAAGAAATATCTGGACACTGGCCGCGATGGTTCTGTTCGTAACTGTTGCGATGGTCGGTGACGCCGCGGCGGTTGACGGCACCAGCCTGATGACCCAGGCGAGCAAGAAGGTCTCTAACGTATTCGAAGCCGTTAGAACGATCATCTTCATTCTGGGCGGTTTCGGTCTGGTCGGCGTTGCCTTTGCCGCCATTTTCGGTAAAGTAAACTGGAAATGGTTTGCCGCTTTGGCCGTCGGTCTGGCTATTCTGGCTGCTGCGAACGCCGTCGTTCAGTATGCTGCCGGTTCCAAAGCCGGTACGGGCGTAACCGATACCTTCGGTGTATAGTCCCGGTGACTTAACCACGGGGAGGGCTGCCAGAAGTTTTGGCTAGCCAATGACAGCCCTCCCGTTTTACTGCTAACAAAAGAAGGAAAAAGAAGATGTTGTACGTAAAATTAAAGAAAATAATAATATTTGCATTGGTTGCGTTCTTAGCTTCTTCAATTTTATTTGCAACCAATTCTTATGCCGCGCTGTTTGAAGATCTGACGAGCAAGGGCGCCGAAATCTTCAAAGGCATGCGCGAAATTATCTATGCGGTTGCCGGTTTCGGTATCGTGGCGATTGCCATCGGCGGCTTTTTCGGCAACTTCAACTGGAAATGGCTGGGGGCCATCATCATCGGCCTGATGGTCATTGCTCTGACTGCCGGCATCATCAATTATATGGTGGAAGAAACGGTTATTACGCCGGCCATGATCACCGATACTCTGATCAGCGGTAATGACTCGGGGCTGGCAAAATAGTTTGGACAGAGATTTTAGGAGGGTGCTATGCAAAATTTTAAGTTAAAAAATAGGATGTCTGTATCTCTGTTGCTGCTGCTGACGGCGCTGTTTGTCTGCTTTAATCCTGGATACGCTTTTGCGGATCTGCTCGGGTGCATGCAAAGCGAAGCCGGACGGGGAATTTTCAAAACCATGGCGTGCAAAATCACGACCACGCTGTTTGACATCAGAAAAATCGTTTATATTCTCGGCGGCTTCGGTCTGATCGCTTTTACCTTTGCCGCAATTTTCAACAAAATCAGTTTCAAGCATCTTGCCAACATTGCCTTGAGCCTGTTTCTTCTGTCGATGATGACGCCTTTTATCGAGTATTTTACCCAGGCGCCCGGTGCTAAGCTGACTTACGGCAGTTTTCTGCAGCCGGATTTTACGGAAGCTGACTATTCGATGACTTTCGGCGAATGCGAGGGTGGCGATTGTCCGGTTTCGACGACGGTTGCGGGCGGTGCCGTTGCCGGCGGTTCGTCCGGTGTCGGTTCCGACGGTTCGGGCGGCGGTCTGGGCGGAGGTTTGACAACCGGTGCCGACGGCAGGTTGGAGCCTCTGGCGCCTATTTCCGGAGTTCCGGGAGGCAGTCTGGCTTCCATGGCCGACACGACCGACATAAAAAACATCAAGCTTGATCCGATTGCGACTGCGGGTACCGAAGTGGATACCAGAACCGGCTGGCAGAAGTTCAAAGACGGCATCAAGACGGTCGCTCAGGAAGGCCTGAAGGCTTATAATACGGCCAGTTCCGTCATTTCCGCGGCGGGCAGCGTTTATGACGCCGTTGACTTTGTATCTGGCCCTTTTCGATCCCGTATCGGATTGCGGTTGTTTTGGGGATGCGCTGGTGATCTCCAATTGGGAAACGTTCTTTAAGAATATCGTACTCTCTCTTGCCGCTATTGTTACGTTTATTTATAACCAGCGCTTGTTCCAGTGCTTTACTTTCCGGGCATATTGGTTTGTCGCTTTGTATGCTTACCTGTTCGGTGTCGGTTTCGCTTATTATAATTACAATCATCTGCCTGTAATCGATTTCCGTCCGTATAAGATCGGTGCGAATATACCGAAGTTGATGGAAATGCCCGAAGAGGCTCCGCAGGATGAATACAAGTACACGTTCGTGTATGAAAAAGACGGCGTGAAGAAAGAGTTTTCGCTTGAAGACTATCCGGCAAACGACAGTAGCTGGACATTTGTGGATTCGAAGACGGAATTGGTCAAGAAGGGCTATCAGCCTCCTGTTGCCGCTTTCAATATTTACAATGGAAAGGGAGATGATGTGACGGAAGAGATCATCGGAAACCCCGGTCCGGTTTTGCTGCTTGTCGCTCCGAAGCTGGAAGAAGCG
>OHEP01001767.1_pt1 | contig 10574 bp, 11 predicted proteins | sample 1567271 | NCBI WGS metagenome assembly OHEP01 (sample SAMEA3879577, study PRJEB24766) | human gut metagenome | biome: human-associated habitat; feature: feces | place: USA | collected 1985/1987
CTCTCCCTATGGACAGGTTGCTTCCACGGGAGACCTTGTCCAGCCCGTGCAGTGGTCCAGCGAGATGAACGACGAAGAACTCGCCCTGGTCTATTACAATTACCGCTATTACAACCCGGCTGATGGCAGGTGGATTAATCGCGATCCCGTCGCCGAAGAAGGGGGATGGAATTTATATGCAATTGTTAAAAACCATATATTTCTTAACAGTGACCGTTTGGGATTAGAGCCAAAGATTGAATATGACGAGAATTGTAGAGATAAAAGACCTAATATAAGCAAGCAATTTAAGATAGCTCAGAATGCAATTTCTAAGGCAATAAAGGACATCAATCCCAAGTCGGATCGTTATGTTCGGTTTTTTGGTAAGTATTCCCGCGCACGACACCAAGTGGTTAATCGCGTAATTTCAGAAATAAAACGTATCTTGGATCATGCAACTATTTCTGTTGATTGTTGTGGAATAGAATGCGACGAAAATTGGATTGCTTATGTTTATAACAATGATGGGAAATTTCAAATATTTCTATGCCCTGAATTCTTCAGTTCTCCAGGAGGCAATGATTTTAAGAACCAAGCTAATACCATATTGCACGAATTATCACATGAAGTAGAAATGCCACAACCTAATCTTGTTTTGGATAAACAAGCCCCATGGAATCCTAATACGGAACCTTCCGGTGCCCCTTACGGGGATGATTATGCGGAATGGATAGCTGAACATGATGCTTGGACAGCTGTAACGAATGCAGAAAATTATGCTGCATATCTTTCGGAAAATTTATAGATGCTAAATCTTATGCCTCAATTTTTTATTATATTTATTTTTCTATTATTAATACCTTGTTTCGGCAAAGATAAAATTTTAAAAAATAGTGAAAAAAATACGATTACAGACTGGCGGTATAGAAAAACATCATTGATGGAAATTCAGAAAAAGTTGGTTAATATCGAAAAACGAGCCATGTATGTTCGAATAGAAAAACGATATTATCAGAAGGGTAAAGATAATGAGATTTATATATATAATTTAAGTCAGGAATTAAAAAAAGATTTATTGGGAGAATGGAAAAATGCAAAATATTGGTCTACACGTACCAAGAATGGTTTTTTCTTTACGCCAGCATTCTTTTACATACTTGATTTTTTAGATGAAAATAAAAATCGAATCGAATCAATAGATATGGATCTATGGTATCAACCAAAAGGAAAATTGAATTTCAGCTCTGTGAAAGAAAAAATTTTGTCTTTGTTCCAGAAAGTCGACGCTAAGTGAAGAAAGTAACCGTCAACGGAACGGTCACCAGCCATGAACGCTACCTGTACCGCGGCTACCTGCAACTAGCGGCCCTGGACATGCTCAACAGCCGGAACGTGCTCCGGACACTGTTGTGGGATCCTCTGGAAGAGGTAGCTACGCGTCCCCTGGCCTTGGTGTGGAATAATGCTCTTTACTGCTATGGGTGGGACTTCAACAAGAACGTCACAGAGGTGTTCAATAGGGAAGGCGCTATTGCTGTTGCCTATGATTATTCTCCCTATGGAATAGTCAGTAGTACAGGTAACCTCGTCCAGCCGGTGCAGTGGAGCAGCGAGATGAACGATGAAGAGTTGGAGCTGGTCTATTATAATTACCGCTATTACAACCCGGCTGATGGCAGATGGATCAATCGTGATCCCATCGCTGAACAGGGTGATTGGAATTTGTATGGGTTTGTGAGAAATAATTTAAATATTGATAACCTCGGGTTATTATCTAACGATGGTAGCGGCACAGTCATTCCGAACACAGAAACAGAAGGTAATTGTATTGGAATTGCATGTGAAACGACAAAACCATTGTCTCCCGATCCAGAAAAGATACCTAAAAATGTAGATTTAAACACATTTCTTGATATCATTCGAGAAATTCTTATTGGAGATTGTACTCGAATGGAGAAAAACAGTACACAAAATGAAACCCAATGCCAAGAATGTGAAAGAGAAATCATTTGCTTAGCATACTTTATCACGAAGCAGAGCGAATTGATATTGAAGTTCATTGTGTAGGGCGTACAATTCCATTAGGAACTCCAAAACAATTACCTCCTTTTGAATTTAAATTAGGAGTAGATGGAAACCGTGTCACAGGTATAACTAACATCCAAAACCATATGGTTAAGTATATTATTAAACCAGGATTGGATAAAATACACTTTCAAGATGGAAAAATGTTAGGGCAATGGGCAACATATTGCTGTAAAGAAAAAAAGAAGAATAAAAAAAGAATACAATGATAATAATTTTATTAATTTTAAATTTACTGCGCATGGATTCTATTAAAGACAATGCAATTTCTAATAAAATGGAGCAATATATAAATCATGGAGAAAATTCACAAAAAAATAAAATAGTAAAATCTTTACCAATATTTATAAAATGTAATTTGGATAGTAGCTCATCAATTAATACACAAAAAATTATTACTTTAAAGGATTTTTTAAAAGATAAAGATTTAGAAACTTTCGATTGGAAATCTATTTTACCTCCATTGAATTAACTATTGATTGTTGAAGAAGGGATGGAATTTGTACGGGTTGGTCGGGAATAATTCAATCCTAGAATACTCAAGTGGATCTGGATAATATGGAAGATTGTACAGTTCAAGTTATTGTTGGGCAAAGAGCTTCTGCTGAGGGAACTGCACAGCGTTTGTCTATTCCAACGTTTCCTCCTCCCTCACCATCTAGGCCATGGCCTGCATTAAATTGAAAATTAAGAGACATGTCTGATATATTATGGGCTATTGTTTCATCCTTTTTTATATGTCTGCTAAATTCAAAAACAAAAAAAGAAAATAAATTTTATAGAAGTAAGGAAATTCAGAATATAGTTAAAAAATATAAAATTAGTGCTGAGATCATAGGTTCATTATTTCTTATTGTTTTATGTGTACTCATTCTATTGGCTTTATACCAATCTGGCAAGTGTCCTGTGGTTGCCATATTCTTAAGTTCTTTATACACTTTATTATTGATGGTCTCTACGTCTATCTTTGTATACATTCTTTGCAAAATAAATAGACATTGGAATCCAGATGAAATTTACCTTGTAATTGCTATTCGAGCAAACATGTCTCTTAGACGATTGAAACAAGTACAGTTCTTTCTTTTAGGAATGTCTTGTTCAGGACTCATATATTTAACTATTTATTTAATACTAAACGGAATTATTTAATTTAGTCTTGTGTTGCATGATTTATCTGGATTCTTCGTGGCGGTTCATTGAACAAGCGTATCAAACTTTTGCATTTATCATTTGAATCCTGTGATTGGAAAAAAACGGCGTCACAAGACTATTCTATATAATTCCATTTCAAATTATTCAAAATAGAATTAATATTATGGATATTAATGAATTATAGTTCCTATAGCAATAGTGTTTCTGGCGGTGGATGTGTTCATGGATATTCGGAACTTGGGTTAATTGCCAAAGCTGCAAGCCGAATAGGTTCCTTAGAAGTGGGTGCCAGGGGAGGTATTAACTTTAGGGCTTCAGCTTGTGTGACTATTAAATTGGATAAGTTTGAAGTTAAAGGTCGGGAGTGTGCATCCTTGCGTGCTCGTGTTTGGGCTAGTGCAAAAATTTGGACGCTGAAAAAATAGATTGTAATCATGAGTGGCAAGATCAATATTGCACACCATGGATTCCATTGTTACAATGACCAATAACATAAGCCCATAAGAAATAATTGAAGGAATGAAAAAGGATATTGATGGGCGAAAACTTCAATTCGGGGCGACTTTATTAAATACAAAAGAAAATGCAAGGGTTCTATACTTAATCGATAATTCTATATTTGATACGGTAGGTAGACTCCATTACTTTATAAAAACAGGCAAAGGCATAGGAGAAATAGGGGGAAATAAAATTGAAATATCTCAAATTAACTCAGATTCCTATTGCATTAATACCACGGAACAAGAATATTGTATATCACGATTAGATGATATAAGAATCCGAATTTCTTACAAGAGAAGTCGATATATCGATTTTTTTCTTCAAGAAGATTTAAATAATAGACTAATACGTAAATCATTAGTTTACGATAATATAGACCGTCAATTTGAAGTTTCAATTTCCAGGAATCAAACTATATTGTATTTTTTAAGAATGATTATAGGATTGTTGTCATTTGGCCTTTTAAAACAACCAAAAACGTCCATTATTCCTCCCCTCTTTGACGCTGATGATGATATGCAAAAAGCTCTTGTGCTCGGCATTATTGCTATACAAATGATCTACTGTCCTTATGACTATGATAATTGGTCATAGTTACTCGACTAGTGGTGATAGAGTTTAGTCGTAGAAATTAGTTTTCTTTGTGCATATTTTGGTCTGATTTTTTGAAATATTAAACTGCGTATATGAATTGTATAAATTCTAACTAAACAAGCGGTGGGGAATATGCTCCATAACCGGAACGTGCTTCAGACACTTTGGTGAGATCCGCTGGAATCGGCAGCAACGCGTCCCCTGGCCCTGGTGCAGGACGATGTTCTTTACTGCTATGGAATAGACTTCGACAAGAATGTCACGGAAGTGTTCAATGGGCAGGGAACTGTTGCGGCAACTTACGACTACTCTCCCTATGGGACAGTCGGCAGCACAGGAAGTCTTGTCCAGCCCGTACAGTGGTCCAGCGAGATGAACGATGAAGAATTGGCCCTATTCTACTAAAACTACCGTTATTATAATCCTGCAGACGGTAGGTGGATTAACAGGGATCTGTATAGTATGCTTGAGAATAATACGATAACATTCTATAATGAAAAAGGCATGGTTGCACCAGCGGTCGCCTGCGGCGGAATTGTTGTAGGGGCTTATACATATACTGCAGCAAAAATGATGGGACTGAGTATCTGTGTATGTTTAGTTACAACAGCTTGTCGTGAATTGATTGTGAAACTTACAAAAGAAGCATTACGTCAAGCTTGTACAGAAGGATGTCATTTGGCTTATGGTATACAGGCTGCTACTTGTAAATTTCGTTGGTCAGCACGTGAACGAGCTTTATGTTATGCACAAGCCGCTGAGAATTGTGTTTCTTGCATACAACAATGTAATCACTCCACGAGATAATAAGATGATAAAGGAAATTGTTTTTTTAAGGGACTCTGCAGGAAATGTATCTGATGTAACAATAAATATATTATGTCCGGTGAAGGCAGAGCAGATGAAGTGGAAATCCCAGGTTGAAATTACACATTGTCATTCATCTTTGGGCGGAAAAGCTTCAATATATAATACAACGCAGCTCCTTTCCTTGAGAACAGCTTTATTATTTGTAGATAGAATACTGGAAGATTTAGTTAAAGACAGGCAGGGGGTTTTGTTCTTTTCAAAAGAAGGGGCAGTTAATGATGATCCGGGTGATCAATATTTATTCCGTATGTCGGACAAGCTGATTTGAATTGATCCGGTAATTGCCTCTTAGCTGGTTTTCATGGTTGCATATCATCCAGGGAGAATTGAAATTTCATGGAGATCAAAAGAATAAGAGAACATTGCCGTAACAGGGCTTCTCAAGCGCTTGAGACTTTCCCTTTTCTAAAATTTACGCCGCTATTCTAATAAAAAATCGTTAAAAAAGGACTGTCCGAAAGGCAGTCCTTTTTCGCATCCGGTTGTCGGCAAAAGCTTATTTCTGTGGTAAGATTCCGCCTGCTTTTTACTGCCCAGCGGGGGCTTTCTGCGCTTCCGGCACGGGGAGGGGCGTGTTCCGGATGGTGACGGGCGTTCCTATGCTGGTTTGCTTGTAGAGAATTTCCGCCACGTTCCGCGGCAGGCGAACGCAGCCATGAGAAATGGGATGGCGCCGCACCTTTCCCACGTGCAGGCCCAGCCCTGCGTTGGTGAGACGCTGCCAGTAAGGCATGGGAGAGCCGTCAAAGCGGCCTCCCTCCGGAACGGGGTCGGTGGATTCCGCATTGTAGTTGATGCATTTGCCTTCCGCATCATACATCTTGCCATACAGGTTGGAAACATGGTCCTCTTTTTTGGAGATGACGGTGTAGTCGCCCGTTTTGGTGGGATAGGCCTTGACACCGGAGGAGAGCGGAAAGTCCATGGCGACGAGTCCGTCCACCAAGTATTGTCCCCGTTGCTCGTTCAGGCAGACGAAAATCTTGCGCGATTTCTTCGGCGTACGCTTCAGCAGGGTGTCATCCTTGTAAATATCGTAGGTTTTCTTGTAGTCCTTGCGGGCTACGAAGTGCGCGTACGTGGAAGGATGGAAGGGGTTTTTGTATTCCGGAACGGATTTGTCCAGGGTGCGGGGGTCCGGCAGGGAGGAGTGTTCCTTGCCGGAGTGGGAACAGGACATCCACCCCATGCAGAGCACGGGGAGGATGGCCCAGGGGAGGAGGCGCTTCATAAGTGGCGGATCCGGGGCGGAGGCTCCGGATTATTTGGAACGTGGGATCGTCAGTTTCTGGTTGATGTGAATCAGGTCGGACTTGAGCCTGTTGGCTTTCTTGAGTGCGGCTACGGAAGTGCCGTTTCTGCGGGCAATGGCGCCCAGGGTATCGCCCTTCTTCACGGTATAGGTCCGGGCCTTGGGAGCGGACTTCCGCGTAGTTTTTTTGGCAACGGCGTTGCGGGAGGACTTGGCAGCCGATTTCCGCGTGGTGGATTTCTTGCTGACGGAAGGTTTGGCGGGCGGGTTGTAGGAGTAGTCGGAATGGTTGGCTACCGGGCTGTAGTGGCCGGATTCATACGAGGGATCGGAACTTTCCGCGATCCACGGCGGAATTTCCCCGTTGGCTATGGGTTCTGCAGTATCGTAGCCCGCTGTGGAAGATTTCTGGCTGGAGCAGGAGGAAAATGGAAGGACCAGCGCGGCAGCGCAGGTGCAGGTTAAAATAAGGTGCGCTTTCATGTGTGCCTGTTCTTACTAATTTATTATTTCGGTTTCAAGGAGCTAACGCGGATTTTGCGGATTTTTTTTCACTGCTGGCACAAATTGTAAAACGTTCCGGCATTCCGGGTGGTCAAACGGGCGAGTTCTTCCAGTTCCATTCCCCTGGCCACAGCGATGAAACGGGCCGTATGGATGAGATGGGCAGGTTCGTTCATGCGGCCCCTGAGCGGTTCCGGGCTGAGGTAGGGGGAGTCCGTTTCCAGCATGATGCGGTCTTCCGGACACCAGCGCGCCGTTTCCGCCACGATGGGAGCGTTTTTGAATGTAGCTACCCCGGTGAAGGAGACCATGCCGTCCAGCCCGTCAAAGATACGCGCTGCCTGTGCAGTGTCTCCGATAAAGCAGTGGAATACGGGCCGGACGCGGCCCGCATGGTTTCCGGCAATTGCCAGGGCGTCTTCAAAACTCCGGGAACCTTTTCTGTCCCGGGTATGTAGAACGATGTTCAATCCCAGGCGGGCGGCCAGTTCAAAGTGTTCTTCCAGGAGTTCCTGCTGGCGTCGGTGGAAGTCCGCCGTTTCCCAGCCTTTCGGGGCAGGGTGAAAGTAGTCCAGACCGGTTTCCCCGATGGCGGCGAGGGGAACGGTTTCCGCGGCCGCGGTCAGCTTTTCCGCCCACTTTTCCGGGGCACCGTGCGCATCGTCGGGATGAATGCCCAGCGCGCAGAAGACCGTGCCGGGAAATTGACGCGCCCAGGACAGGTTTTCTTCCCAGTCGTCCATGCATGCTCCCAGAGTGATCATGCGGTCTATTCCTGCTTCAACGGCATGCCGTATGTAAATTTCCCGGCGAGACTGGTCGAATTGCCGAGAAGCCAGGTGGCAGTGCGTGTCAATGATCATGGTGTGAAACCCTTGTGGGGTAAAGCGGAAGTCTGTGGATATTTTCCCTTATTGAAAAGTCCAAACCGGAAGCATGCCTGATTTTTCCTTGCAAGGCGGATAGGAAATGGACAAACTGCCCCGCATGAAATGTGCAGCTTTGCGCGTGTGCGCCAGCCTGTTAACGGCGGGAGCGTCTTCTCTTTATGCAGGAACCGTCCCTGCCGCAGCCCCTCAGGAAGGGCCTGTTATCAGCCTCCATGTGGAGAACGACATGTTTGTAGGGGACGACGACAATTATACCAGTGGCGTCCGCATTGGCTGGATGTCCGGCACCACTGCGGAAAGCCGCACGTTTTCAGGCATGCTGGGAACAGTGCTGGGAGGGACGAATGCTTCTGATTCCTGGCGGCGTTTCATGGGGATGAATGGTTCCTCCAATCTGCGGCAGCAGTGGGGCCTGGACCTGACCCAGTTGATGTTTACGCCGGAGCGGAAACTCCGCGAGCCGATTTACGGAGAGCATCCCTACGTGGGCAATCTGACGCTGGGCCTGATATCCCTGGTTAAAAATGAGGACCGGGCAAATGTCCTGGAGCTCCAGCTGGGTACCACGGGTTCTCCTTCCCTGGCCAAGGGCTCCCAGCATTTGGTTCATAAGATGTGGGGGATGGAACAATGGCCCGGCTGGAACAACCAGCTTCCCAGCGAAATGACCGCCAATTTGTTTTTCAAACGCTATTACCGCCTCCGCGGGCTGGAAAGGCATTATGGTTCCGGGTTAGAGACAGACGCCCTGGCCTACTGGCACGCGGATGCCGGCACCGTGAAGGTGCAGGCAGGCGGAGGCATGACTTTCCGCTTCGGCTATAATCTGGGCAATACTTCGCCGGAAAACAGCATCCGCGGGGCTACCAGCGCCGCTCCCCCCTTCGTTTACAACAGGACTTCCGTTTCCAATTGGGGTTATTACGGATATCTTCACGCGTCGGCGCGCGCCGTGGCGCATGATCTGTATCTGGACGGCACCGTTTTCCATTCCTCCCCGGATTACGTGAACAAATATCCCGTGGTGGCGGAATGGGGCTACGGGTTCGGCGTCACCTACAAGCGTACGGAATTCCTTTTCGGGCTGCATTATATTACCAAGGAATACACGCGGCAGGAGTCCATCCAGTGCGTAGGCGTGCTTCAACTGAGGCATATTTTTTAATGCCCGCATTCCGTGCGGGCAGCTTGCATAGCGGAGCGGCAGCTTGCAAAATGCAGGTTTGCTGTTAGAATTAGAATTGCGGATTCGTATGTAACAGGACGATCCGTTCGTACATACAACCTTTGACACACCCGATATATTCATGAAAACAACCAGATCCTGGCGTTTGTCCTGCACCGCACTGGCGGCAGGCACCGTGATGTGCGGCCTGTCCGCCCATGGCGGGGATGCGCCGCCGTCCGAACCCGCCCCCACCGGGCTGGAGTGGGAGCAAGAGCAGAACCTGCATTTGAACAAGGAGGCCCCCACGGCTTCCTTCATGTCTTTCAGTGATTTGAAATCAGCCCTGAAAGTGCTGCCGGAAAACAGCCAATGGTGGAAGTCCCTGAATGGACAATGGAAATTCCACTGGGCCAAGGATCCGCAGAGCCGCCCGGCCGACTTTTACAAGCCGGATTACGATGTTCAGGACTGGAAGGAAATCAAGGTTCCGGCCTCCTGGCAGACTCAGGGCTATGGCACACCCATTTATTCCAACCAGCCGTATCCCTTTGAACGCTCCTGGCCATATGTGATGAAGGAGCCCTCCAACAAGAATTACACGTCCTACAAGGAACGGAATCCCGTGGGTTCTTACCGCCGCACGTTTGAGGTGCCCGCGGACTGGGACGGCCGGGAAGTGTACATGCAGTTTGACGGTGTGGATTCCTTCTTCTATCTCTGGATCAACGGCAAGTACGTGGGCTTTTCCAAGGATTCACGCAATCCCGCCCGTTTTGACATCAGCCCCTACCTTAAGAAGGGTGAGAATGTAGTGGCCGCAGAAGTGTACCGCCATTCCGATGGCGCCTATCTGGAATGCCAGGATATGTTCCGCCTTTCCGGCATTTTCCGGAATGTTTCCATTTTCGCTCTGCCGAAGGTGCATGTGCGCGATTTTTTCGTGCATACCAATCCGGCGGACCAGAAGGACTGGGCCCTGAACATTGACCATGCCAAGCCCGGCACCGTGGACGGCGACTGGCGCCTCCAGGTGGACGTGGATGTGCGCAACCTGTTCCCGGCCACGCAGAAGCTGGATGACTGCACCATTTCCATGGCCCTCTACGATTCCGCCGGGAAACTGGTGGAACCCGTGAAGCCCAAGGACGCTCCCTACGACGGCGTGATGGAAAAGCCTCTGCGCATTACCGGCATGAAGGATTTCAAAACTTCCCTGCTGGGCATTTATTCCAAGCCGAAGCTCTGGTCCGCGGAAGACCCCAACCTGTACACCCTGGTGCTGACGCTGAAGCGTGACGGCAAGACGGAGGAAATGGTTTCCTCCCGCGTGGGTTTCCGCAATGTAGTGATCAAGGACAGCGTGTTCCTGGTGAACGGCCAGCCGGTGAAGGTGAAAGGCGTGAACCGCCATGAAAGCCATCCGGAAACCGGGCACTACGTGACTCCGGAACAGATGGAGCAGGAAGTGCAGATGATGAAGAGAGCCAACATCAACCATGTGCGCTGTTCCCATTATCCGGCGGATCCCTATTTCTACTATCTCTGCGACAAGTACGGCATTTACGTGCAGGACGAG
>OHEP01001776.1_pt1 | contig 10540 bp, 10 predicted proteins | sample 1567271 | NCBI WGS metagenome assembly OHEP01 (sample SAMEA3879577, study PRJEB24766) | human gut metagenome | biome: human-associated habitat; feature: feces | place: USA | collected 1985/1987
CTTTTCGGACGCTCCCTACTGGTAGCACCGGTCACCCGGCCGGAAGTGACGGAATGGTCGGTTTACCTTCCTCAAGGCGCAGACTGGTGGGACTTCTGGAGTAACGAAAAACAGCAGGGCGGACAGACCTTGAACCGCTGTGTATCGAAAGAGATTCTGCCCGTCTATGTAAAAGCCGGCAGTATCCTGCCGTTCGGTCCCAAAGTACAGTATTCCGCCGAAAAGAATTGGGACAATCTGGAGATACGCATCTATCCGGGTGCCGACGGCACATTCACCCTCTACGAGGACGAAAATGACAACTACAACTACGAAAAGGGAGCTTATTCCACCATCCGCTTCCATTGGGACGACAAGGCTCGTCGCCTGACAATAGAAGAGCGGGAAGGCAGTTTTCCGGGTATGCTGAAAAGCCGCAAGTTCAAGGTTGTTCTGGTCGGTCAGAACTCCGGTACGGGAGACCGGCCGATGAAAGGCGGAAAGACAATAAGCTATGCAGGAAAGAAAAAAAGTATAAAGCTGTAACAGTAAAAAGGAGGAACGTGTCAAAACTACCTTACTATTTTTTAGGCGCGGATTACGCAGATTTCAAGAATTCAATTTGCATAGTCCGCGTTATTCCACGTAATCCGCGCCTAATATTACAGCATAATGAAGTGGTCATATACTTTATTAAAAAGGAAACAGCAACGGCAACACAAATACCATCACCACTCCCATAATAATCTGCAACGGGAGCCCCACTTTTATATAATCCATGAATGTATATTGTCCTGCCGGCATCACCAGTGCATTGGGCGGTGTAGAGAATGGAGAAGCGAAACACATGCTTGCCGCAACCGTCACGGCAAACAAGAACGGAACGGGACTTACTCCAATCTGAACCGCACTTTGAAGAGCAATAGGGGCCATCAGCACTGCCGTCACCGTATTGCTGATGAACATGGTCATCAATGAAGTGGTGAAATAGATACCTGCCATCAACACAATAGGACCATAACTGCCCAATCCGCTCACAAGACTGTTGGATATATATTCCGAGGCACCGGTTTTTTCGAGTGCAAGAGACATGGGGAGCATGGCTGCAAAGAGCACAATCGTTTCCCAGTTTATCGTTTTATAGGCGGCTTCCACATTCCTGAAACATCCCGTCAGCACCATCAGCAAGCCGGCAATCATCACCGCTGTCACCGGGGCCACGGGAATAAAGTCGAAGACCATCATGGCAACCATCAGCACCATGATAGCGGCAGCTATGGGCGCTTTATAATCCAGCGTCACTTTGGCGGCTTCTGCCAAAGGCTGCCCCAATACCACCCAATCGGAATCTTCCCTGCTTATCCGTGCGATGTCCTGCCACGCACCCTGCACCAGCAAAACATCGCCACTATGCATACGCTCACGTCCCAATTCACGTAATATATATTCCTTCTTACGACGGATGCCCAATACATTTACATTAAATTTATCACGGAACCCCGCTTCCTTCACCGTCCGGTTCACAATATTGGAAGAGGGCATCAACACGATTTCGGCAATTCCGATGTCATAAAAGTCAAGGGACTTGTCGGCTTTGGAGGCTTCTTCAGTGGTATGCCCGTCGAGCATTTCCATTAAAAAGTCTTCAGCAAAACGATTTACGTTCGACACCTCTCCCGTAATGTAAAGCACGTCGCCCACCCAAATAGTCGTATCGGGTGATGCCAATTTCTGGGTAATAGTTTTCAGGAATCTATGTTGGGAAGAGTCTACACGCCGTACTTCAATGATATTCAGACCATACTTGCGGCGTACATCCAGGTCTATGATGGTTTTTCCTATCAGACGGGAATCATTGACAGCCCTCAAACGGAACAGGTTGCTGGAAAGTCCGTACTCCTGTACCAGTTGGTCCAATGATTTACCCGACAATGTTCCGTCATTCTTTTTGCCTTTCTTGGAGAGAAACCATTTGGTCAGAGGCATTAAAACCAAAGTTCCCACTATCACGCACACAATGCCCACCGGCAAGAAGGAGAAGAAAGACAGCGGTTCAAAGCCCGCTCCCGTCAATGTATTCTGAATGACCAAGTTAGGAGGCGTACCGATAAGTGTCATCATACCGCCCATACTGCTGGCAAAAGCCAAAGGCATCAATAGACGGCTGGGATTCATTCCGGCACTCAGCGCCAAGCTCACCACGATAGGCAGCATCAAAGCCACCGTTCCCGTATTGCTCACAAAAGCACCAATGGCAGAGGTAACCAGCATCACCAGCAAGAAGAGTTTCAGCTCGCTCTTGCCTGCCAGCTTTAAAATGCGCGAACTTATCATTTTAGCCAGCCCGGTCTGAAAAATGGCGCCGCCCACAACGAACAAGCCCACCATCATAATCACCACCGAGTTGGAGAAGCCGGAAAGGGCCTCTTCAGGAGTAAGAATCTGAAATATCAATAAACCAATCAGCGCACAAAGCGCCACAATGTCCGAACGGACTTTGCCTGCTACAAAAAAGGCAGCGGAGAGAACAAGGATAATAAGGGTAATCAGCATAAATATGTATATTAAGAATGCACAAATATACTTATTTACGCATGATCACACAACCCCTTACTACCTCAAATTACTGATTCAGAACTCGAATTTTTCCAACTTCATGGCAGCCAGCCCCTGGATTTTGGGCACCAGGGCCACAAAATGGTCTGCTTTTTCATGGGCAGACAATGACTCTGCATCTTTCCATGTTTCACAAATCATAAGAACATCGCTGCGAGTGGCGCTCTCAAACACATCATAAGCAATGCATCCATTGTCCTTCAAGGAATATGCGACCAGTTCTTTGGCAGATTCCAATACTGCGGCACGGTTCTCCGCACTTACCTGAATAAAAACATTTAATCTAATCATACTTGTATAAATTTTAAGTGCATCGCAAATTTAAGCAGAATAAATATCTCCACCAACAAAAGTAAATTGTTATTAATTCCTTTCCCGCCGGATGAACCAATCTTTGGCAAGTATGTTGTCTCATCAGAATTGATTCTAACTTTAACTATTAAAAACTGACTTGATTATGAAATGTAAAGATTCTAATTTCTGGATCGGACTGGGAATAGGTTCGGTTGCCGGTGCATTGGCCTACCACTTCTCCCGTACGGAGAAAGCTAAAAAGCTGGAAGATGCCATATGCCGTGCCATCCACAAAGCAAATGGCGAAGCCAAGGAGTTCATCAACACTGCTGAAGAAGAAGCATTGCACGTTGGCACCAAAGTAGCAGACAAGATGGCCCATGAGGCCCATGAGGCCGCAGAGAAAGCTGACAATCTGAAAAACAAGGTTCACAATTTTGCCGATGCTAAGAAATAAAACAAGCACTTGGAAACTTCTGAAGGGGTGTGTCAAAATTCACCACAGATTACACGGATTAACACAGAATGAGCTTAATCTACTGATAGTCAAAGATACTTATCTGTGCAAATCTGTGTAATCTGTGGTGAATACCAGTTTCGACACACCCTCTTTGCATATCGACCCATCAGTTCTGCAGACTGCGCCGATTCAAAATATCATTCATATGCTCCAATGCCCATCCTACCAAAGATTCAATATGCGGCATCAGGCTACATCCGATTTCTGTAAGGTTATACTCCACACGGGGAGGAACTTCCGCATAGACTTTCCTGACAATCAGCCCGTCCGTCTCCAATGAGCGCAATGTAACCGTCAGCATCCGCTGGGAAATATCCCCTATGGTTTTCTGTATATCGCAAAAACGCATCGTTCCATTCGCTTTCAGTGTGACCAGCACAAGCATTGTCCATTTGTCTCCCAACCTGCTCAGTACATCCCGTACCGGACAAGCATCCATACGATGAAAATTTTCCATTCCTTTATTTTACCAATCAGTTCAACCTCAGCAATGGCGACTCTATGCTTAGTGTCCGGCATTGCACCACAAAAGTAATAAACTTACTCAAAATAACTATCGTTTCATACGATAATTAAAACATTCTTTATACTCGTAAATGCATCTGCCTCATCCGGATTATTTGTATTTTTGCAACATCGTTTCCTATTCATATGTAACTGCAAGACTCTTATGAACGTAAAAATAGAAGAAAGCTGGAGAAAACGCCTACAAGAGGAGTTTGACAAACCTTATTTTGAGAAGCTGGTAGCATTTGTAAAAAGTGAGTATGGACATGCCAACGTGCTACCTCCCGGCCATCAAATTTTCCACGTCTTCAACTCTTGCCCGTTCGAGAAAGTGAAAGTCGTCATACTCGGACAAGACCCTTATCCTAATCCCGGTCAGTATTATGGAGTCTGCTTTTCCGTACCGAAAGGAGTAGCCATTCCCGGTTCTCTGGCAAACATATTCAAGGAAATACATCAGGACCTGGGAAAGCCCATTCCGACTTCCGGAAATCTGGACCGTTGGGTAGCGCAAGGCGTGTTTCCTATGAATTCCGTCCTCACAGTACGTGCCCACGAAACCGGCTCGCACCGGAACATGGGATGGGAAATCTTCACAGACGCTGTTATCAAGAAACTGAGTGATGAACGGGAGAATCTTGTATTCATGCTTTGGGGGGCGTACGCCAAAGAGAAAGCCGCTTTAATCAATAGCAGCAGACACTTGATTCTGACTACCGTCCATCCGTCCCCACGTTCTGCCGAATACGGATTCTTCGGTTGCAGGCACTTCAGTAAAGCCAACGATTTCTTACGGAGCAGAGGGATACAAGAAATTGACTGGTAACACGCTACAATACTCCGCTGACTCCGCTTCCAAACAAAGCAAAGTCCCCCAGGCACGGGTCGTCCGGAAAGGCCTCTGCCAGAGCTTCAGTAATCCGGCGGGCATTCTTCAAAGAAAATGTTTCTGTCTCGGTGAGTCCCAAAGCATAGGCCACACGGCAGACATGCGTGTCCAAAGGCACAATCAGGTCCCTGCAATCAAATCTCTCCCAAATACCAAAATCCACTTCCGGACCTTTCCTTATCATCCAGCGCAAAAACATGTTCAGTTTCTTTTGGGGGCTCTTTGCCGAGACTTCCAAAAATGCACATAACCTTTCCATCGGATTACCGGCATACGTACATAAGGCATCCTCCAGACTGTCAAAAGCAGAATAGGCAGCATGCAAACGCCTGAAATAGGAATGAAAGTCAGCATAAGAAAGCATTCGGTAAAAACAGCTTCTGTCCGTAGCAGGGAAGTCATTCTTCCATCGGCAGGACAACACGTATTGATGAGGTGATACCCCCATCAACCTATGCAACTCTTCAGCCTTTTTCAATATCTGTTTACGGTTGCCGAAACTCATGATGGCAGTCAGCAGCCCACTGATTTCAATATCCTGCTTCCGTTCATAGCGATGTGGAAACTGTACGGGGTCGTTCTGAATGAAGCCGGCGCAATGATAGGCCGCCGCCCACTCCCAAAGTTGTCTTTTAATCTCCTCGGTCATCTGCAAGCATTTGTTTTTTCATCTGAAATGCAAAGATATTGCAAATCGAATGCAAAACTTTCATGCTTGCACGAAAAAGTTGTGCCGGGATATAGCTTATCTTATTTAAAGATATTGCATTTATAGCAACATCGGACAAGTAACCTATTTCTTTTCCTCCTATTTTTGCAACATGAAAAAGCCCAATAGAGCCATGCAGCAGAAAAAGACAACCCAGGAGGAATACCAAAAGTGTGTGAACGCAGTAGTGGATTATATAAATCTGCACCTCGGAGAAGAAATTGACCTGAAATCTTTGGCCAGGATTTCCCATTTCTCTCCCTTCTACTTCCACCGCATCATGAAAGCTTTCCTGGGTGAACCCGTCGGTACGTTCATTGTCCGGACGCGTACCGAAGCCGCTGCCCGGTTGCTTCGTTACTCGGACATGCCGATAGCGGACATAGCCTACCGTATAGGCTACTCTTCGCCTTCGTCACTGTCGAAAGTATTCAAGCAGTTCTACGGCATTTCACCATTAGAATACCGTAACAATAAAAACTTTGTAATTATGAAACCAGCCATTATTCGTCCGGAACTGGAACTGAAACACGAAATCAAAGAAGTTCCTGCCAGAAATGTGATTTACATCCGCCTCTTTGGCGACTATAAACTGAACGACTATTGCAGCGCATGGACGCGCCTTTGCCAGTTCATCCAAGAAGAGAAACTGCCTATGGGAGAAGTGATGCCCTACTGTATCTATCACGATGACCCCAAAGTGACACCCGCTGAAAAGCTGCGTACCGATGTATGTATGGTCCTACCCTCATTTGCAACGGCCAAAGGAGACATAGGATTTAAACAGCTCGCGGCAGGCCGCTATGCCATATTCCTATACAAAGGTCCATACGAACATCTGCAGGCCGTATACGATACCATCTACGGGAAGTATATCCCCGAAATGGAATGTAGCTTACGGGATGAGTCCAGTGCGGAACGTTACTTGAACAACCCCGCAGATACGGCGCCGGAGGAACTGTTGACAGAGATTTATATTCCGGTAGAGTAGGCAAACTGTTCTGCCGGAGCCATCAGGATTTCTCCCCGGAAGAGTTTAGGAACCGGGCAGCGAACAAGTATTCGTTCCTCCATGGAGTAAAAATCGTTCCACCATGGTGGAACGATTTTTACTCCGCGGTGGAATGATTTTTACCTCATGATGGAACGAATAAATATTAGGCAAGCCGGTCGATACTATATTAGATACCCATATCTATACTGTATTGTAAAAAAGGGACACTCCCTTGTCTGTATGCTTGTTTTTATTCATTAATTTTGCACGACGCAATGCGAATCAAGCAATTGACGCAAACAGATAATTTTAAAATCTCCATTAAAATCAAGATAAAAGATGCAAAATGTTTCCATAAAAGGGTTTATATATGCGGCTCTCTCCTCTGCCACCTTCGGGCTGGCTCCTTTTTTCACCATTTCATTACTCCTTGCGGGCTTCTCCTCTTTCGAAGTATTGGCCTACCGATGGGGAATAGCTTCACTTGCCTTGGTCGTTTTCGGCATTATGCTGGGCGAGACATTCCGCATCAGCAGGAAAGACTGGGGAACGGTGTTCATCCTCAGCCTGCTCCGGGCAGCTACCTCCTTCAGTCTGGTCATCGCCTATCAGAACATAGCCAGCGGAGTGACATCCACCATTCATTTCATGTATCCGCTGGCCGTGGCACTGGCCATGATGGGCTTTTTCGGAGAAAAGAGGTCATTCGCCATTCTGTTTGCCGTGTTGGTGTCACTAAGCGGAGCTGGACTTTTGTCATCCGGCAAAATAGACTTTGAAGGAGGAAACACGACCATCGGGCTGATTGCTGCCGGTCTGTCCGTATTCTTTTATGGAGGATATATCGTAGGAGTAAGGAAGAGCCGTGCCGTGCAGATTCCCTCCACTGCATTGACATGCTACGTAATGGGGCTGGGAGCCTTGTTCTTTATTATAGGAGGATATCTGACCGGAGGCATCCGGCTGGCCAATGATACCCACACATGGCTGAATATTCTCGGACTGGCGCTGCCGGCAACAGCTATATCCAACATCACCCTGGTAAAAGCCATTAAATACATAGGGCCTACACTGACTTCCATTTTCGGGGCCTTGGAACCTCTGACAGCCGTAGTTATCGGTTGCCTGATATTCAATGAAAGCTTCACACCGGCCAGCGCCATCGGCATGGCGCTGATAATAACGGCCGTTACAGTCGTGGTGGTACACGAAAAGAAAAAGGAGAGTGAGAGTTGATTGTCCTTATTTCGCCTTTTTATAATCCGTGATGAAACCCTCCATCATCCACTTGGCCAAGGCCTGGCGGTTCGAACTGATTACAAAACGGCGCTGGTCAAAAGTGTTCTGGATATTTCCCAATTCCACGAATACGGAAGCGGGAGAAGTATTGGCTAACACATAAAGATTGCGTGCGCTGACAGTTCCGGTAAACCCACGGTTGGGCTGGTGCTTGTCATATTTCGATTCGAAAGTTTTCTTCATGGTCTTAGCCAGACGCTTGCTGTCGGGCTTGCTTTTAGAGTGGTAAAAGAACACATCGGTCTGATGGCTCTTACTGCGACTGTCCACATGAAGAAAAATGGCACGGCAATATTTATAGTTCTTGCGGTCCTTCTTGTAAAACTCATTGATTTTGGCGCAACGTTGCCGGAGACGTGCCACTTGGTTCAAGGGTATGGGAGCTCCCATGCACGTCTCACGTTTGCTGTTGGAAAGGTACTTGTCATCACGGATTCCGTCTTTAGCATCCTGGATAATGATACGGACTTCCGCCCCCTCTTGCATCAAGTTACGGGCAAGGCGCAAAGCCACATCATACGCATACTCATCTTCATGCAGTTCTATTTTGCCGATTCTGCCGATAGCTCCGGGGTCGGGGCCTCCATGCCCGCTCACTACATAAAAACAAGCGCCCTGCAAACGGTTGGATGTCACTTTTACACTGGCAAGCGCTTTCCCGAACAAAGGTTCATTGATTGTCTTCTTCCCATTGCCAACCGGCTTTGATAATGGGGGCAGTACATACTTCACTCCCAGCCGCAATTCCTCCTTCCCTTTAAGAAGTTTCTTGTTCAGCTCCAAAAACTCCTTATAATAGGCTCTCCCCGGGCGCTTGTTACGTTCCAGGAAAACAGAGATTCCTTCTCCACGTCTCGGACTATCCCGCTCTTCCTGAGCCGAAGCATTAAAAGCAAACAAAGTACAAAAGAGGATGGTCAGTAAACAAAATATGCGTTTCATATTCCAATTATTCATCATTTATTCGGTTCGCTACAAATTTCCAGCCGCTAATTTATAGCATTTTACCATACTTAAGCACAAAATTATAATTTTTTCCCTACTTTTGCGACAACTTACGCGATAATAGATAAGAAACTTTTAAAACAGATAACATTATGGCAAAGCAATTCAAGCCGGAGACGCTGTGCGTACAAGCCGGATGGACTCCTAAAAAGGGCGAGCCCCGTGTACTCCCCATCTATCAAAGTACAACTTTCAAATATGATACCAGCGAACAGATGGCACGCTTGTTCGACCTTGAAGACAGCGGCTATTTCTATACCCGCCTGCAGAACCCTACGAACGATGCAGTAGCCGCCAAGATTGCCGCCCTCGAAGGTGGTGTGGCCGCTATGCTGACATCCAGCGGACAAGCAGCCAACTTCTATGCCATTTTCAATATCTGCCAGGCAGGAGACCATTTTGTTTGCTCCTCTACCATCTATGGCGGAACATTCAACCTCTTCGGAGTAACTTTGAAGAAATTGGGCATCGACGTCACTTTCGTCAACCCGGATGCCAGCGAGGAAGAAATTTCCGCTGCTTTCCGCCCCAATACCAAGGCCCTATTCGGCGAAACCATCTCCAACCCTACGCTCGAAGTGCTCGATATAGAGAAGTTTGCCCGCATTGCCCACAGCCACGGCGTGCCCTTGATTGTGGACAACACCTTCCCTACCCCTATCAACTGCCGCCCGTTTGAGTGGGGTGCCGACATCGTTACACACTCAACGACCAAGTATATGGACGGCCACGCCACGCAGGTGGGCGGATGTGTGGTAGACAGCGGACGCTTCGACTGGATGGCCCACGCCGACCGCTACCCGGGGCTGTGCCGCCCCGACGAGTCGTACCACGGACTTGTCTACGCCGAAGCCTTCGGAAAGATGGCCTATACCACCAAGCTCGTGGCACAGCTCATGCGCGACCTCGGCTCCATACCGGCGCCGATGAACTCGTTCCTGCTCAACATCGGACTGCAGACGCTGCACCTGCGCATGAGGCAGCACTGCGCCAACGCGCAGACGGTGGCCGAGTTCCTCGACGGCGACCCGCGCGTGGCATGGGTAAACTACCCCGGGCTCAAGGGCAACGAGTATCACGAGCTGGCCGAGAAATACCTGCCCGACGGCAGCTGCGGCGTGATTGCCTTCGGACTGAAGGGCAACCGCGACACCGCAATCAAGTTCATGGACTCGCTGAAGATGATTAACATCGTGACCCACGTGGCCGATGCGCGCACCTGCGTGCTCCACCCGGCAAGCCACACTCACCGCCAGCTGTCCGACGAACAGCTGAGGGAGGCCGGCATCGCGCCCGACCTGATACGCCTGTCGGTGGGCATCGAAGACGTGGAAGACATTCTCGACGACATACGCCAGGCCCTCGACAAAATCTGAACGCAGAAAGCCATCGGGGCCGAACGGCCTGAGGCAAAAGCCAGCACGGGCATCACCACCGCGCCCATCAGTTGGGGCAGGTGGTGCGAGATTCCCGTTTCCGCCATCATGAAATCCGTGATGAGCATGGAAGACAAATCGCCGGGGTCGCGCCTCGACAGGAAACCCAGCGAGAGTTTCCGCAAGTGTTCCGCCAGCGACAAGCGTCCCGATGCGCTCATCTCGTATGCACCTCTGAAGTTGGCTCGGTAGGCAGCCCTTTCCGCCAAAGCCATGACCAGCATGTAAACAGCCATGATGCCGAATATCCACCACAGGCGGGTCGTGTCAAGCGGCTGTCCGCTCCCGTCAA
>OHEP01001781.1_pt1 | contig 10518 bp, 9 predicted proteins | sample 1567271 | NCBI WGS metagenome assembly OHEP01 (sample SAMEA3879577, study PRJEB24766) | human gut metagenome | biome: human-associated habitat; feature: feces | place: USA | collected 1985/1987
TATTAACCATAAAAATGAAATATTATGTGCTTTGGAAAAGGTTTAAGTCAGCAAAAGGCGGAAGATTGTATGTATCCGCACCCGAATAATTTTTGCGGAGGGTTCGCATTGAATGCGGTCTTAGCAGAACTTAGAACTGGAACTGGATTTAATAATCCCATGGAAGTATACTGCAAAATACAGGAATATCAGACATATAATGTAGCTGGTAATGGATATAGGTTTTTACATGACACCCGATTTATAGTGAATGGTACACTTATGTCTTTGCCATCAGGAATCTGTGCTGCATTTAACTCATATCCAACAGGCAAAAAGGTTGTTGTTTATTATACAACAGAGTTTGGCTCCAGCCCAATGTTCGGAGAAAGTGGCAGAATAACAGCATTGGGAATACATGTAGAAGTATTTGATGGAGATTTACCAACAATAGACCAGTCGTATGTATTAGTATTAGTAAATGATTGTCATTGGATTGCCGTAAAACGCATAGAAGAGGGAAAAAACTTTATTTGTTATGACCCTGCTACCGGCAATGCAGAAACAGGTGATAGCATGATAACTGCAATGCAGAAATCTGGATATGGGCCTGGATCTATCAATGGCTTGTACATCTGTATTCCATGAAACAATATTTCATAGAAATAGTGTCTTTTTCAATGGCGGTCACCAGTAAAATGGCCGCCATTTTAGCAACAAATTGATTATAAGTTTAGTATATGGCGGTAACATTACGGTATAAGATTCTATTCGGATATATAATTCTGATGATAGTCATTGGTAGCATGGCCGCCATTTTGATATATGAACGGCGGCGAATGCGCGAAATTGAGGCTGAGACGGCAAACATAAACCTTGTACGTCGTGATATCAACACGGCTCATCGCCGTATTACGGGGCTCGCCACATTGGGTGAGGGTGTGGCGAGTTGGAACAAAGCGGACTATCTGCACTATCGTAACCGTCGACTGCAAGCTGACAGTTTACTGAACTCACTGAAACGGCACTGCCGTGAATATGTACGCCCGGAACAGATAGACACTCTTCGTGCTCTGCTTGCCGAAAAGGAGACACACCTGCTGCACATAATGGAAATGTTTGAACGGCGAACTGAAGCGGACAGTGTGCTGGTAAACCAGTTTCCGGAAGTGGCGAGGCGTGCAACACATATCCGTACCATAGAACAAAAGAAAAAAGGGATTGCAGGATTCTTCGGGAAAAAAGAAGAAATACAAGTAATGCCATCTACCAAAGAACTACACACTTTCAGTGACAGCCTGATAGTCATGCAACAAAGGCAAGCGAGCGAAATCGATATTTATGCCGACAGCCTGCGTATGCGCAATAGAGAATTGAACAGAACATTGAACAAACTGATAAATGACCTTGACGAACAGGCACAAACTGCCTTCTTACAAAGAGAGTTAAAAATGGCAGAAGCAGAGAAGATGTCGTTCTTTTTAATGGCAGGAGTAATCGGCATGGCCCTCATCCTGCTTATCATTTCGCACCATATCATCATGCGTGACCTTAACCGTAGGGAAAGGGACAAGGTTGAACTGGAAGATACAGCAACACAAAACCGTACACTCTCCGACATGCGCAAGAAAATAATCATCACACTTTCCCACGACATACGAGGGCCGCTCAATGCCATCAGTGGCAGTGCTGAATTGGCCATGGATACTCGGGACCGAAAACGCCGTAATGCTTATCTCGGAAACATCCTTGAATCATCCCGTCATATTACTCGGCTTGCCAACAGTCTGCTCGACCTCTCCCGTCTGGATGATGCAAAAGAAACCCTGAACGAAATCCCTTTCCATCTTGAATCCTTTCTGGAAAGCATCGCTGAAGAATACACACGTAAGGCGAACGACAAAGGACTGATGTTTGACAAGGATTTTATGGATTGCGACATCACCGCCCTTGGCGATGCAGATCGCATAAGGCAGATAGTTGTCAATATTCTGGAAAATGCTGTAAAATTCACCCGTACAGGGTATATCAAACTTCTGACAAGTTATGAAGACGATACTCTTTCAGTAAAAGTTAAAGATACGGGGATAGGAATGGACGAAAATACCGCACAACGTATTTTCCAGCCCTTTGAACGGGCTGCTCCTGATTTGGATTCAGAAGGCTTCGGACTGGGACTTTCCATTACGAAAGGGCTGGTGAACCTGTTCGGAGGAAGACTCTCTGTTTCGAGCCAGGTCGGTAAAGGCAGCGAATTCAAGGTGGAAATTCCGCTTAGGCAGACCAATGAGCCTGCAAGAGACAAGCCAGAAACTGATACGGGAAACCTTAGACTTCCTCGGCGGGTACTTGTCGTCGATGACGATCCCATACAGCTGCGTAACACAGTTGAAATGATGGAACGGAACGGTATCTCATGCCGAGCCTGTACCAATGCACAGGAAGTGGTCAAAGCATTGAGAACCGGAGAATACGACCTGTTGCTGACCGATATACAGATGCGTGGTACGGGAGGTTTTGACCTGTTGCATCTGCTACGCCTTTCCAACATAGGAAATTCACGGACAATTCCCATAGTCGCAATGACCGCCCGTAACGACGGCGATGCAGACCGCTATATTCAAGCCGGATTTGCCGGCTGTATCCACAAACCGTTCTATACAAGAGACCTGCTCGAATTTCTCTCGTCACTTATTGGACACGACAGAACTATGGATGATAATCATTCTCCAGATTTCGAGGCACTGTATGTCACTACGGGAGACGAACGCTGGACCTTGGAGACTCTTATAGAGGAATCCTGTAGGAACAGTGCGGACTTGCAGGATGCTTTGAGTCAAGAGAAGCCCGATCAGAAGCGGATATGGGAAACTCTGCACAGGATGTACCCGATGTGGGAGCAGTTGGGAATAGCCCATGAACTGGAACCGTACAGCGATAGACAGTATGCGGAAAATACGAACGAGTCAGCATTCCGCAATGATGTGGAAAGAATTATCAGAAGAATAGACAGACTGATATCTGAGACAAAAAGCCGATTATCAGAAATGGACGGATATAATTAAATGAAAACATGAATGAAATACAGAATACTAATAGTTGAAGATAACATCATGCTTGCCGGGCAACAGAAAAAATGGCTGGAAAAATCCGGTTATGAAGCAGAGATAACAATAGATGAACCAAGAGCACGAAAACTGCTCAAGAAAGAAAGTTTCGACCTTGTGCTGTCAGACGTACGCCTACCAGAAGGAAACGGTATATCTTTGCTCGAATGGATGCGGAAGGAACGGATGGATATTCCTTTCATTATCATGACCGGATATGCTTCAGTACCGGGTGCTGTGCAAGCCATAAAACTGGGAGCCAAAGACTATCTGGCCAAACCGGTACAGATGGATGAATTGCAGAGACAACTAAAAGATATTTTCCGTCCCAAATCCGTGATATGCGACCAAAATAAGGATTTGCTCCCCAGAAACAGCCTTAAGATGCAGGAGGTCGAACATCTGGTCAGTACAGTCGCTCCATTTGACATTTCTGTGCTCATACTTGGGCCTAACGGTGCCGGGAAAGAATCGGTGGCACAGCGTATTCATTATATAGGAGAGCGGAAAGATATGCCGTTTGTCGCCGTGAATTGTGGGGTCATACCCAAAGAGCTTGCACCCTCCCTCTTTTTCGGACACATAAAGGGAACATTTACCGGTGCCGACACCAATAAGGACGGATATCTTGAAATGGCAAAAGGCGGGACACTCTTTCTAGATGAAATAGGAACCCTGTCTCTGGACGTCCAAGCCATGCTACTGCGTGTTTTGCAAGAAGGCACATACATCCCAATAGGTGGTAACAGAGAAAAGCGGGCTGATGTAAGGATTGTAGCCGCCACCAATGAAGATCTCCAACTTGCAATACAAGAAAAACGATTCAGAGAAGACCTATACCACCGGCTATGCGAGTTCGAGATAGTCCTGCCTTCCTTACATGAATGTCCCGAGGACATTCTGCCATTGGCAAACCATTTTAGGAAGAAGTTTTCCGGAGAACTGAAAAGACCAACCGAGGGTTTCAGCCCAGAAGCAGAACAACTGCTTCTCACTTACCGTTGGCCGGGAAACGTACGGGAGCTACATAACAGAATAAGAAGGGCGGTACTCATGACCAAACAGCCAGTCATTGGGATAACCGACATAAACATTAAACCAGAAGCAACAACTGAAGAGATCAATCTTTTCCCTGAGAATGATGCGGAAGAGAAACACTCGATAGTACAGGCTTTAAAAATCACACGTGGAAATCGCAAACATGCCGCAGCAATGCTACACATCGATCCCTCCACACTATACCGTAAAATGAAAAAATATGGATTAAATAGTAAATAACAGACATTTTACATCCCTATAAGGAATAAAATGCTTATATTTGCAGATAATCGGAAACCTTACGGTTGGATTTCCGATTAAAAACATAAGAAAAGTAAATCGGCGGTGCTTGAAGCTTTGCCGAATGTTACAACATAAGTCGCAAGACGTCTCAGGTAGAAATCTGGTAAATTTCAAATTGTAGAGACAATTGCGTGTAGCTTATGCTATATCCTATAGCGTGAGCTCATGCATGATTCTACAATGGGCTTACCAGAGCCTCTACCTGATAGTGCGTGAGTTTCACGCTTTTCATTTAGAGGAAAAAAGGTATGGCCAAGTTACAGGTTTTAATAGCAATGACATTAGATGGTTCCATTCCGGCAGAGGACGACCCATTATTGCAATGGATGAGAGACAACAAGGACGGATTTTCATACGGGCGCGACAAATGTACTCGCCGACTCTATCCGGGTTATCCGCTTGTGGATCTCATGTGCGAGAAAGACATGTCAGACCCATCCATCCTTTATCAAGCCGAGATACATGACGAAGAAAGCATAGAATTTTTGCGTGGTCTCTCTGTTTATCATCTCATAGATGAAATGATTATTTTCCTATTTCCTTCCACTCGTCCGAACCACAAATCCGTCTCAAAATATTTGCCACGTGGAGAGTGGAAAACCGTAAAATCCAAAACATTCAAAAATGGAATTTGTCGCCTGATTTATTGCAAAACATTGCAATAAGGCATTGCAATATATTGCATTTGCAATACTTCAATCAGTCCTATTTTTATGGGGCTGACTTTTTATTTCTCTATTACTCAATGACTTGTCTTGGTTTTATGTGGCAATATGTTCCGTTGGTCTATGTTTTGGCCTATATCATAATGAAACCTGTTGCGCAACACGGTGTAAAAAATGGAATTATTACACTAAAAACAGAATTCATTATGATACAGATAGACAGGGAGACATTCCAGATGATGCTCCATCAGATAATGGAACGGTTTGACAGGATAGATGACAGACTGAACCGCATGAACAGGCAGACGGCCGCCCTTGAGGGTGACAAACTGCTCGACAACCAGGATATGTGCGAACTCCTTGGCGTTACGAAACGCACCCTTGCACGCTACCGCCAGAAGAAGCTCGTCACATACTACATGATTGACGGACGTACCTATTACAAAGCTTCGGAAGTCCAAGACTTCCTGAGCAAAAAGGGAAAGGTGCTGCCGGCGAGAATAAAAAAGGAACTCGGTATTCAATCCTAACAAAACGGCAGTATGGAAATTATATGTATAGACAAACGGACATTTGACGAACTGGTTGTCCGATTCAGCATGATAGAGAAAAAAGTCACCGGTATATGCAATCCGGCTAAAGACGCGGGACTGAAAAAATGGATGGACAATCAGGAGGTATGCGGGGTTCTCCGCATATCCAAGAGAACGCTTCAAGTATATCGAGAGAAAGGGCTGTTGCCTTTTACCCGGATCAAGAACAAGTTCTTCTACAAGCCGGAAGATGTGCAAAGCCTGTTGGAATCAAGTTATCACCCACAAAAAAGAAAACCATGAGTTACGATCTTATAGACAGAAAGGACCAGCGGATTGATACTATTTTCAAAGAGCTGGAAAACATGGAGCGTATGATAGACGCAATAAGGACAGCTCCGAGAACCGCATTCCACGGTGATTATTTCCTCACGGACGAGGAACTTTCAAAGCTGTTGAAAGTAAGCCGGCGTACCTTGCAGGAATATCGGACCCTCGGTGTGATACCTTACTACCTTATACAGGGAAAAGCCCTTTACAAAGAGTCAGATATACAGAAAGTTCTTGATGACGCTTATAAAAGATGCAGGGAAGAACAGCGATGGGTATAAAACGAAGCTAAAGAAACGGCCTCTTTACAAGGTCGTTTCTTTGTTGTCGGACAATTGGTATCCGAATCTCCTTCTTCGTTTCTTGACAATAACATCTTCTTCATACAGACCAGGAATCCGATCCATTCCGGCTGCTTTCAGCCGTTTCATGTCCTCGTCCACTTTCCTGTCAGTCACTTTGGCGTAAAGCTGCGTGGTCTCAATACGCATGTGCCCCATCATTTTGCCGACTGTCTCGATTGGAACACCCAATGAAAGGGTTATATGGGTTCCGAAATTGTGTCGTGCCTTATGAAATGTAAGTTCAAATCCGTAAACTTCACCCAACTGGTGGGCGAGCATAATGAAATACGTACGACTATACAGATTGAAGACCTTGTCATCCTTTCTCTGTTCCCGATATTTCTCTATTATCTTCAACGGAATATCCAACAATCGGACAGAAGACAGTGTTCCTGTTTTCTGGCGGTGGATATGGATCCACCATGAACCGTCTTCAGATTGGGTAATATCATTTACCCTCAATTTTTTCAAATCCGTATAGGCAAGTCCGGTAAAAGTGGAGAAGATGAACATATCCCTTACAAACTGAAGCTGTGGCTTCTCGACAGGTGTTGTAAGCAGTGTCTTCAGGTCTTCCAGCTTCAGATGACGACTTTTCCGTTTGGGCAGTTCAGGATGAAGGCGACAATACGGATCACGGCGGATTGTTCCCTGGCTGACAGCCCGCATGGTCATCTTCTTAAGTCTGTAAAGATGTTCATGCACGCTCTTCGGGCTTAAATTCCTGTCCGTCCTGAGAAAAAGTTCAAAGTCATCGTAGAACACACGGTCAAGACTACGTAGCAGTACATCCTCTACGCCGCGTTTTTCCTGCACGAAAGCCGAAAGGTGCTTATATGAACGTAAGTAGGAATCATAACTCTCCTTTATACGATCCACACCGATACGCTTCTTGAACTCCTCGTTATGCTCTCTGAAAAGAGCCAGCAGAGTTAGCGGTTTTTGACCGACTCCCATCACGGCATTCTTTACCTGCTCTGCCGTAATAAATCCCAGACTGTTCTTAATCCGCCTGTAATGCTCCTTGATTTCTTTGGTCAGATCATCAATAGCCCGGTTGACGGTAATGGCATTCTCACTGCGGCCGTCAGCCCGTCCTTTTTCAGGATTCCAGATGGCCGGATTGACGGATACTTTCGTTCCTATCTGTTCCCATTTGGCATCTATGCTTATCTTGCATAGCAACTGGCACGTTCCATCCTTACGGACTTTGGTGCGGTTTATATAAAACAGTATCGCAAATGTACTGCGACGTTTGATTTCCATATTGTCAGTATTTCTTTTCATAATCCTATTTTTTGCCATTATCAAATAACTACAGAAAACCGCTCAGCAATTATTTTATCCAATGCTTTCGTATCTGTATCTATCTTATTGTCTGTCACCTTTGCGTAATGCTGTGTGGTCTCAATACGACTGTGCCCCAACATCTTGCTGACCGTTTCAAGCGGTACGCCATGGGAAAGTGTAATTTCTGTCGCATAGGTATGACGGGCTGCATGGAAGACCAGCTTACGTCCTATACCGCAAATTTCGGCGATGCGTTTCAAATAACGATTCAATGAACTGTTGGAATACATGGGGAGAAGCTTTCCTTCAGGAGCCATATCGCGGTATTTTTCAATGATATGGAACGGCAGTTCCATAAGCGGTATTTCAAAATCCACACCGGTTTTCTTGCGAGAACTCCTGATCCACCAGGTACCATCTTCCGCGAGAGAAAGGTTTTCATTTGTCAGCAGACACATGTCGCTATAGGGAATACCCGTATAACAGGAAAACAGGAACATATCTCTCACATGATAAAGAATCTGATCATGGAGAGGTGTTGTCATAATCCTATTCAATTCTTCGGAGGTGAGATATTTCTGTTCCGGTTTCGGATGTACCGGTTCATATCCGACAAACGGGAATACTGTTATTATACCGTCAGCAATAGCTTCTCCGACAATTGTTTTCAGTTGGACGGTAAGATTGACTATTGTGCCTGAAGCCAGACAACATTCCGTACGTAGATACAAGTCATATTTTTCAATGAAGGAACGGTCCAATGCGGCAAAAGGGATATCTGACAGCTTATATTGCATCTGTAAAAAACGTACCAGATGATTGTAGGAATTGCGGTAAGCCCTCAATGTCTTTTCCGTACGATTGATCCCAACGCGTTTCTCGAAATTTCTAATGAAAAGTCTGAAATAGCTTAATAGGGTTTCCTGTTCCGAAGCCATACCCAAAAGTTGATGCTTTACATCCTCTGCTGTTACATCCTCACGGATTGCAGATTGTTCCGCATAGATGCCGAGCGCGGCAGCACGTATTTCATCCAGTCTGTTGTTTATGTCTCTTGCCGCAACACTTTTTCCACACGCCCGTCCGGATGACCACAATGACTGTGGCACACGAAACTTGACACTGAATGCTGTTTCAGAGTGCTTGCCGACAATAAGCCGTGCCATCACGGGACAGTTTCCCCTGGCATCCGCCTCGCTCTTTTTAAGGTAGAACGAAACCTTTACATCTGTCTGATTCATAATCTGTTCCATTGTTTGCAAAATTAACAGAGACAGAGTTAATCATCGGCATGTAAAATATCGTCAGACATCGACAAAGCTATCACCATTGACTTCCGGAACCTATATTTTTCATATCTCAAAAAAAATAAGTACCTTCGCTAAGCCAAAATGATGAAACTGCGTTCTTTACGGTCGGAGCAGAAAGGATTTTCAAACAAATCCATACAACTGGAATGGGCAACGGATAGGTAGCAATTTTTTCGCTTAACTATTCAAAAAACGGCTTCAAAGCACACATTTACAAATGCGGAATAATGCTGCGTATCTCCCTGAAAGCCCAATAGTTTACATTATTCTTCCTAAATCCATCCGAAATCGGGCGAGTTTGCGTATATTTGTAAAATTATAGGATGCAGCTCGGCAATGCCAAGCCTGAAAACCTTGCTTTCGCTTTGCCACTGCGCTCACCCTTCGCTATTTTGGCCCGGGAAAAAGGGGAAACCGGTTGCTGTGGAAAAACGTGCCGCCACAAAAACGGGGCGGGAGCACACGCCGCTCCCGTCGTCTGCGGACCGGGCCCCCACAGAGCGAACTTCCCGTCTACAACTGCTAAATAACCGTATCATGAATCTGAACGACTACACTTCACTGACCCTCCTGCTCACTATTGCAGGACACGCCTTCGGCCTTCCCGCCCTGATTTATCTGGCTGCCGTATCTGCCGCCCTGATGCTTATTTCCACCTACAAGGAAATAAAACTGGCTAAGGCCAAACAGCCGCTCCGCGTCAAACAGCTCTTCCGCCGCTATGCCTTCCCGGCCGCGGTGTTCATTTACTACATGGTCGCGCTCTACTACGTGCGCCTGTAAAAACACACCCGGAGGCGACACGCGAAAGGCCGAAAAAGTCACGACGGCGGCGAACTGCATTTTTACGAAAGTTTAACCTTTCGGACAGCAGGAAAGCGGCTGAAGCGGACGGCGCGCTGCCTGCGGAACCACAAGTGCCGGGAGTTTTTTCCGAAAAGCCGGAAGAAAAAAAACGGAAATAGGAACTGAAAAAACAAAAGCAGGAAGAAAAAACGGCAATCGGCCGACAAAAACAGCGGGAAGTGCACCTGGTGGATGCGCTTCCCGCTGCTCTTACTGCAAAGATAATGCTTTTTGAAGCGGATTCCAAATTTGCATTAAGAATCCTTAACTTATCGGATAGTCAACAGACGTTCCCTTCAGGGCTGCTGCGGGCGCATGTGGCGATAGACCGCCTCGCGCAGCGAACCCTGCGCATCGTCGCTGTTATACTCCCAATACATAATCCCCAGCAACCCCTGCTCACGGACATAGGCACACTTGGCGGCCAGCGACTCCGGATTTTCATAGGAAGCCACCAGGCGGCCGGTGCTGTCGGCCAGATAGGGCACACAGGCCACCGTATCCCAGCACTGCACATAGTCGCGGCGGGCCATGAGACTGTCATAGCGGATGAAATCGGACATGGGCGGCGCGGCATGCCCGTAGAAAGGAACGCCGAGCACCAGCTTTTCAGGCGCAACGCCCGCATCCAGATGTGCCTGCACCGCCTGCGCCGCGGAATAGCGGCTCAGCGGAGAAGGATGGAGCGCCGAATGGTGATAGGGCGGCCGGGCCATGTCGTAGGCCATGATGTTGACAAAATCGACATAGGGGTCAATGGCCCGGAAGTCGAT
>OHEP01001800.1_pt1 | contig 10444 bp, 5 predicted proteins | sample 1567271 | NCBI WGS metagenome assembly OHEP01 (sample SAMEA3879577, study PRJEB24766) | human gut metagenome | biome: human-associated habitat; feature: feces | place: USA | collected 1985/1987
TTCCATCAACATCCACAAACTTCAAATCACCCGGTTTAATACTTGCACCTTGCTTAGAGTTTGCCGCATTTCCTTTACAATTCTGGTCAAGATATGCCTGCAAGTCATTCTGGTTCTGAATGACACCATCCGTCTTATAACCATAAAAATAGCCAATAGGATGTCCTTCTTCCATACGGACAAACCGACCCGTACTTTGAGCCAACAAATCATTACCGCCTTCAATAAAATGATTGGCGTTATTAACCTCCGTTACTTCATTCTTATTATAGGCCATATTGACATTCACCCCATACTTGAACTCCTTACCAATCTGATCTCTCCAGCCCATTGAAAGTTCAAGGCCAGTATTCTTTACCGTACCAGCATTTTGATATTGAGTAGCGAAACCGGAAGCCGCATTGGTACCCACTTCCACTAACAAGTCTTTCGTCTGCTTGCTATACCAGTCCATGGTAAAACTCAGACGGTTATCCAAGAAACGGGCATCAATACCGATATTGGTCTGTTCTGAAGTTTCCCATGTCAAATCGGGGTTAGCCAAACGATTCGGGTAAGCTCCGGTTGTACCTCCATTCTTATCCGAGCCAAATGTATAAAGACCATAATCGCCAAACTCGTAACCGGCACGCCAATTTGAATTAGGGATATTGTCATTACCATTCTGTCCCCAACCAGCACGGACTTTCAAGAAACCAAGCCAAGAAGCAGTATTCTTCATAAAAGCCTCGTTTGAAATAACCCAACCAGCAGAGAATGATGGGAAATATCCCCATTGATTGCCTTTCGCAAACTTAGACGAGCCATCGGCACGAATGATAGCAGAAAACATATAAGTTTCCTTAAAGTCATAATTCAAACGTCCAAAATAAGACATCTTAGAACCATAATCCGAGGGATAACCATTTACTGTAGCAGTAGCTTTACGTTCTGTATTATGCAAATAAGCATGTGTAAAGTCACCAAAAGCACTATTATAACCGGTTGCCTCTACTGATTCGCCATAAGTTGGTCTTGATTTAGAATACTCTGTACCAGCCAAAACATCAAAATGATGTAAGTCTGTAATATCAAACCGATAACTCAACGTATTAGTCAAACTCCAGTTCCAACCCAAAGACACGTTATTTATCGTTTGGTCTTTATCACGGCTATCTCCCTGATTATTAATTTGGTAAACGGGAAGATATGAACGCCATGAACTTGACCATTGTTTGTAACTAACCTGACCTTTATAAATAAGATTCTTAAGTGGTTGTACTTCCAGATATGCCGCTGTGTTCAGATTAAAATTCTTATTCTTATTATTCCCAGCCTGATTATATACCATGTGAGCCATCGGATTAGAAGCATATGCAGTATAATCAAGTATACCATTAGCACTCGTTCCAAAATTCTTCAAATCATCATACATGAAGAAATCACCATTTTCATTATATACAGGAATCAGAGGAATAGCACGCAAAGCATTAGAAAGGTCATTCGAATATTGATTACCTAACTGCACACCTTGATTCTGTTTGTGCTGATAATATATATTCTCACCAAACTTTATCACATCCACATCTCCCTTACGATATATCACATGCTCAGAATTAATGCGGAAAGTAAAACGACGATAGTCAGTCTTCACCGGACCACCGAATGCACCATCCTGATACTGATAGCCTATACCTGTCGAAAATTTGGAGAATTCAGAACCACCTGTTACATTCAACGCATGATTAGTAACCACAGCATTTTTATTCCGGAATTCTTTTACCCAATCTGTACCAGGATTGGTACCATTCTGATAAGCAGTCAGCAAATCAGCATCTACGAATTTTGACCAATCATACGGTTGGCCTCCATTATTATAGGCCACTTGATCCATTACCGCCATATATTCTTTGGCATTCAACATATCAGGCATCTTATATATATTTGCCCAACCTATGTTTCCATCATAAGATACAGAAACCTTTCCTACCTTACCCTGCTTCGTAGTAATAAGGATAACACCGTTGGCACCGCTCGAACCGTAAATTGCACAAGATGCAGCATCTTTCAACACGTCAATACGTTCAATATCGGCAGGATTCAAGGCGTTAATATCGCCACCGGCTACACCATCAATAACGTAAACTGGAGCTGTATTTCCGTTAGTACCAGCACCACGAATATTAATTTTAAACCCATCACCCGGCTGACCGGAAACGGCCTGAATATTTACACCCGGAGACTGGCTTTGTAAAGCGCCCAATGCCTGCGTAGTATTTAATTTTGCGATGTCTTCGCCTTTTACCTCAACCGTAGCACCTGTCACCAGTTTCTTCTTCTGTACACCGTAACCCACTACGACTACTTCATCCAACAATTCCGTATCTTCCTTTAGCTGAATCTTGAAACTAGTCTGGTTACCTACCACTATTTCTTGCGGCTGATAACCGATAAAAGACACAACAATCGTTGCTCCCGGCTGAACATTCAATGTGAAATTACCGTCAATGTCGGTAATGACACCATTTGTGGTTCCTTTCTCCAATACATTGGCACCGATGACCGGTCCCATTGCATCTGTTACAGTACCTGTGATTTTTTTTGCTTGCTGCACAGCATCTATTGCATCGACCGATGCGGCGAAAAGTTGCGGAGTATAAGTCAGGCTGACAGCCGAACAGATACCCACGAGCAGCGCGGTTCTTCTGAAATTTAAATTCATACTTGTATTTTTCTTAGATTAATGAATTGGTATTGCCTGGCGGCATCTACCGTTTAATATAAGGTTAAACTTCTCTTTTTGAGGAAAAATTAAATATACCTTATTCTATAAAGTGGTTGGTATACATATCACTCCTTTCTCATAGGCATTTTTCATTTCATTAGCGGTTAAACATTATATGATTATTATCAAATTTTAATTAGGCTTGACAAAAGTAGACTTTTAGCAGCAAACCTTATAATACTATTTTATCAAATAACGACACTCATTTAACATCCATTACTATTTTTCCTAAAAAGTATAAAGCATGAATTCTATAACCAACAACTAAAAGCTATAAAAGACAGAAAGGGTTGCCCCGATACTAACCAGAGACAACCCTTTCTATTTTATTATTAAAAATTGCTATTCCATAGAAGGAAGCTCTTCACGGGAAACAACAAATTCCTGGCTCATAGCATCCTTCCACCATGCTTCATCAGCATGGACTACCGGGCTACCATCCTCATTTGTCCCGTCATACCACGGCATGAACCAACTCCAACGTGCACCAGATGCCCATTGTTCGGAAATAAGTCCGACCGTACCACATTCACTCAGCGAAACAATCTTGTTTCCATAATTTTCGGCAATGGAAGTATATTCTGAAACACAATCTGCAGTTTCCTTATTATAAACATCACGTCCCACGATGTCTACATATTGATCTCCCGGATACCAATCGGCATCATTGCCCTCGGTAGTCCAAACCCAGATAAGATTATCCAATCCTTCAGTCTTGAAGTAATTGAACATAGCAATCCACAGAGATTTAAAGCTGGCAGCATCCTTACCCCACCAGAACCAGCCACCGGCTGCCTCGTGGAATGGACGCCACAATACCGGAATATCCGCATCTCTCAATAGCTTCAAGTAAGCGGCAGCATTTTTCAAATCTTCGGTAAACACCTTGTTTTCCCAAGTGCCTTCCACTGTGGCATTGGTAGCATCAAACTCCGTATCTGCCTTATAAAAGGCATAATCCTTATTCGGGTCGAGAGCTGTACCGTTATTTTCAAGATAAACAGCAACTGCTGTATAATCATGTCCACCAATGATGAGACCACCTTCTTGCAGGGATTTCAAAACATCTTCGGTAATCACCAATGTATAGTCCCCGGATATGTCAAAATAATCAGTTCCTGAAGCAATCTCGCTCCAACCACTGTTTTTGAACGAACCTTGTGCACCCGCTGCCACATCCTTCACAGCCACGCGTATCACCTGACCCACTTGTGCATCAGCAAAGACAGCTTTTGCAGCATCATCCGTCATCTGTACATTTCCACTCCAATCACCCGGCATTACTGTCTCTCCTTCCCATATTTGGGTAGAAGAAGCTTCGCCTACAGCTTTCTTGGGTACATTCCAATGCCACATGGCAGCTACGATGCCACCTTTGTCAGACCAATCCTTAACAGGAGTAATGTCACCGTAATTAATCCAGTCTGCTCCAGCTACAGATGCCGGCAGATGAACATAGTCGAAACAGTTGATAGCCGGATATTTTCCAGTCCATCCATACACCTTTTCGGACATTTCCGTATTCCAGGCAACATTGGCCATCATAGCTGAAAGTGTCTTCGTCTCGAAGTTATCCAATAGATAATTGTACAGTTTCACAGCTTTGGCCGAACTAGCGGCAACCAGTGCCTTGTCCAAAGCGACAGTAGAGAACTGAACCGATACAGCCGGAGCAGGCATCTGGTTCGGTCCGGTTACTATTCCCTCGGGGATAGAGAGAGAACAAGCCGTCTCTCTCCCGGGAACATTCACTTTTACAGTCAGTATATTGCTTGCGCCAAGTACATCGGCACTTATCAGTTCACCACCGGTAAACTTGATTTCGCTCAGATTGTCTGTTGCAAAGAATATATTCTTGTCATATTTCACCTCAATAGTGATTTCTCCCGTTTTCACTTTGGCTGCTCCACTTTCAGGAGTAGTAGACACCAATACCGGTGTATCCACTGCTGGGATATCATGATCGACATCAGTATCGCAGGAGGCAAAAGTAAAAGCTGCTATCAACGAAAGCATCCATTTTATATTCAGTTTCTTCATCTTAATTATGATTTTATTTCATTCTTAATCAGGGCATCCATAGTCACATTCTTCAAGCCACAATTCATCAATTTACAATCGTTATTTTTGTAAACGTCAAATCACTGCCCTGAATAATGATACCTACATTTGTCTGGTCTTCACAATCTCCTTGTTTAGCTTGAATATTATCAAGTATCTCCTGAGTCAACGTCAACTCCATCACACGGCTCTCGAAACTCCATCCGTAAATGTCTGTCGGTACCATAGTCGTATCAAACAAAGAGAAAGCTATGCCACTCCAATCGCCATAGTTAAACTGAGCCTGTGCCCAAGTCTGGTCTTTCTGATCAAAATAGACTTTCATGACAGTGCCTGCCGTTACCTTGGCAAAAGATACAGCCGGTACCAACACACGTCCTCCATCACCCCAACTAATATCAAGCGGACCAGCCCAAACTGTTTCTTCATTGGCAACTACAAGAACATCATAAGCAATTTCACCATTTGAAGAAATCAGTTTTAGGCTATAAGTTCCATCCAGCTCAGCCGGTACATTCAACATCAATACCCCTTTAGCTGCATCATTGATATACTGAACAGCAGCCTCATTCAGCAATACATTTGTCAGCTTATCAGCATTAACAATCTCAAGTTCCACAATTCGTCCCCGAACCAATTTGTCAGGCAATGCCGGCAAATAGGCACATACCGGTTTCTCTATTGTCAAAGACGGTGCTTCCACAGATTCACCATTGGCCATCTTCAAGAGTAAGGCCCCGGTTTCAGCAGTTGTGGGTACAGTCAAGGAAATGGCAGTAGCGGTGGCATCGGATACGGTAACCTCCACATTACCACTGAATACAACAGCCGAAACTACATCCATATTTACTCCTTTGACAGTCAAAGCCTCTCCTGCCGGGACCGTCGCCGCACTATAAGAAATGTTTTCCGGCTTTGCCGTTGCAATAGATACGGCAGTTGCTTTTCCACTATTTGTATTCAATTGCAAATCACCACTAATAGCCGCAGCCGGCATCAAGACCTTTATTTCAGTCGAGTTTTGTGATTCCAATCCTACTGCTTCTTCTACACCAGGGAACGTTACATCAGTCACCAAATCCATATTGGTACCTTTCAAGGTAATCATATCTCCACCACGCAAGTTTACAGCAGGAACAGCCACTACGTTCGAAGGCGTAGCTACTACAACAGTAGCGACCACAACTTTTACATCCGAAGCAGGAAGTACCGTAACTTCTCCGTCCGAGACATTATCCGGCAATGTAAAAGTAAGTTCATCTCCTTCGGAAGAGGCAGTCATCGTAAATTCAACTTCATCCCCATTCGGCATCTGCACTTTCTTCACCAAATCAAAGTTTTCACCAGAAACTCGAATGACATCCCCCGGCTTCTTATCTACCAGGTCGAGTGGAGCCTCTACCGATGGCAAAGTAACCTCCAGTTCCCCTTCAGAATAAATCCAATTGGGGATTTCAGCTCCATCAGACAAGATGAACTTACCGGTCTGAGCAGAATCAGGAACAATAACTTTAATCTCCTGACGGCTTTGACTGACAAACTCATCAGCAGGCACTGTTACCTCGTCAGCAAATATCACTTCTTTAATCAAATTCAAATATTCACCAGTAATGGTCAATTCACTACCAGGCTTTACTTCTGCCGGTGCAAAAGCCTCCAAAGCAATCGGCTCCGTAAATGTCAACTCGGTTTTTGTTGTAATATCCCCTTTCGGAGTCTTCAAGACAACCAACCCCGGCTGGGCTGTCTGAGGTACAGTGACACGGATTTCCGTATCACTGACTACTTCGATGTCTGTTATATCGTCGCAACCGGGAATAGCGACCGCAGTCACCTTATCCATGCCACTGCCTAGGAAACGGAGTACACCGCCGCGGGATACGGGACTCGGTCCGAATACATTCAGACTGATTCCCCCTTTATATTGGTTGGTATCTTCATCATCCCCATTGTCGCAGGCCGTAAACGTCAAGCAACTGAAGAGCATCAGGCACATCATCCACAGTGCCGGAAATTTATATGTTTTATTCATATCAGTATTCTATTTAAAAGGTTATTCAATAGGTACCACACGGATGTTGTCAATCATAATCACCGGATTGCAATCCTTACCTTCCACACCACCTGCCCAGACAAAGAATGTCAATCCGGTCAGCATAGTCTTGTCAAAAGTTCTATCACACTTATTACCTTCATGCGTCTTGTTGAACTCGGACAGATTCATGGAAACGGTTGTCCATTTACCACCCGTATCATACGAACCCGTATTCTTCCAAGGCAACCACAAACCACGCGGCACATTCGTATCACTAAAATAAGCATTAGTTCCCGTCGCATAAGTCACCACATCATTACCCGTAAACATCACTTGTAGAGCGCAAGACTGCCACGGATTGGAAGAAGGAATATTCACCTCGAATTTCAGTTGCAAGCCATTGACGCCATACTCCTCGAGCAGTTCTGCAAACTCAGGACGTGCAGAAAGTTCGGGATAACCGGCAGACGGTTCCGGCCAATAGTTGAACGAGAACTCATCTTCTGCCCAAGTAGCTCCGATAGCACCGTCAAGTGCTCCGGTGAGACAGATATAAGCACCGTCAATACTGTTTTCATCGGCTTCTCTCAACACCTTGCTACCATCGCGCCAACCGTGGGCAATAGCCATACCGCCATGAGAACCGTCCCAGTCAAAGAGAATGTTACGTGTATCATAATAGCGGAACTTGGAACGTCCGGTACCATAAATGGACTTCACGTTGATATAGCCTGCAGGAGCATTGTCCGGAAGAATAAAGCTGACCGCAGTCTTGGTTATGTTCGTAATATTAGTCACTTCCACATTACCGGCCATCGTAATGGTCAGCGGCACATTCGGGTCATCAATGAAATAGTCACCAATCAGTGTCACCTCACTACCCGGCTTTGCAAACTCACAAGAAATGGAGTTCACGGTAGGAGCCGGAACCAACACCTTGAAATCATAATCTATGGTATCCTTTGCTTTGGTCACCATATAAATCTTATCAGTCACTACCGAAGGAATCTCTTTCGGAACATCTACCATAAGTGTATGGTCAGTGATGTAACTGGTATTAAGTATCGCCTTCTGGTCATTGAAATAGAGCTCGTAAACACTCCGCAGATTTTCACCGACCAGACAAATCGTATTCGCCATATAAGCCCCCCCGACAGCAAAGAGTCTGCCGCTGCCGGATCAGGGACACGAACATATTTCAAGGTAGGCTTTCCCCCTGCCACTTCATATTTATCCGGTTCATCCTCACAAGCCGCCATGGAAAAGCCTGCTACAACAACAGCTGCCGCGAAGAACCAATTCGTATATCTATTATTTTTCATCTTTTCAAGCATTAAATTAATAACTGAATTCAGAACGTACATCTACGTGTACCGGGTCTTTCATCAAATTAGGATTGAACACCACGTCTTCTGTCGGGAACGGCAATGTAAAGCTGGAGACTGTCACATTCGGCGCCTTTGCATCCGGATTGTAACGGGTCTCGTCCGGATTCACCGTCCAACTGCCGTTTTCATAATAAGCCTTATAAGTAGTACCCAGACTATAATAAACATCACGGCGCTGTGCCTTCAGCTCATTGATAGCACGCTGGGAATCATAATATGCCAAACGTACATAATCATACCAACGGTCGCCTTCGCAAGCCAGTTCCAGCCGGCGTTCCTTCCAGACGTCCTCCCAAGTAATGGAGGTTTTCGGAGTAACTCCCGGAATGGCACGGCCACGTACTGCATTGAAAGCATCCAGTGCACTCTGGTCTGTAGTAGAGGTAGCCAGTCCCATTTTCGCCTCGGCATATACCAGATAGATATCGGACAGGCGCAGGATATGGGTTGCCAGGCCGCTGTACATATTACCAGCCGATACGCCCAAGCCCAATACATGGTCATTATTGTTACCATAGAGATGCTTCACGTGATTGGCACCGGTAGGAGACTGGTAATCGCCATTAGGTCCTCCCTTCCCATATTCGGCATCATAAATAAACCGCAGATAATCAAATCCGCCCTTGTCCTGCCAGAAATAATCGTATACATCACCTGCCATCATCATAGTAGCCTTACGACGGGTATCCGTATCCGAACGCGTCTCAGGACTTTCCAAAGCGGAAATTCCAAATGCATCCTGCAAATCAACCGACGGACCTGCATAGCCGCCCCAGCAATCACCAAATTCATCGAATCCCACCATTGCCAAGTCCGACTGCAACGTATTCTGCTGTGTCCAGGGGTCACGTCCTGCCGACCAGTGCCAGGAGAAGAGACACTCTTCATTCTTGTTGTTTGCCAAACGGAAAACATCGGAATAGTTAGCCAGCAAGTTACGGCCGGAATTATTAATTACATCCTTGGAATATTCTGCCGCTTTCGCCAAATCATCCGCATTGCGGGTACCGGAAAGGCCACTCTTAGTTAGATACACCTTAGCCAAAAGACCTTCGGCACAATAGCGGTCAATACGTCCCGTTTCACCTCTGGCCGGAAGCAACTCCATAGCTTTCTCCAGAGTCATAATGATATATTCGTACACATCTGCTGCCTCCACTTTGAATTTGGAGTTATAATTACCGGAATTCAATTCGTCCGTATTATCATGGATAATGGGTACTGCGCCAAAACTACGTACCAAATAGAAGTAAGCCATGGCTTTCCATGCCAGACACTCGCCCATACACTGATTTTTCACTGCTTCTGACGCATTTGCCGTCTTCAAACGAGTATATACAGTATTGGCATGGCCAATCACTGCCCATAGAGAATAGGACATGTTCACAAGGTTTTCATCCGTACCATTCACCGTAAAATTCAAGTAAGGGCTGTTTCCCTCGTATACGTTTCCGGACAAGATTTCACCGACTTTAATAAAACCGCGCTGAAAGTCATACCAAGGTGAGTTATAAAGATAATTAACCCCCTGCACACATTGTTCGTCATTCTGATAGAAGTTCGATTCGTTATAATTGTCTTCGGTAGGACGGTTCAGGAAATCCTCGCATGAAACTGTTCCCATACCGAGTACAGCTGCAAACGCCCAATATTTAATATATCTGATTTTCATGTTTTCTTCAATTTAAAGTGTTAGAATGAAACGTTCAAGCCGAATGAATAAACTGTAGGAGACGGATAACGTCCGTTGTCCAAACCATAGACATTGACGCTTGAAGTGCTGGCACCAATTTCAGGGTCATAGCCGTCATAACCGGTAATGGTCAGCAGGTTCTGGATATTGGCATAGATACGCAAGTTGCTCAGTCCCAGTTTATCAATCGTCTTTTTCGGGAAAGTATATCCCAAAGAGATGTTTTTCAAACGGATATAGGAACCGTCTTCTATATAGCGGTCACTAATGCGGTCGTTGTCATTCGGGTCGTTGATAGTGGCACGCGGTATAGAAGCACCGGAATTCCCCACTCTCACATTAGTGACATCATTATACCACATTGTTCCGTCGGCATATGCCTTATTCGGATCTATCGGGACAAGTTGTGCACGCCCGTTTACTGAATTCAGCTGATTCGTCCATGGTGAATTCATGTGCGTGAGTTTCATACTTAAATAGTTATATACTTTATTTCCATAAGA